>Ga0209291_1001499_pt1 | contig 20600 bp, 15 predicted proteins | sample GOMGulsemesocosm_FD_184633 | JGI IMG/M metagenome (GOLD analysis project Ga0209291, IMG submission 184633) | Methane-oxidizing microbial communities from mesocosms in the Gulf of Mexico - GOM9B Gulf of Mexico (SPAdes) (version 2) | ecosystem: Environmental > Aquatic > Marine > Cold seeps...
TTTAATACTGAACCAAAAGCATCAACTCCTAATATTTTAATATCCGGATTTTGTTCTTTTAAATATTTTGCTGTACCAGAAATTGTTCCTCCAGTACCACTACATGCAACTAAATGTGTGATTTTACCGTTTGTTTGATTCCAAATTTCTGGACCAGTTGAGTGATAATGTGCATCAATATTTAATTCATTAAAATACTGATTTATATATACTGAACCTTTAACTTCTTTATGTAGACGTTTTGCCACTTCATAATATGATCTTGGATCATCAGCACTAACGTTTGCAGGACAAACATACACTTTTGCACCCATTGTACGAAGCATGTCTATTTTATCTGGAGAAGATTTAGAACTTACTGCTAAAATACATTCGTACCCTTTAATAATACTAACCATTGCAATACTAAAGCCTGTGTTACCAGAAGTAGTTTCAATTATAGTATCTCCAGGTTTAATTAAACCCTTCTTTTCTGCTTGTTCTAATATATATAAAGCAATTCTATCTTTTGATGAATGCCCAGGGTTAAAAGCCTCCACTTTTGCTAAGAAGTTCCCCTTTAAACCTTTAGTTATTTTTTGTAATTGTATTAATGGAGTGTTTCCTATTAAATCTAAAACACTATTATATGCTTGAATTTCTTCTTTCATAAATGATTTTAATATTGTACTGTCTTATAATTTGGTTATAAAACAACCGGACAAAGATAGTTATTTTTTTCTACTTAGTTATTCCTTCCAGATCAAGCATGAATGCATACTCTTCTGCTACTTCTTTTAAAGCCTCAAATCTACCTGAAGCACCACCATGTCCAGAATCCATATCACACTTGAATAGTAACAAATTATCATCTGTTTTTAAATCTCTTAATTTTGCAGTCCACTTGGCTGGTTCAAAGTATTGCACTTGAGAATCATGAAAACCAGTTAATATTAATGTGTTTGGATAGGCTTGTTTTACAACATTATCATAAGGTGAATACGATTTCATATACTCATAATATCCTTTTTCATTCGGATTCCCCCACTCATCATATTCTCCAGTAGTCAATGGTATTGAATCGTCCAACATCGTAGTTACTACATCAACAAATGGTACTGATGCAACTACTCCATTATAAATTTCTGGGTTCATATTCATGATTGCTCCCATTAATAAACCTCCGGCACTTCCTCCCATTGCATATAAATGGTTTTCAGAAGTATATTTTTTCTCTATTAAATATTTAGAACAGTCAATAAAATCCGTAAACGTATTTATTTTATTATACAGCTTTCCGTCCTCGTACCAACTCCTACCTAAATATTCACTTCCTCTAATATGAGCTATTGCAAATACAAATCCACGATCTAATAAGCTTAAACGAGTTGTACTAAACCCATCAGAAATGGTATGACCGTATGAACCATATGCATATTGCAACAATGGTGTGTTTTCTGTTAGTTTAGTATCTTTTTTATATACAAGTGATATCGCTACTTTTTTACCATCACGAGCAGTTGCCCACAGTCTTTCTGAAGTGTAATTATTTTTATCAAATTTACCCCCCAATACTTCTTGTTCCTTTTTAACTTCTTTTACTTTAGTCTCCATATTGAAGTCTATTGTTGAAGCAGGTGTTGTTAAGGAATTATACCCGTAACGTAAAATATCCGTATCAAAATCAACATTTACAGATGTATAAGCTGAGTAGGTTTCATTATCAAATGGTAAATAATAAGAATTTGTACCATCCCAACGGGTAATTTTAATTTTTGACAAGCCATTTTCCCGTTCACTAACAACCAAATAATCTTTAAATATTTCAATATCTTCTAATAAAACATCTTCTCTATGAGGGATAAATTCTTCCCAATTTTCTTGATTTGTTTTATTTTCTGATGTTACCATTAATTTAAAGTTAGTGGCTTTATCTTTATTAGTTATGATATAAAATTTATCCTCAAAATGAGCAATATCATACTCTAAACCTCTTTCTCTTTTTTGAAATACTTTAAATTCTCCTTCTGGATCATTTGCTTTTAATACCCTGAATTCATTAGTTAACGTACTACTAGAACCAATAATGATATACTTCTTTGATTTTGTTTTATACACAAAGGTGTTAAATGTATCATCTTTTTCATGAAACACTTCTTTGTCGTTTTTAGGATTATCGTTTAAAAAGTGTTTGTATATTTTATCCGATCGTAAGGTTTCATCATCCTTCCTCGTATAAAACAAAGTCATATTATCATTTGCCCATGTAGAACCTCCTGTAGTATTTTCAATTTTATACGGAAGTATTTCACCTGTTTCAATATTTTTTATTTGAATTGTATACTGTCTTCTACTTACCGTATCAACCCCATAAGCAACAAATTTATTGTTAGGACTAATACTAAACGTATTTAAATTAAAGTACGCTTCACCTTCAGCCATTTTATTACAATCAAATAACACTTCCTCAACTGCCGTTAATGAGTCTTTTTTTCTTGTATATATTGGATAATCCCTTCCTGTTTCAAATTTAGTAATATACCAATACCCGTTTAGCTTATAAGGTACTGAAGAATCATCTTCTTTTATCCTAGACTTCATTTCTTCAAACAATTCTGCTTGAAAAGTTTTAGTATGCGAAGTCATTTTATTGTAGTAATCATTCTCTCGCTCTAAATAATCAATTACCTCTTCATCTTCTTTTTCATTAAGCCAATAGTAATCATCTACCCTAACATCATTGTGTTTTTCAAAAGTTTTAGCTTTTTTATCTGCTACAGGAGGTATTATATTCGATAATGTTTTCATTGGGATATCTTTTTTACAAGCGCTTGCAAAAATAATGGTTACTATAAGTACTGAAAGCTTTTTTATCATTTTATTTCCTATTTTTGGCTCATAAATTTAATAAAACTATTCACTAATTATAAAATTTAATAAAAATGTTTGGAGATTTAATGGGAATGATGGGTAAAATAAAAGAAACCCAAGCTAAAGTTGAAGAAACTAAAAAAAGATTAGATACTGTATTAATTGACGAAAACAGCTCTGACGACTTATTAAAAGTAACATTAACAGCAAACAGAAATATAAAAAACATTGAAATTGATGCTTCTTTACTAGAAGATAAAGAGCAATTGGAAGATTACTTAATTCTAACTTTAAACAAAGCTATCAAAAAAGCTTCTGACATAAATGAAGCAGAACTTGGTGCTGTTGCTAAAGATGGAATGCCAGACATGCCTGGAATGGACATGTTTAAATAATTTTGACAGTACTCTTAATAAAAAAAGCCGCTAATTAGCGGCTTTTTTATGTTATATAAATAACAAAGAAATCTTCATATTAAAACACTATTTTATTGTTTTCAATACACTCAAACAAGTATCATGCATTACATCAGTATAGTCTAAATGTGTTACCATTCTTAATTTACCATCTCCCATACTTACCATCAAAATGTTGTTTTGTTTCATGTTATCTAAAAACTCATTCTCATTAATCCCTTCTTTTAAATAAAAAATAACAATATTAGTTTCCACAGGTTCAACTTCCTTTACAAAGTTACATAACGTGAGAGTTTCGGCTAATTCCTTAGCTTTTTTATGATCCTCTATCAAACGATCTACATTATTATCCAAAGCATAAATTGCGGCAGCAGCTAAATACCCTGCTTGACGCATACCTCCTCCAAAAAGCTTTCTAATACGTAATGCTTTTTCCATGTGTTCCTTTGTACCGATTAACAAGGAACCTACAGGTGCTCCTAAACCTTTAGACAAACAAATAGAAATTGTATCAAATAACTTACCATATTCTACTGGCGTTTCTTTTTTTGATACTAAAGCATTAAATAAGCGAGCACCATCTAAATGATATGCTAACTCATTTTTATCACAAACTTCTTTTATTTTTTTTAACTCTTCAAAATCCCAACAAGCTCCTCCTCCTTTATTAGTAGTATTTTCAATACATACCAAACTTGAAAGCGCTAAATGAATATTATCCTTAGGCGTAAGTACTTTTTCTAATTGAGCTACTGTAAACATACCTCTATTACCATCTATTAATGAACACGTAACTCCAGAGTTAAATGCTGCACCTCCACCTTCAAAATTATATACATGTGCATATTTATCACAATATAATTTATCCCCAGGTTGTGTATGCAATTTAATTGCTACTTGATTTGCCATGGTACCAGAAGGAAAAAATAGGGCAGCTTCCATACCAAATAATTTTGCTACTTTATCCTGTAATTCATTTACAGTTGGGTCATCACCAAACACGTCATCTCCTACCTTTGCTTGCATCATAGCAGCTAGCATTTCTTTACTTGGACGAGTAACTGTATCACTAATTAAATTTATTTCCATAATCAATCTTGATGTTCTATTTTTGTGAATAAATGTAATCAATATTTATGATATCCTCAGAACAAACCAAAGACATTATTGAAAGGCTAACTGCTTTGAAAAAGTACTTAGCAATAGATGCCAAAAAGGTAGAGATAGCCAATGAGGAAGAAAAAACTTTTGACCCTAATTTTTGGAATAACCCGAAGGAAGCTGAATTAATAATGAAATCGCTTAGAGTTATCAAAAAATGGGTGTCTGATTACGAACTTGCTCAACAATTAATTGATGATTTACAAATTTTAATTGAATTTCATGGAGAAGGAGAAGTTGAGGAGTCAGAGGTTATTTCACAATACAATAAAGCAAGTACATTAATTGAAGATTTAGAGTTTAAAAACATGCTTTCCGAAGAAGGAGACTCTATGAGTGCTGTATTACAAATTACTGCAGGTGCTGGAGGTACTGAGAGTTGTGATTGGGCTGAAATGCTACTTCGTATGTATTTAATGTATTGCGAAAATCAAGGTTTTAAAGTTAAAGAACTAAACCATCAATCAGGTGATGTTGCAGGGATAAAAACAGTAACGATTGAAATTGAAGGAGATTTTGCTTTTGGATGGTTAAAAGGTGAAAATGGTGTACACAGACTAGTTCGTATTTCACCATTTGATAGCAATGCAAAAAGACATACTTCTTTTGCTTCTGTTTATGTATACCCTTTGGCTGATGATACTATTGAAATTAACATCAACCCTGCGGATATTGAAATTGTAACTTCACGATCAAGTGGTGCTGGGGGACAAAATGTAAATAAAGTAGAAACAAAGGTACAGCTAAAGCATAAACCTTCTGGTATTCAAATATCCTGTTCTGAGACAAGATCTCAACAAGATAATAGAACTCGTGCAATGCAAATGTTAAAGTCGCAACTGTATGAAATCGAACTAAAAAAGCAACAAGCTGCCCGATCAACCATTGAAGATGGTAAAATGAAAATTGAATGGGGTAGTCAGATTAGAAATTATGTACTTCATCCATATAAATTAATAAAAGATGTACGTTCAGGTCATGAAACAGGTAATACTGACGCTGTTCTGAATGGAAAAATAGATCCGTTCCTTAAAGCATACCTAATGTTTATGGGGCAAAAAGAAACTGATACAAACACTATATAAAGATGATAAAAATATACCATAATAACAGATGCAGTAAATCGCGTTGTGGAGTTGAATTACTTGAAAATTCTGGAAAAAATTATGAAATAGTCAAGTATTTAGAAACAATTCCTTCAGTTGATGAATTAAAACATATCATTACTCTTTTAGGAATTACTCCTATACAATTGGTTCGAAAAAACGAAGCTATTTGGAAAGAAAACTATAAAGGAAAAGAGTTGAGTGATGCTGATATTATTTTAGCTATGATAGATAACCCAAAATTGATTGAACGACCAATAGTTATCAACGGTAACAAAGCAGTAATTGGTAGACCTACAGAATTAATTTCTGATATTATATAACCCTTCAAAAAGGAAATCTATTGGTTTCCTTTTTTTATATCATCAAATTCTCATATCGATAATCATTAACAGAGATTTAACAGAATACCTCCCTCAACAGTTGTAATTTTGCTTTCTAAATCTTCAACTATGAAACTTGCATTCAACATAAGTGTTGTCTTTTTAATACTTACAACTACTCTTTCTTTTTCTCAAAAAAAAACAAAGAGTAATACTTTTCAAGTTTCTGGAAAAATCACTGATAAAGAAACAAATCAACCGCTGGAATACGCAACAATTATATTAAAGAACAATTCTACTAAAGAAATAACGGGCGGAATATCTACTGAAAATGGAACCTTCAGCATAGACACAAAAAAAGGAATATACAATATTACTATAGAGTTTTTAGGCTTTAAACCAGTCTCATTTAATAATAAAGAGGTCTTAAAAAATATAGACTTAGAAACTATTGCCTTAGATACTGATGCTAATAACTTAGACGAAGTAGAAATTATTGCCGAAAAAAGCACTATTGAGATTAGACTTGATAAAAAAATATATAATGTAGGAAAGGACATGACTGTTAAAGGAGGATCAGCCTCTGATGTGCTAGACAATGTCCCCTCTGTAACTGTAGACATAGAAGGAAATGTTTCTTTACGAGGAAATGAAAATGTTAGAATATTAATTAACGGAAAACCTTCAGGCTTAGTTGGTGGTGCAGATGCATTACGTCAACTCCCAGCTGATGCTATACAAAAAGTAGAAGTGATCACCTCTCCCTCTGCTCGCTATGATGCAGAAGGTACTGCTGGTATTTTAAATATTATACTTCGTAAAGGAAAAGCCCTAGGTTTCAACGGTTCATTTAGTTTAAACACAGGAGTACCTACAAATATTGGCGCTTCTACTAACTTAAATTATAGAACTGAAAAAGTAAACTACTTTTCAAGCATTGGATATAATTATAATGATGCACCTGGTAATGCATATTTTGAAACTAAAGACATTGCTAATTTTCCGAGTGAATATTTTTTAATCGAAAATAGAATCTATGATAGAGAACGAAAAAACTTTAATTCACGTTTTGGGTTAGAATATTTTCTTACTGACAATGCATCAATTACTGGAAGTGTATTACTTAGAAATTCTGATCGTTTTACAGAAACAAATATTAATACTACCAGTGAACATTTCGACTCTGATACAAACACACTAACAAATTCATTAAAAATCAGAAAAGAATTTGAAGATGATTTAAGCAAACAGGTTGAATTGGATTTAAATTTTACTCAAAATTTCAAAACAAGTGGGCATAAACTTACTTTTGATTTAAAACATGAAATAAATAATGAAGAAGAATTAGCAACCCAAATGGGAACTCAGTTCACTCCTTCCATAATTAATGATACCATACAAAAGACAGATGCTATTGAACACAAAAAAAGAATCTTAGTTCAAGGAGATTATGTTCTACCAATTGGAGAAAACGCTCAACTTGAAGCTGGGTTCAGAAGTAATAATAGTTATCAAAACACTGATTTCTCAGTTAGAGATGATCAACAAAACGGTACATTTAAAATAGACACCTCTGCTACCAATAACTTTATTTACAACGAGAAGGTTCACGCTTTATATTCTCAATACGGTAACAAATACGGTAAGTTTTCTGCTTTATTAGGATTAAGAATGGAGATTTCTGATATTGATGTAAAAGTAAGCGGAACAACATTAAGTTCTAATAAGAAATATACAGAGCTATTTCCTACCTTAAATTTAGCTTATGAATTAACTGATGACGAAAGTTTAACTTTAGGATACAATAGAAGGATAAGAAGACCTAGATCATGGTTCATAAATCCATTTCCATCTAGAGCGAGTGAAAACAATGTTTTTAAAGGAAATCCTGACTTAAACCCAGCTTACGCAAATGCAGTTGATTTAGGCTACTTCAAAAAATGGGAGAAAATTACATTCAACACTTCAGTTTATTACAATTACTCAACTGATGTGTTTCAGTTTGTGAGAACTGCTGATCCTTTAGAGCAAAGTAAAACTATTACAAGTCCTATAAATATTGCTTCTGAAGATAGATTCGGACTAGAATTTTCTTTCAATTACAATTTATTTAAGTGGTGGAAACTAAACAATAGCTTTAATTTCTTTAGAACTTCTAGAGATGGTAAAAATATTGTTGAAGATTCTAAAACCACAAGTTGGACAACTCGTTTAAGTTCTAGGATTAAACTTCCTGCTAAGATAGATTGGCAAACTACTATAAACTATAGAGGACCACAAGAAAATTTTCAAAGTAAGCATAAAGGAGTTGCAAGTATTAATTTAGCATTTAGCAAAGATATTTTAAAGGAAAAAGGGACATTGTCATTAAACGTAAGTGACCTCTTAAACTCTAGAAAGAGAATTTCTGAAACGAATATTTCTGGTGTTTCAAATAGGTATAGTGAATTTCAATGGAGAGAACGCCAAATACGATTAAACTTTACTTATAGATTAAATCAAAAAAAGAAAAGAACTCCACAACGAAATAATGGTAACGGAAATGATGGTGGGTTTTAATCAATAACAAACTACATACTAAACAAAAAAAAGGAAACCTTATGGTTTCCTTTTTAATTTCGTAATATTTTAATTACTATTTTTTAGCAGCTCTTTCTTCTTTAAGCTCCTTTAATCTTTCCATTAAAGAACCTCCAATCCAATAAGGAACTACAAAAGTTGCGATAAAAATCAACAACCAAAACCCTATTGTAAGAATAGTTAAAAATGCTAAAAAACCTAAGTATTGATCAAAATCAAACATAATTTCCGGAAATTTGAATTCGGGATCAAATATAGGAGATATTATTTATTTCTACCGCATCTATTTTCAATTTTATTAACAAATAATAACAATTCTATATTGAACAAAAATAAATACTTAAATTTGCAGAATTACAACTTACCTCAATGCAAAAACCGAGGTATTAATTAACAATAATATTTTCCGTTTAGGTCAACTTCGGGAAATTAAACCCACTGGTGGGATTGAAAAAACAACACTAAACTATAGCTATGAAATATAGAATTGAAAAAGATACAATCGGAGAAGTAAAAGTACCTGCAGATAAACTTTGGGGTGCACAAACAGAACGTTCAAGAAACAACTTTAAAATTGGAGCTTCTGCTTCAATGCCAATTGAAATAGTTCATGGTTTTGCGTACTTAAAAAAGGCTGCTGCATATACAAATTGTGACTTAGGAGTTTTACCACAAGAAAAAAGAGATTTAATAGCTACAGCTTGTGACGAAATTTTAACTGGTCAACATAACGACCAATTTCCATTAGTAATTTGGCAAACTGGATCGGGAACACAGTCAAATATGAACTGTAACGAAGTAATTTCTCACAGAGCACAACAATTAGCAGGAAGAGTTATTGGTGAAGGAGAAAAAGTAATTTCTCCAAATGACGATGTAAACAAATCACAATCATCAAACGATACCTTCCCTACTGGAATGCATATTGCAGCTTATAAAAAAATTGCAGAAGTAACTATTCCTGGTGTTGAACAATTAAGAGATACACTACAAGCAAAATCAGATGCTTTTAAAGATGTTGTTAAAATAGGGCGTACGCATTTAATGGATGCTACACCATTAACATTAGGACAAGAATTTTCTGGTTATGTATCTCAATTAAACCACGGGCTAAAAGCATTAAGAAATACACTTGACCATTTAAGCGAATTGGCATTAGGTGGTACAGCTGTTGGTACTGGTTTAAATACACCAAAAGGATATGATGTATTAGTTGCTAAATATATTGCTGAATTTACTGGGTTACCATTTATAACTGCTGAAAATAAATTTGAAGCTTTAGCAGCACATGATGCTATTGTTGAAACTCATGGAGCTTTAAAACAATTAGCTGTTTCTTTAAATAAAATAGCTAATGACATTAGAATGATGGCTTCTGGTCCTCGTTCAGGTATTGGAGAAATTGTTATTCCAGCAAACGAACCAGGAAGTTCAATCATGCCAGGAAAAGTGAACCCAACTCAAGCAGAGGCAATCACAATGGTTTGTGCGCAAGTGATGGGTAATGATGTTGCAGTAACTATTGGAGGGACTCAAGGACATTATGAATTAAATGTATTCAAACCAATGATGGCTGCTAACTTATTGCAATCAGCTCAACTAATTGGTGATGCATGTGTTTCATTTGATGTAAATTGTGCTCAAGGAATTGAACCAAATCACAACAGAATTAAAGAATTATTAAACAATTCTTTAATGCTAGTAACTGCTTTAAATACTAAAATAGGATACTATAAAGCTGCTGAAATTGCTAATACAGCACATGAAAACGGAACAACATTACGTCATGAGGCAGTTCGTTTAGGATATGTTACTGAAGAAGAATATGATCAATGGGTTGTCCCAGCAAAAATGACTGGGTCACTATAACATTGAAATTGACACATTAAAAAAAACCGAGTTTAACCACTCGGTTTTTTTATTTTACATACTTTTATCCCAACCAATATTGATTTTCCTTAATGAGCAAAATAAAATATTCAAAATACACATCTGATTTAGATTTTTCAGGAGTTGATCATATTATTATAGGATCAGGAATTGGAGGACTCACAGCAGCTATTTGGTTAGCTAAATCAGGAAAAAAAGTTGTTGTTCTTGAACAGCATTATACTCCTGGAGGTTTTACACATTGCTTTAAAAGAAAAAAAGGATTTCAATGGGACGTTGGTGTTCATTATGTCGGTAATGTTGAAAAAGGCAATCAACTACGAAAATTATTTGATTTGATTACCAATAAACAATTAGACTGGGAGCCAATTGGCGCTATTTATGATGAAATACATGTTGGTGATAATGTTTATCAATTTAAAGCCGGGAAAGACCAATTTAGAAATCAATTAACTCACTATTTCCCAGATGAAGTAGATGCTATTAACTCCTACCTAAATTTAATAGAAAAAGTAAACAAAAGAGGTGGGGTATTCTTTCTAGAAAAATCTTTTGAACCAATTTTACGTAAATCTATTGGATGGATATTCAGAAAACGTTTTCATAAATACGCAAAAAAAACCACTATTGAAGTTCTTCAAGGAATTACTACTAATAAAGAACTCATCGCAGTTTTATGCGGGCAATGTGGAAATTATGGTTTATCACCTAACCATAGTAGTTTTGCAATACACGCTATGGTTATTAGTCATTTTATGAATGGTGGTTATTACCCAAAAGGAGGTTCTGATCAAATATGCGGTAAAGCAGTTGAAACATTAATTAATAACGGAGGAAAACTCTATGTTAACGCCAATGTTACCGAAATAGTAACAGAAAAAAATAAGGTAAAAGGTATTAAGATAGGAGATGATTTTATTCCATGTCCTAGTGTAATTAGTAATGCTGGAGTAAATAACACCTTCAATCACTTATTATCAAAAAAAGACAAACAAAAATGTGGCATTGATTTTAAAAATATAAAACCATCTAGTGGACATATGTGCTTGTATGTTGGATTAGATAAATCAAGTGAGTCACTAAACCTACCAAAACATAATATTTGGAGTTATATAGACCAAAATATTGATGCAAATTATAACCCAAATACTATAACAGAAGCTACTGAAAAGTTTGCTTACATTTCTTTTCCTTCTGCAAAGGATCCCTTTTGGAATAAAAATCATCCAGATACAGCTACACTACAAGCATTAACAGTGGGTAAATACGAATGGTTTTCTGAATACGAAAATCAACCATGGATGAAACGCGAAGAAAATTACAAGAAAATTAAAGCTGATTTTGAAGAACAAATGCTTGAAAAATTATACAACTTATTTCCTCAAATAAAAGGACACGTTGTTGTTACTGAAGTTTCTACACCATTATCTACAAAACATTTTTCCAATTATAAATCAGGAGAAATTTATGGATTAGCACACACACCCAAACGTTTTTCTTTGCCATTTTTAAAGCCAGAAACAAAAATTAAAGGCTTACGCTTAGTTGGTCAAGATATTACCCTTGTTGGTGTTGCTGGAGCTATGTTATCAGGAATGCTTTGTGCTGTTACTATATTAAAATACAGAGTCTGGAAAATATTTAAAGAAATGAACGCTTCATAAAACTAAAAGCCACTCCTAATTTAGAACAAAGACCATTTCATTGTTAGTTCTAATAACTGCAGAACAAGAAATTAAACCCACTGGTGGGATAAAAACTAAAAAGCCACTTCGATTGAAGTGGCTTTTTAGTTTTTATATTTAATAGAAATTACGCATACATTTTATCACGTAATTCTTTAATTTTAGGATCATTCATATACTCATCAAAAGTAGCATACTTATCAATAACTCCTTTTGGTGTAATTTCAATAATTCTGTTTGCAACAGTTTGACAAAACTCATGATCATGAGTTGTAAACACAATTGTTCCTTTAAAGTTTTTTAATGAATTATTAAAAGCTGTAATACTCTCTAAATCTAAGTGATTTGTTGGCTCATCTATTAACAATACATTTGCTCTAGTCATCATCATTCTACTCAACATACACCTTACCTTCTCCCCTCCGGAAAGTACTTTAGATGTTTTTAAAGCTTCCTCTCCACTAAAGATCATTTTACCTAAGAATCCACGTAAATTAACTTCTTCTTTTTCTTCTTCCGTTTGTGCCCATTGACGCATCCAATCAACTAAAGTTAATTCATTTTTGAAAAACTTAGAATTATCTGATGGCAAATAAGATTGTGATGTCGTTACTCCCCATTTAAATTCTCCTGAATCAGCTTTTATATTATCTGTTAAAATTTGATAAAAAGCAGTAGTTGCTTTAGAGTTTTTAGAAATAATAGCAACTTTATCACCTTTATTAAGGTTTAAATCTACTTTATTAAATAACTCTCCTTCTTCATTAGAAGCGCTTAAGTTTTCTACATTTAAAATTTGATCTCCAGCTTCTCTATCTCTATCAAATATGATTGCAGGATAACGTCTGCTTGAAGGTTTTATATCTTCAACTTTCAATTTTTCTAACATCTTTTTACGAGATGTAGTCTGCTTTGCCTTTGATGCATTTGCACTAAAACGAGCAATAAAGTCTTGTAATTCTTTTGCTTTTTCTTCTGACTTCTTGTTTTGCTGAGAACGTTGTCTTGCAGCTAATTGACTTGACTCATACCAGAATGTATAATTTCCAGAAAAATGAGTAATTTTATTAAAATCAATATCAGAAATATGTGTACACACTAAGTCTAAGAAGTGACGGTCATGCGATACAACTATTACAGTATTTTCAAAGTTTGCTAAAAATGTTTCTAACCAAGATATAGTTTCAAAATCTAAATCATTGGTAGGCTCATCCATAATTAACACATCAGGATTTCCGAATAAAGCTTTCGCTAATAAAACACGTACTTTCTGCTTACCATCTAAATCAGACATCGATGTGAAATGCATACCTTCCTTAATACCTAAGTTCGATAACATTGCCGCAGCGTTAGCATCAGCATTCCATCCATCCATTTCTTCAAAAGTAACCTGTAACTCACCTATCCTATCAGCATTTTCATCTGTATAGTCTTCGTATAGTTTATCCAATTCTTTTTTAATAGCATACAATTCTGTATTCCCCATTAAAACTGTTTCTAAAACTGTATACTCATCATAAGCATAATGGTCTTGAGATAATACTGACATTCTTTTTCCTGGAGCAAGTGATACATGACCTGATGTAGGCTCTTGTACTCCTGCAAGGATTTTTAAAAATGTAGATTTACCAGCACCATTGGCACCAATAATCCCATAGCAATTCCCTTGTGTAAATGCAGTATTTACATCGTCAAATAATATTCTTTTACCAAATTGTACAGATAAGTTTGAAACTGATAACATGTAATGTATTTTAATTTTCGGCAAAAATAGTAAAATGAATTGTATTTTTTAGCTGTTTAGAATCATAATAAAAATGTTATTTAACAGCTCCTTAACAGCAATATATCAACATAAAAATTAAATTTGTTATTATTAAATAGATTATCCAACTATATGATAAAACTTTTACATTTATCTTATCTCTTATTTTTCATAGCTTTTACAAGCTGTACTGAAAATACAGAAACAGAAGATGCTACATATTTTGGTGGGGAAATAATAAACCCCAAAGATGATTTTGTCCGTTTATATAAAGACGAAACACTTATTGACTCTATCCCATTAGACAATAAAAACAGGTTTCTTTATCAGTTTAAAGACTTCATTCCTGGATTGTACCATTTCAATCATATGGAATATCAGTATGTTTATATTGAACCTAATGACAGTATATTTTTTAGATTAAACACAATAGATTTTGATGAATCATTAACTTTTTCAGGTAAAGGAGCACATAAAAACAATTTTATCATTAACACATTTTTAGCTAATGAAAATCATAGTTCAAAATCAGGGAAACTATATGATTTTCCTCCTAAAAAATTCTCCACTTTAATTTCAAGCGAATTAAGCCAGCGAATTGATATGCTAGAGCAACATAAGGAGCGTTATGATTTTTCTGATGGCTTTATGGATGTTGCTAACGCACATATTGCATATCATTTTTATGCTGCAAAAGAACGCTACCCTATTTATAACAAACAACAAGCCGACTCTATTGATATAAATTCATTTTATGGGTTTAGAAAAAATATTGATTTTAATACCGGAAACTTAGGGTCATTTTATCCTTATTATGAATATCTATATGCATTGATTGATAATTTAGGTGTAAAACGATTAAAAAACTCTAGTAAAAAAGAAGATCATCTAACAAACTATACTTCAAAAACTGAAGTAATAGACTCATTAGTTCAGAATAAATCTTTAAAAAATCAATTATTAAAAAGTACTACATTACATTATTTAAAAAATGTAAAATGTGGTAATCAAGCTACATCAATTTTAACTGAGTTTGATAAATATAATAGTGATACTTTAAATAAAGAAAAAATCACAGGACTTGTAAATGCTATTAAACGTTTGAGTTATGGTAATACACTTCCAAATTTTAATGTTGTTAGCACAAGTAATCAAATAATTGATTTTAAAAAAATACTTCAAAAAAAACCAACTGTAATTTATTTCTGGTCTAGTAATAATCCGAGACACATTAAGAGTGTACACAGTAAGGTTAGTCAGTATGCCATTAATAGTGATTATAATTTTGTAGGAATTTCTTTAGATAAGAATAAAAAAAACTGGAAAGTTTACGCTCAAAAATTTAAGATAAAAAACGGATATACATTAGAAACTCCAAAAGAAACTAGAGAGAAATTACTAATACAGAATATCAACAAGGTTTATGTATTGGATAAAAATGCAAAAATTTTAAGTACTGATTTAAATATTTTTGACCCTCATTTTAATAAAAAATTGAAAAAACTACATTAAACTCTAGTGTTTTTCAATCAATAAATTTCAAATATTTGAGACTTCTAAAAAACATCTTACTCTTTCAAAGGAAGCTGTTTTTTACTTCATATTTCCTTTCAATTCTAATCGGATTAATTTTTGGTAAAGATATTAAGTCAATAGGTTTAGCTTATCTATTTATTGCACCACTTATGCAGTATTTTACTTACGAAATAAAGAATAAACATGAATATTATTTTTACTACAACTTAGGCTTAAGCAATACTAAGCTTTGGATTTCTACTTTACTAATTGGATTTATTAACTTCATAATACTCTCGTTTATATGAATACATTACATATAGACAGTGTTAGCAAAAGCTATGACAATAAAACAATATTAAGTGACATTTACCTTACTTGTAAAAAAGGAGAAATAGTTGGTTTAATCGGACGTAATGGATCGGGGAAATCTACTTTATTAAAAATAGTTTTTGGGATTGAAAAATGTGAAAACAAATTTGTTCAAATCGGTGATAAAGTAATAAACAATATCGCAAGCGGCAGAACATTAATCAATTACCTCCCTCAAGACAATTTCTTACCCAATAATATTAAAATAAAATCATTAATCAACTTATTCTTACCTAAAGAAAATAGAAGTGAATTAATAACTAACGATTATATTATACCATTACTTCACAAAAAGAATCAAGAATTATCTGGCGGTGAAAAAAGAATTGTTGAAATTTTATTAATTGTCCATTCAAACGCAGAATTCATCCTTCTTGATGAACCTTTTAATGGTGTTAGCCCAATAATAAGGAGCTACATCATCAACTATATCAGAAAAATGAAATCATCCAAAGGCTACATTATTACTGACCATGATTATGAAAATGTACTAAATTTAGCTGACAAAATTATGTTTCTAAAAGATGGGAACTTAAAAGAAATTAGTAATCGTAAAGAGCTTGTCGATTTAGGTTATTTATCTCAAACTAATTATAATATGTTATTTTAAAGAATCATCGCATTAAGCTCTAAAAAAAAGAAAACTTTTCTAACACCGTATTTAACACGATAGTTTAGAAAAATTAAGGATATTTGCATTCAATAATTTCAATACAACATTATGAGTCGCAAAGCGTTTATCAATATCAAGCAATTACTTCAAGTAGAAACAAATTCACTTAAACTAAAAATTTCTGGGGACGAAATGAAAACGCTTCCATTGATTAACAATGCGTACCTAATTATTGAAAATGATACGATAGTAGATTTTGGTGAAATGAAAAATTTTCAAGACAATGATTCTTTTGAAACCACAGACTGCACCGGACAACTAATTTTACCAACTTGGTATGATAGCCATACACATATAGTATATGCTGGAAATCGTGAACAAGAATTTGTTGATAGAATTAACGGACTTACTTACGAAGAAATAGCTAATAATGGTGGTGGAATATTAAATTCTGCTAAAAAGTTGCAAGAAATTTCAGAAGAAGAATTGTACCAACAATCTGCTGAACGATTAGACGAAGTAATTAAATTAGGAACTGGAGGTATCGAAATTAAATCTGGATACGGATTAACAGTAAATGCCGAACTAAAAATGTTGCGTACTATAAAGCAACTAAAAGAAAACTACAATATTCCAATAAAAGCTACATTCCTTGGAGCGCATGCTGTTCCTGCGGAATACAAAGGAAACAAACAAGGGTATTTAGATTTAATTATCAATGAAATGTTGCCCCTAATTTCAAAAGAAAATTTGGCAGAATATATTGACATTTTCTGTGAAACTGGTTATTTCTCTGTTGCCGATACAGAACAAATATTAGCCGCTGGAAAACAATACGGATTAACTCCAAAAACGCATGTAAATCAGTTTACATCTATTGGAGGAATACAAAAAAGTATTGAATACAATGCCCTTACCGTAGATCATTTAGAATTGGTAAGTGACGAAGATTTAGAAGCTTTAAAAAATTCTGATACAATGCCTGTAGCATTACCATCATGCTCATATTTTTTATCAATACCGTACACACCAGCAAGACAATTAATCGATAACGGTTTAGCTCTGGCACTTGCTACGGATTACAACCCAGGTTCTACCCCATCAGGAAACATGAACTTTGTGGTGAGCACCGCATGTATTAAAATGAAAATGACTCCTGAAGAAGCTATAAATGCAGCCACGTTAAATGGGGCTTATGCCATGGGTATTTCAAATACCCATGGAAGTATTGCTAAAGGAAAAAAAGCAAATATTATTATTACAAAACCGATCAACTCATACAATGTTTTACCATATTCTTTTGGGTCAAACAATATCGATAAGGTAGTTATTAACGGTGAGTTTATTAATTCATAACACAATTCTAATGCATCCAAAAAACATACATAACACACCGTATAATTTCAAAGAATTAGCAGCTTCAAACCCTAAGTTAATTCCTTACGTATCTATAAGTCCTCAGAAAGTAATGACTATAGATTTTGCAGATAACGAAGCAGTTTTACAATTAAACAGAGCGATCTTAATAAACCAATATGGATTAACCGATTGGAGCATCCCTAAAGGATATTTATGTCCTCCAATTCCTGGGAGAGCTGACTATATACACCATATTGCTGAGTTTTTAAAAGACAATAGTGTTAAACATAAAGCAAAAGGACTAGACATTGGTGTTGGTGCAAATTGCATATACCCTATACTAGGGAGTAGAATTTACAATTGGAAAATGGTTGGTGCGGATATCAGTGAAGTTGCCATAACATCAGCTACTAAAAATATTAATGCGACTCCTGATTTAAAAGATCATATTGAAGTTAGACATCAAAGTGATAATTCCAACATATTTAAAGGAATCATTAAAAAAGGAGAACAATACCAATTTAGCATGTGTAACCCTCCTTTTCATACTTCTGAAAAAGAAGCTAACAAAGGAACAAAACGAAAATTACAAAATTTAGGGCTCGAAGCTAATTCCAAATTAAATTTTGGAGGACAAGCCAATGAACTATGGTGTAATGGTGGTGAAGCGTTATTTATTAAAAGAATGATAAAGCAGAGTGAAGAATTCAAATCTCAAGTAACTTGGTTCACCTGTTTAGTCTCTAAAAAAGAAAACTTACGTAAAATTTACAAGCAGCTAGATAAACTAAAAGTCACTCATAAAACTATTGCAATGACTCAAGGAAATAAACAAAGTAGGTTTGTTGCTTGGAAGTTTAACAAATAAACATGAGTTTAAAAACTATCAATATCGGAATTTTAGCACACGTAGATGCTGGTAAAACAACACTTACGGAGCATTTTTTGTACAATTCTGGAGCTATAAGGACTCTTGGGAGTGTAGATAAAGGTTCGACAAATACTGATAGTTTGGTTCTTGAAAAAGAACGAGGAATTTCTATAAAAGCAGCCACAACTTCTTTTAAATGGAAAGACGCCAAAATTAATTTAATTGACACTCCTGGTCACGTTGATTTTTCAAGCGAAGTGGAACGCGCATTATGTGTTGTTGATGCTGTTATATTGGTGGTTTCAGCAGTTGAAGGGGTTCAAGCTCACACCATAAACATATGGGAATCCTTGCAAGAGTTACAAATACCTACATTAATTTTTATTAATAAAATTGACAGACAAGGTGCTGATACAGAAACTGTTTTAAACCAATTAAAACAAGATTTAAAAGCCGCTCCAATTTCACTATACACCTCAGAAAATGATGGATTAGATAACGCTGCTATAACTCCAGTTTTTAACACCAATAACACTATTACCGAAGAAGTATTAGAAAATCTGTTAAATTGTGACGAAGCATTACTAGAACGATATTTAAACACTGAAACAATCACAAATAAAGAATACTTAAATAGTATTCGAGAAAACACCATCGCTAACAATATTACTCCAGTATTTTGCGGAATCGCTAAAAATAATATTGGAGTTACAGAACTACTTGATGGAATTATTGATTTTTGTCCCACCTCAACATCAACCACTAATGAAAACTTATCTGCTTATATTTTTAAATTAGAACATCATAAAGTTTATGGCACCATGGCACATGTAAAAGTGTTTTCTGGCAGCTTGACTTCAAAATCTACTATTTATAATCATACACAACAATTAGAAACAAAAATAAATCAGACCAAGCAACTCCACAATACAAAATACATTGATAATGTTACTTTAGAAGCTGGAGACATTGGTGTTATTACTGGTGTTTTAAGTACAAAAGCTGGAGATATCATAGGTAGTCCAGAAGGAATTCCAAAACTACCTCAACTTCATATTCCTGTACTAACGGTACAAGTAATTCCTGACAAGGATAGTGATTACAATGGATTAACTGAAGCCCTACAACAATTAGATAAAGAAGACCCTTCTTTAAGTTTTAAATGGTTTAAAGCTGAAAAAGAACTACAGTTATTACTAATGGGGCAAATGCAAATTGAAATACTAACCCATGTTTTAGAAGAACGTTTTTCAATAAAAACCAGTTTTACAGATCCGGAAGTCGTGTACAAAGAAACCATTAGTACTACTGCAGAAGGCTACATTAGATATTGGATGCCTAAACCATGCTGGGCTATTATGACCTTTTTAATTGAACCCGCTCCTTTAAATTCTGGAGTAAGCTACTCTTCTATCGTTTCACAAAACGATATACACATTAAATATCAGAATGAAATTGCTCGAACAATACCTAATGCATTAGCCCAAGGATTGTTAGGTTGGCAAGTTACCGATGTAAAAATAACATTGATTAAAGGAGAAGACCATAATGTGCATTCCCGACCAGGAGATTTTAATTTAGCAACCCCGATGGGAATTATCCAGGGACTAAAAATTGGTGGAACACATCTATTAGAGCCTATATTAAGTTTTGAGATAAAAGCAAACGAAGGTTTGTTAGGAAAAATAGCTTCTGAACTAAGTACAAGAAGAGCTACTTTTGATACACCACAATTTATTGATGATGCGTTTAGCTTAAAAGGAACTATTCCTGTTGCTACTTCATTAGACTTAAGTATTAAGTTAAATTCAATTACTGGAGGAAAAGTACGATTACGCATACAATTCCACGGATATGACACTTGTCCTAAAGATGAAGGGATTGTTCGCGAATATAAAGGTGTAAATCCTTTAGATGAAGCACAATGGATATTGCACAGACGTGGTGCTTATAAAGCTGACGAAAGAGTTATTTAGTAGTCAGTAGTCAGTAGTCAGTAGTCAGTAGTCAGTAGTCAGTAGTCAGTAGTCAGTAGTCAGTAGTCAGTAGTCAGTAGTCAGTAGTCAGTAGTCAGTAGTCAGTAGTCAGTAGTCA
>Ga0209291_1001500_pt1 | contig 20600 bp, 12 predicted proteins | sample GOMGulsemesocosm_FD_184633 | JGI IMG/M metagenome (GOLD analysis project Ga0209291, IMG submission 184633) | Methane-oxidizing microbial communities from mesocosms in the Gulf of Mexico - GOM9B Gulf of Mexico (SPAdes) (version 2) | ecosystem: Environmental > Aquatic > Marine > Cold seeps...
GCGCAGTTAGGTAACAGCCCTAGAGCTTTACAACATTTGGCAACGGCGTTAGAAATGGGCTGGCTTGAGTCATACAATAGAGAATGGTGGTCATTGCAGAATAATCATCTTTTACAGCCTTTGCATAGAGCGCCTGAATTCAAGTTATTGTTAAAGCAACATCAGGAAAAACTAAACGAATTGCGAGATAAAGTTACTCGAAGGTTAAGCACAATACCTAGTTCAATTGAGTAAAACCTTCTTTCACCGCATTTACGTCCAACTACGACTATTGGCGAGCAGGGTCTGTTTGTTCTGTTGAATATGGGGATGAGGAGCTGAATTTAAATGAATAGAAACTTAAGGACTTGAAGTTATGATGATTATTAGCTTACTTCTCGCAGACTGAAAACTAGGTTGATACGGTTATCCATGTCACATTATTAGCTAAAGTCTGGCTAGACATTGTTATATCACCTGATAAGCTACATAGAAGCATCGCTTAATTAAGTAGAGCCTGTGATATTAAATATTATTTGATATTGAATCATCTGTAAAAATAGCCGAGCAATTCTTAATAGTGAATATAGGTAATAAACACTCTTTATACATATGAAGATGTTAGCCTCATATTTTTCTGCTCTAAACTTTTTGACGAAATATTGCTAAAGCCCGCTGTAATATAAATTAAAAATTCATAACTAAATAATTTGTCTATTAAATATCTACAATCAGTCACCTTATTTATTATCTAACAAACCCCGTATATTTTCTTTATAAACTCTTCCTACAGGTAAGACAATATCATTAAGTTTGATTTCATTGGCACTAATTAAAGTGATCGCATGATGGGCAACAAGGTACGACCTATGTATTCGGCTAAAGTTTTCTTTGGGTAATAGTTTTTCAAAATCTGAAATTTTCATCTGGCTAAATATATGACGATCTTTCAAATTTACAGAAGTGTAGTTACCATCAGCTTTAATGTATTCGATATCACTAAGTGCTACTTTATGATTTTTTTTCTCATCTTTGATAAAAATACATGGTTCAACAGACTCTTTAAAAGCTATTGATCTTTCTTGCCTCACTAGAGTGGGAGTTTTTGGTGATGAAGTTACATTTGATAATGTCGTTATATTGTCCATAACTTTTTGTATGGATTTGAAGAAGCGTTCAAAGTTAAAGGGCTTAAGTAAATAGTCAGCGATAGTGTATTCGTAACTTTCTAATGCATGTTCTTTATGAGCTGAAATGATGATGATTTGTGGTGGGTTAGTTAACGTCTTCAAAAATTCGAAGCCACTAAGTTTAGGCATATTAATATCTAAAAATATCAAATCGATCTGTTGAGTTTTTAATAAAGGTAAAGCTGACATCGCACTATGACAATTTCCCATAAGCTTCATATAATCAAGCTCTTGAGCGAAATTTTCGATTAAAGTATGGGCTATGGGTTCATCATCAATGATTAAGTAATTTATTAGCATAATGTTAATCCAGCTTAACTATAGTTAGGTTAGGTTAGGTTAGGTTAGGTTAGGTTAGGTTAGGTCAATAGTGACATTGGCGATAAATCGATTATCTTCAATAGTGCTCTTATATTGATGATAATCTGGAAAAAGTAATGCTAAACGTCTTGCTAAGTTCTCAGTACCTAAGCCGCCAGATAACCGCTTTATTTTATTCTTTTCTAGTACTGTCTTATCAAAGTTATTTTCTATATTAAAAATGATTTTACTCTTACTTGTCGTTAAAGAAAAATGTATATATTGATCTTCCAGTTGGCTGTCAACACCGTGTTTAAAAGCATTTTCTAATAAATTGATGAAAAGTAAAGGAGGGATGCGTTGTTTTTCATCTTCAATGATTTGCTCAAAGTTAATATCAAGTTTGTTTTTATAGCGGATTACATTCAGCTCAATAAAGTTTTCTAAATATTCAATTTCATCGTTTACTGAGACAGTGTTTTTTCGTCCTTCATAAATAGTAAAACGCATCATTTGTGAAAGTTTATAGATAACCTCTTGGGTATCTTCAGATTTTTCGACAGCTAAGCCGTATAAGTTGTTTAACGTATTAAAGAAAAAATGTGGGTTTATTTGGCTTTTCAATAAATTGAGTTCAGATTTTAGCGTTTCTTCATGTAAATGTGCGATATGTTGCTGCTGTTTGTATCGGTCATTTAATAAATAAACTAATGGGATCATTAATGAAAAAGTAAGAAACATTAACAATACATCGCTATTATTCATTCTATATATTAAATAAAGTATTAGTGCATATAGAGTAATAAATACGACTGTTTTTAACGATGACTTCAAGCTTTCCACCTATATATTTAAATCAATTTCATCTCTAGCTAATGTAATTTATAAAATACAGATTGAGCGTTCATCTGCATTCTATGTCGTTCAACTACCTTTAAACGTTGTTGAACATTACATTATTTACTTCATTTTTATCAATTGTACACTACGAGTATATTAAATTGATACTAGTGGAAAGGCGATGTTAGCTATACGATATTTATCCAAAACTTGGCACTATGGTGTGCAAGCCATTAAATCTGTTTCGTTCGTATTTCACGCATAGATTATATCGCTTCAACTCTTATTACTCAGTTCTTCTCAAACTAACTCTACTATTCTCGCAATATTAAACTTATCCGAGACCTAGAAAAGTAACTCTTAAAAACTAAAATTATCATGGTAATAAAATGAATTTTATGATTTCACGTTCTATATTATTGACCATTGGGTCATTAGCCATTGTTGTTCTACAAGTAAATGCAGAAAACTTTAAAGATGATAAAACGTTATTACCCTTTGGAACGGATAATATTCATAGTTTAACGATATCTTCCGCTTCAGGTGTTGAAGAGAAATACAGGGATGCACCAGCCTCAATGATATTTATCACCGATAAACAATTGAAACTTCGAGGGTACACCAATATTGATGAGGTAATAATGGATCTACCCAGATTTAATAACGCTCTAAGTAAGAAAGGAGTAAGCCGATATCACAGTGGTTATAGGGCATTCCTCAGTCAAGAAGTATTATTCATGATCAACGGCCAAGTTAACCGTGACTTTGGGGCGTTCAAAGAGTCTTTAACTAAAGCGATACCTATTGCAAATATTGCCAGAATCGAAGTGATTTACGGCCCTGTTGGAGTTGCCTACAGTTCTAATGCCTTTTTAGGTTCAATCAATTTGATCACAAAAAAGGCATTTTATGGCGATAAAAATGGGTCACCGTCCAATATAAACATTCAAGTTGAAAATTCTGGTTCGAAAAGTATTGATATGGTGTATAGCGGTGAAGGTAATGAATTTGTCTATAACGTTTCAACTAAATATAGCCGAAGTAATGAGTCGAGGAGGAATGAGAATACTCCTTGGGATACTCTCAACAAAGATAAATTTTCAAATCAGGATATTCAGGAACTAGTTCTTAATAACAATGCTTTATCAACAAGCTGTAACTCCAATACCTGTCTACACAGAGATAAAAAAGAGAGCGACGATAGCTTTAACAATACTACCAGTACTTTAGGATTTCTTGCTGACTTACGTTATCGGCACCTAAAGTTGGGAGTACACCACTTACAAATGAAGAACCGTTATGAGCCTTATTATTCAAGGGGAGGAAAACAGTCGGTTCGCTCATTGAGTAGCAACTCCAGTCAATATTTTATCCATCATTTCCAGCCAATAAAACCCGGTTCTTCATTTGTTTTTTATGCTGAACACCAAGAGTCTCAAGCTTGGGGTAAGCGAACTGAAACAATACCCGGTTTCATGCCATTATCTAATACCGAAGCGACTTTCTCTCCTAGTCTTTCTGATTTTCATTCGGCTTTCAACAGCAACTTGGTTAAATGGGACTACCAAAACCAATACACGTCTACCTTATTGATTAACGCTGGCATTAAATATGAAAATCAGCAAAGAAGCGAAGCCTACGATGGTTGTAGGTATTGGACCAATAGCTATTGCTCTCCCTCTACAGGGGCATCTATCGATACCAGCTACAAACTGAATAACAATGATAAACCGCGTGCTCCATCAGCAATACTCGATATTAACTCTTCCAAAAGCACGAGAAGAGGGGGTTACATACAGGCCACTTGGGATCTTACATCATGGCGTATAAATGGTGGTATACGCTACGATAAACACGATTTTTTAGGGGACTCAATAAAACACAGGTTATCTGCTATCTATCATCAGTCTAAGAGAAGTACTTTTAAATTAATATATGATAATGCGGCCTATAGAGAATCTGCAACAATGGGGCTAAGGATCGAGCAGAATCATCATGAGATCAGCTCGAAACCACAACACGATAAAATTCATAACATGAAATTTATCGTGTTGTATCAGCAAAATAACTGGTTACATCATATTTCGCTATCTACGGCCATGTATAAGAATGGGTTCAGGAAAGACAATGATAATGCCGGTAATCTTCAAACATGGGGGGCGGAGTATCGTGGCAATTTCCAATTCGACAATTTCATTCAAGGTGCTACAAAAATTACAGGTCACTTTTATTATACATACACCAAGCCATATAGTAGTTTTACCTACTTTCATGAGTTGAACTTGTTGCAAGTTCAAGAAATTAAAGACTGCACTAAAGTTAATCGTTTATGCCTGAATAGGCATGTCGAAACTGAACCAATCTCACATCACAATATAAATCTTGGATTAAATCTACCATTAAATAAAAATTGGAATGCCAATCTGAGTTTCAATTGGATTTCCCACAAAAATGATGCTTATGGGATATTGGATGCCAACATCCTATATCAATTTGAACATTTTTCACTGGCATTCAAAGCCAAAAATATATTCAAGGAAACTAACGTTCATGCTGACACGAGAAATTCCGATCCTGAATCTTATTTTAATCAGTCTTCATTGGATTCAAATCATTATTTCATTTCTCAAGTAGCAAGGAAATTTATGCTAACGTTAAGTTTTGATTTTTAGCTATCCTTGAATATAGTCAATTTCACTAATGTATTAGAGTAGTCGTACCAAGTGCTAGGCTATATTGCCTCTAAGAGGTAAATCGCTACATAAACTGGTCTGTTATTTCTAATACATCGCTCATGAAAATACTTCTCTTCTAACTTCTTTATATGGGCCCTTAAGCTAGTTGACATGGCTCCCGAAGTGCCTTTATTGTCGTTCAACCACCTTTAAACGTTGTTGGACATTACAGTATTTACTTCATTCTTATCAATTGTACACTACGACTATATTAAATTGATATTAGTGGAAAGGCGATGTTAACTATACGAAATTTATCTAAAACTTACGACAATGGCGTACAGGCAATTAAATCTGTGTCGTTAGATATTGAGCCAGGGTTATTTGGTTTACTAGGACCTAATGGTGCAGGTAAATCTTCATTAATGCGTACAATCGCAACGTTGCAACAACCTTCGCATGGTCAAATAAGTTTTGATAATAAAGATATCATCAAAAATCCTAATATCATTCGCAGCTGCCTTGGCTATTTACCTCAAGAGTTTGGTGTTTACCCTAAAGTTTCTTGCTATGACTTACTCGACCATTTAGCGCTTCTAAAGGGGATGACGGATAAAAAAGAGCGAAAAGTTCAAATTGAAAAGTTACTTCATCAAACTAATTTATTTGATGTGAGAAAAAATGATGTCAGTTCGTATTCTGGCGGTATGCGTCAACGCTTCGGTATTGCACAAGCACTATTAGGTGCTCCTCGTTTGATTATTGTTGATGAGCCTACTGCAGGGCTTGATCCTGAAGAACGTAATCGCTTCCATAACTTATTATGTGAGATTAGTGAGAATATTGTTGTTATTTTATCAACACATATTGTCGAAGATGTCAGCCAACTTTGCCCTAATATGGCCATTCTTATTGAAGGTGAAATCCAGCTTCAAGGTAAGCCGGCAGACCTTATTGCTGACATTGATGGCAGTATTTGGAGCAAAATGATCAACAAAGATCAACTCGAGCATTATAAAAAACAATTTAATGTTATTTCTGAACGTTTGATCACCGGGAAGACACAAATTATTGTTAAGAATGACTTTCAACCGGAAATAGGTTTTGAACCAGTACAAACTAATTTAGAAGATGTTTATTTTTCTACGTTAAAAGAAGTGTCGCTGATGAAAGAAGAACAAGTGAAGCCTTCTTGGGCGCTAGGAGTAAATCATGCTTAAGGAGCTAACGCAATTTGAACTTAAGTATCTTCTCAAACAAGGTAGCTTTTGGGCAGTAACTTTTTGTTTTATTTGGATGGCTGTATTAGTTACCTCTCAACGAGGTTCTGCACTTTTATACGCAAACTCGGCTTACGCCATTACTCAATCTATCTTGTTTATATCTCCCAATATTATTTTTGCTCTCTGTGTCTTAGCTTCAGCAACATTGATTCGTGATAATCAATATAAGATGGAGCCGATTATATTTACAACTCCTACGGACAAATTTCAGTACCTCGCGAGTCGTTACTTAGGCATAGTGACCGCTTCAATGATTATTTTTCTTATTATGGTTGCTGCCATGATGACTACTTTATTCTTTTTAGATGATAGCTTAGTAGGACCTTTTCAACTAAGCCATTATGTATTGAGTTACGCCATATTTATTATACCTAGCATCTTACTTTGCTCGTCAGTGGTTTTTGCTACGGCGATGTTATCTAAGAATAGCATTGCTATTTATGTGGCAGGTATTGCGATTTATGTGTTGTACATTTTAGTGTCTATTCTTGGAAACTCACCCATGATGGCTGGCTCTAATACTTTAATGAGTGATAGCACAGGTTTCGCCGCTTTATTAGAGCCTTATGGGTTAATTGCTTTCATGGAACAATCCGCTTTCTGGACGAGCGAGCAACGTAATGTACTAACGCCAGAGTTCTCAGGTAATTTACTTTTTAATCGATTGTTATGGCTAGCGGCAAGTGTTTCGTTATTTGCTTATACCTATCATAACTTTACTTTTAGATCTGTTAATAAAGAGCCTAAACAATCAAAAACGTTAATTGAAAATAATGATGAACATTTGAGTTTATCTCACGTTGAAGATTATGAAACGGTAATGCCTAAACAAAACTTTGAAAAATTTAACGTCTCAATCTGGTTTTCCAAACTCAAGTTAGAGTATTTTACCGCGACTAAAGGAAAAACCTTCATTATTTTATTACTTGTTACTATGGTCTTTACCTTAGGTAACTTAATAGGAAATATTTTTAGTGGCCCAATAAGTAATGGCCAGCCATATTATCCATTAACATCAATGATCTTAGAATTACTCAGGCAGCCATTAACTGATATTGGTTCGTTGGTCGCCATATTTTATGCTGTGGAATTATATTGGAATGAACGTACGGTAAATATCGATGCATTAATTGATGTAACTCCTACTAGAAATTTAACCTTCTACCTCGCAAAACTTAGCACAGTGATGGCCGTTTGTTTCACCTTAGTATTAAGTAGCGTAGTTACAGCCATTGGTTTTCAATTATCGCAAGGTATGACAGATATTCAGCCTTGGTTGTACCTTATTCTATTCTATTATGCAGGGCTGCCAATATTATTAACTGCTTTATTAGTACTTAGTTTACAGCGGTTAGCCAAAAACAAAGCTTTAGGTTTGCTGTTAGGCATTGGTGTGTTTATGTTATCTGTTTTTATTAAAAAAATAGGTTTAGATCACCCTTTAACGATTTTTGCTTTTCGCCCTCAATTTATATTTTCTGACATGGCCGATACTATTTACCATGACCAAGCTGTTCATTGGTATAACCTATATTGGCTATCGTTTGGCATTATTCTTTCTTTACTCACGGTTAAGTTTTGGCAACGTGGTTCATCAAACATCGCACAAAAATTTTCTAGATTAAGTAAAGGGTTATTAACCAATACTGTCATTATGTTTTTTGCAAGTGGTAGTTATGTCTATTATCAAACGAATATTTTTAATGAATATTCGACAGAAGAACAAACATTAGAAATGATGGCTGAATACGAACAGCAATACGCAAAATTAGCTGAGGTTCCTCAACCCACTGTTATCGACATTAATGTCGATGTTGATATATATCCTGAAACGAGAAGTTATCAAGCCGAAGGTCGTTACATAATTGAGAATCAGACCGATAAAGCTATTAGCAAGGTGATAGTTTCAATTTTTAAACAAAGTCATATTGAGCAAAATATTGACTTTAAAGAGGCTGAACTTGAGCGTTATGATGAAAAATATCAAACATACTTTTATCAATTGAATAAACCGATGGAAGTGGGAGAAAAGCGTACCCTTAATTTTGCCTTTACTGTTACGCACAATGCTTTTACAGAGCTCGACGGTGAACACTATGTCACCGAAGGTGGCTCATATATTGAACTTGAAGATATCATGCCGCAGTTTGGCTATGATCAGCGTTATGTTATTGAGGACGAAGAAGAAAGAATTGAGAGAGGGCTGACTTTAGTTAAACTTACCTTACCAACAGCTGACATGAAGCGGGTAAGTGACGATTGGGTAAATTTTGAAACAAGGGTCTCTACTAGCAAAGCTCAACAAGTTGTCACTGTAGGTCGTTTACAAAAAACTTGGTCAATAGGTGATCGAAACTTCTTTCACTATAAAAGCGATCATAAAGTACAACGTCAATTAGCCTATACATCGGCTGACTTTGAACAGGTAAATGAAACATATAAGAACGTGGATATAAGCCTATTTCATAGTCCAGAACATGATAAAGATAATCAATATACTTTAGAAGCGCTTAAGCAGACTATGGATTATTTTACTGAAAACTATGGCCCTTATCGCTCAAACCAATTTACCATAGTAGAGTTACCTTATTTCTCTAGTGCTCAATCTTTCGGCAGTGCGCAGCCTGGCATGTACCTTGGCGTTGAAAATCGTTTTTTCAATCTAGATAATAGAGATGCAGATATTGAAGAGTTCAACCCATTATTAAGAGGGGTTTCTCATGAATTTGCTCATCAATATTGGGGGGGATATATAAACCCAAACTATGTCGGTGGCTATGCTTTATTAACCGAAACGTTATGTAAATATACTGAGCTAGTACTCGCAAGAAAAATCTATGGTGAATATTCAACTAACATCGAAGTTCATTTATCACTAGATCGTTATTTACGTACTAGACCTTACAGCAATAACATTGAAAAGCCTTTATTCACAACAGGGATGGAACCGCATATTTATTATGCAAAAGGCAAGCAAACCATGCATGCTTTGCTTGATTTACTCGGCGAAGAGAAAATTAATCAAGCGTTGAGAGGTTTATTAAAAAATCATGGTTATCCTAAAAAACCGACATCACTCGATTTATTGAATGAACTTTATCTCGTGTCTAATGATAGTCAAAAAGTGATGATAGATGATTTATTTAAGCGAGTGGTATTTCATGATTTTACCTTGCACAGTGCAATAAGTACTCAATTAGCTAATGGAAATTATGAAACTGAAATTGATATCAGCACAGTAAAATTTGCCTTGAATCCAGAAAGTAATAAAGAACAAACAGAACAAATTGATGACAGCATAGATATTGCTTTTTACTCGGGATTTCCTGAAGTGGACAATGCCAATATGCAACTTATTCAGAAGGTGAAATTTAACAAAGATCGTACTTTAGTCACCATAGTATCAAAAGAAAAACCGAGCCATGTAAAAGTTGACCCTAATCGATTCCGCATCGATAGAAACTTAGTTGATAATGTTTTATCAGTTGAGTCCCCCTAAACGAAGTTTTATTTTAACTTATTTAGCCAGCAGTAAAATCAGTCACATGTTATTAGCGTCTCTTTAAAGGAGTATACCTTTAGAGAGACTGACACTGCTTGATCTCATTTACAGTAAATAGAGGAACAAACATGAAATACATCATAATCTTGGGCTTGTCATTATTTTCAATGACGATCATGTCAGTAAAAGCTCAAACACTCGATAATGCTAAAAATGCTTATTTTCATCGCGATTATCAGCAAGTAGAAAGTATCATCAAATCATTAAAAGCAGGGAAGGCGGAAAATAAGTTATTAATGGCTGAGTTAGAGATATTGACAATAGCGATAGATATTCATAATGATGCTGATGATGCGGGGGATGACTTAGAAGACTTCCTTGACAAAACTCCAAACAATGCAAGTTTTCATTATTTAGCGGCAATATTGTGGCAGTATCATGCTAAAAATGTGTCTGTTTTCAGTAAAATGTCAATCTATAGAAATCATGTTGCAGCATTGATAAAAGCAGCAGAGCTAGCACCCGAAAACGACCGCTATCAATATGGAGCCGCGAGTGCCTTTGGTCAACCTTCAATGTTGGGAGGGGATAGTGATAAGCAAAAGCCTATTGTTGATAAATTAATGGTGAACAACTCTGCATTCGCTCAAATGGCAATGATGGATTATTTACAAAATACCCAAGACAAGCAAAATGGTTTTACCTTCGTAAAACAAGCTTCTATTGCGTTTAAGGATAACATTGAAGTGATTGAAAGGGCGGCTCAATTACTTTGGACTTTTGATAAAAAAGAACAAGCCGGAGAACTGTTTACTGCTGCTTGTTTATTAACACCGGGGGAATTTGAAGCTTTTGTAAAGTGGAGTGACGCTTGTCTATTAAGTGCTTCTTTTGCACTTGATGGGACAGTAGAAAAAGAAACAGGTTTAGTTTCTATTGATCGGCTCATTAAGTTTACTGAGGTTGATGATGAGGAATCTCAATATGCTATTTCGACCAGAGAAAAGCTTATTTCATTAACTGATTAATTCTATTTTTAGCGATTTGATTTATTTTTGAGCATATAAAGTATGGAACGTATTTCGTTTTTTTGAATTTTAAATATTGGAACAAAGTTATTAGTTAAGTATGACCTCAAGCTAATAAAGCTATTAGGGAGTACTCGATAATATATAGCAAAATTGATAATACTACTCTAGTTTCTCCTGTGTGACAGAGTGCTCTTTGATAGTGTGTATTCATCATAGGGCACAGGTAGTATTTTCTTGTAAATAATCAAAGTCCTCTCAATATGCGTATGATAAAATAAAACGGTATCTAAAGATTAAATAAAGAGTAATCACTAATGTCGACTCAAGAATTATTAGCACCCATTATGTCATTCCTAAAATGTGAAACACCACAAGCATGGATCGACGAAGCGGTAAAAAAAGAAAACTTATCTATTTTACTCATTGATCATCTCGTCTGTGAGCTGAATGTCAATATGTGCAAGTAAGGTTTTTAGAAACAAAATAACAGAAACATCTATTCTATGAGGTTTGTTTTTTCGATAAGCAGAAGCTAGTTGATATTATCGCAAATATTTCACTTATCGTTAAAAGAACAGACATTCGGTAGGAGTGACTAACAATATCTCAATTACTCTTTGTATAGGTATCCCTATAAAGGAGCTCTGCATTTAGAGCTAAAATAATTCCGAAATAAACTTAAATCACCTTTTAAAAGACCTGTTTGTTCGAATATATACCGCTTTATTGGAAGCTATTCAAACAAAAATTCACCCGTTGCCACCCCTTAAGTGAAATTACTTGGCACTAATTTTAGGCAAAAACATCGAAATACTTGCGCCATTTAATGGTGTTGATTGGTTGATAATCACATGGCCGCCATGCCATTCTGTTATTACATTAACAAAGGCTAGCCCGATACCATAACCACTCCCGACATTGTTTGCCGATTTTCCTCTTTCATATAAGCCGATGAGTCTTTCTTGTTCTTCCGGCTTTATTCCCATACCATCATCTTCAACGCGAATTTCTAATCGTTCAGAATTTGCTTCTACTGTAATGGTTACTTTGGTTACTGCATATTTAACTGCATTGACTATTACATTTTGGGTGGCCCGTTGTAGAAACTTGGCATCATGTCGAATAATACAGTCGCTAATGTTTATTAATTCAATAGAAATTTCAGAGCTTGATTGAATTTTTTCTACCAGAGTTTCTAACCAATCGTTTATGTTACTTTCAACAAATTTTAATTGGTGGTGGCACTCTTCGATTCGTGCTAATTCAATGAAATCGTCGGTTAAATGATCAATCTCATCCAATTCATTTTCAATTTTTTCTTTGTATTCATTTAGGTTTTTTTCGTTTGTCATCGCTAATAAAAAGCCAATTCTTGATAAAGGCGTGCGAATATCATGAGAAACAGAACTGGCTAGAAAACGTTGTAATGATAAAAACCGAACGATTTGCCTAGACATGCTTTCAACACTTTCGGCTAACGGAAACATCACCGATGTGACTTTAACTTTACTGTTAATCTTGATGGGCTTTTTTGAAAAAGCATCAGTTAGATCGATGAGTTGAATAACATCTTTAAAAATGGGCCATAACCAGACAAATAAACATAAACCAAAGACAGCATAAAATATTATCGTTAATGCTAAATACGAACCCGTTTCTCGCTTCTCTTTTTTAAAAGGCCCCAATTGTAAAATTTTGCTGGTATCACTATTAATTTGCCAATAATAAAATACCTCATCTTCAATGTTACTTAATGAGACAACTTGCCCTTTTGATATTTTGGTTATTAATGAAGCAGGCCAAGCTAATTTATCTATCGAAATTATTTTGCTTTTTGATAACTGCAATGAGTTATCTTCTTGTAAGTTAATAATGTTTTTTAAAGTCTCTACATTAATTGATGCAGGCGTTTCTGCTGAGTGTTCAATGAAAATTTCGGTAAGCCAAGCAATAACCACTAAACTAAATAGGATCAGTAAGAATAAACGAGCAAATTGACGTTTCATTCTTTATCTATCGCTCGCGCTGAAAATACATAGCCCAAGCGCCATACTGTTTTTATTTCATAAGGGTTATTGTCTAAATTATTGAATTTTTTCCGCAGACGGCTTATTCGTCCATCAATGACTCTGTCTTGTCCATCATAAACTCGTCCTACCATCTCCATAAATAAATCATCTCGACTTAAGGTTTTATCTTTATTGAAAATTAAAAACCATAAAAGATCTAAATCATCAGAAGTTAAGGTGACTGCTTGATTTGCTACTTCAAGTAAGCGGGCGTCTTTATCAATAATCAAATCAGCTATTTCAATTCGCTTTGATGGTGATTTGTTTATAAGTCTTTCTTTAGTTTTCAATGCCGCTTTAATTCTGGCAAGCAGTAACAGCGGTTTTACGGGTTTATTTATATAGTCATCCGCGCCTAATTCTAAACCCTGAATTTGGTCTGTATCATCTTTTCTGGCGGTGAGAAAAATAAAGGGGCCGTTGTAGTTTTCTCTTACGCGTTGGCACAATTCAAAACCATTTATTTCCGGCATATTAATGTCGCAAATAACTATATCTATGTCGCTATAATTCACCTGTGATAAAAAACTATTAGCGGTATTGAAAACCGTTACTCGGTAACTATGCTGTTGCAAAAAGCTCTGCGTTAAATCTGCAAGCATAGTGTCATCTTCTATAATAATAATGTGTTGTTGATCTATCATTGGATCACACTCCAGGCATGTCTTTGGCGGCTTCGTCTTTTATACTCTCGCACAAAAACATTTAGCGTTGTACTGGCAAGTACCTGATCACTTGATGCTGTTAATAATTGTACTTTTATCGGCCGCTTGATCTTAATTTGTATTATTGTTGAGTTAGTTAACTGCTTATCAAAGCAAATTTTTTCCGCTTTCCCTTCAACTTTTAAACAAACAGCCTTTGCTTTACTTAATTGCCAACTTACTTCCAACGAAGCAGCACACCAACCATTTTCAGCCATACAGCTTTCAGGGTTAATTGACATAACAACATCGGATGCATAAGCAAATGGGGTGTTAGCAATACACACTAGTGAAATGATTTGTAGGCAGCGGAAGTTCATATCAATTTGACCCGTACTGTCCGCTAATACCAATAAAAAACATCCTAGTATGAGCGTCTTCGACCAAAGGGCTTTTGGTTATTGACGAGTCTAACCACTGGTAACTATAACGACCTATCAGTGAAAAGTTCTTATTGAGTCGGTAGGCAAAAGAAGTTGATGCAGAAATATTGCCACTTGAACCTATTTCGAAATTACCGTAGCTGGTGCCGTCTTCTTCTCGTAAACCAAAATAATAGTTATTAAGATCTGAGTCAGAAAATTCAACACCAAAACTTGCTTGGAAACGCCAACGTTTTTTAGACCAAGTAAATTGGCTGCCTGCTGTAATAGAGTAACCATTATGTACATTAGTTATATCGTGATATGCCGCTAAAGAAAAACTAATATTATCGTTTAAAAAGTATTTACTGCTTAAGCCCGCCAGATAAGAATAATCTCTGTTAACTTCGCCTGCTGCAACGGTTTCAGGATCTCCAAAATTCCCAGGGCTTTGTAGCCCTGATGCCAATATGCCAGAAAAATTAGACTCATTAAAATAGAGTCCGTCATTATTAAACTTTCCTTTTAAAGAAATTACCCAGCGCTCATCTTCTTCTAAAACATAACCTATTTCGGTATTTTCAATATAAAAGCTTTCTCCGTAATAATAAAAAGAAGGTAATACTGCAACATTTCGATCTTTACCGTCATATAAAGGGTTTGAATGCTCACCTAAACCGACACCCACACCAATAGCCCATGTATTTTCAATTACACAGTCAGTTCCACAGGCACTTACTTCTTTCGATAAAGAAGTAAATGCTAACAGAAAAATAAAAATTAAATACTTTTGGAACACGAATTCAAACTACCTTATACCCACTACAGAAAATTACATTTATAAACTGATAACAATAGTACCTATTAATCATGGATCAAAACATCCCCGCGTACAAATTCACACATTTACTAAGTGGTTCTGCAACAAGTTAACACACGAAACTACCAGCGTTTTGACATTAGCCCGTCTAGTATCGAGCGGTCTGATTTTTAATCAGTCTGAAATTAATTTGGGAATAATACAATGAAAATTAAAACAACTATTTTAGCTATTACATCAGCTTTATATGCCTCAGGCATAGCCGCTAATGTACATACAAACAATGTTAAACCAAAAGCCATTGATTTAATGGCACTGTACAATGTACAAAAGCAAGCCGCAGCTAAATCTAGCGGTAGCAAGTTTCTATCACCATTACGAAACGGTGCCGCAAGCAACGTACAATTCACCCCGAAATCGGTTAACGATAAAATAAAAATAGAAAATGATTTAACCGGTGAACATACCTATATTGTTCGTTTAGTCGATAAACCTATAGCGACTTATGATGGTAGTATTCAAGGTTTAGCGGCAACTAAAGCTAGCATTAATCATAATGTAAAACTTTTTAAAGGCTCGAAGGCCGTTGGCACTTCGCAAATAGCCGTTGATGCTTATAAAGATCATTTGTTGACTAAACAAGATCACTTTATTAATAAAGCCAGCGCTAAGGGCGTAAGGCTTGATGTTCGCCGCCATTTTACTGCTGCAGTTAATGCGGTTACGGTCAACTTAACTCAACAACAAGCATTGAGATTGGCTGAAATGTCTGAAGTTGCTTACGTGCAGCGCTCACTAAACTATGAACTCCACACCGACATTGGTCCTGAGCATGTGGGCGCAACTGGTGTTTGGGACGGCACAGGAACAACAGAGAGCGGTAGTTACAAAGGTGAAGGAATGTTAGTTGGTATTATCGATACCGGTATTAATACTGACCATCCATCTTTTGCAGCTGTTGATGGTGATGGCTATGTTCATACTAATCCATTAGGTACTGGAAACTTCCTTGGGGGCTGTGCAACTGAAGAATTTGCTAATCGTTGTAATGACAAATTAATCGGTGTTTATACGCATGAAAGTGTTACCGATACTTTCTTTGATACACCAGAGAATGATTGGACTGATCCTGAACGTTTAATGGCAGAGTTTGGTGAAGACTGGAATGGCCACGGCTCGCATGTTGCCAGTACAGTTGCGGGTAATGTTCAATATGAGGTTGATGATTTATTACCTTCGTATGGAGGTACGGCTGAAAATCCAGGTCACGGCACGCCTATTGGCGTGAAAATGCCAAAAGTATCTGGTGTTGCACCGCGCGCTAATATTATTTCCTATCAGGTTTGTATGCCAAGTGGCGGCTGTGGTGGTGAAGCTATGTTATTCGCCATTGAACAGGCGATAAAAGACGGCGTTGATGTGATCAATATGTCTATCGGTGGTGGTGAATCTTTCCCATGGGACGACGCGTTTGAAATGGCTTTTTTATCTGCCCGTGAAGCCGGTGTTGCTGTGGCATTATCAGCAGGTAATTCGGGTGCAGCAAATGGCACAGATTCGCTTTACACCGTTGATCATACTTCCCCATGGGTGTTAAATGTGGCAGCAACTACCCATGCTCGTTCAATAATAGTAGAAGGTAAAGCGCTCAATGGTTTTGCTGGCGGCGATACCGATTTAACGCCTTTACAACTTGATGGTGCAGGTATTTCCGGTGAATTTACTGGTGAGTTTGTGCTTGCTGCAGATTTCGGTGACGCTCGTTGTAATACTCCATTTACGGCAGATACTTTCACTTCAGAACAAATTGTGGTTTGTGAGCGTGGTGATATTTCTCGCTTTGATAAAGCGCTAAATGTTCAAGCTGGTGGCGGCGGTGCTTTTGTGCTTTATAACACCTCAGCTGAAGGGGATTATATTAATAATGACCCTTATGCAATACCCGGTATTCATATCACTAACACCCAATGGGAAGGTGCGAGTTGGCGTATAAAAGCATTAAAACCTTGGTTGGCATCTGGCACTGGTTTAACGGGTACTATAACCGCCTCAGAAGCTAAGCGTGTAGTAAATGAAGAAAATGCAGATTGGTTAGCGGTATTCTCTTCTCGTGGTCCATCTTCTACGGTTGATGAATTGTTTTCTCCGGGCATTGCCGCACCAGGTGTTGATATTTTTGCCGCGTGGACAGAAGAAAACCCCTTTGATGAATTTTCAGATACAAGAGATTGGAACCGCATCAGTGGTACTTCAATGGCGAGTCCACATGTTGCGGGAGTGATGACATTAGTACGTCAAGCACACCCTGAATGGTCAGCAGCAGAAGTTCAATCAGCACTTCAAATGTCGGCTGACTCAAAAGCGATAAAAATGCAGCACCCCATTTATAATGAAGTGGTTGTTGCAGGCCCTTATCGTGCTGGTCATGGTTTAATTAACGCTGCTCGTGCAATAGATTCAGGTTTGATCATGGACGAAACTGCAGATAACTTCCGTCGTGCTAATCCGAATAATGGTGGTCGTGTTCGTGATTTGAACTTACCACAATTAATCAACCGTGATTGTGGAAGACAATGTAGTTGGACCAGAACTGTAAAAGCAACTCAAGACGGTACTTGGACTGTTAATGTTGAGAAACTGCAACAAAACCATATGTCTTATGACTGGACGTTAGACCCGTCGGCAACTATGAGTATTTTGCCAAAAACATTTAGCCTTAAAGCGGGTGAAAGCGTTACTTTAACCATAACCAGCAACTTCAATGAAGTTGATATGGCTTGGTATGAAGGCACCGTTCATGCTGACCAAGGTGAAATTCAGTTCGTATCTGACAATGAAACTACCCCAATGGCTATTTGGCCATATTCTTCACTGTATACGGGTAAAACATTACCAGATACGGTGAATATTAGTGCCAGTGATGATAATGCCAGTACCTTTATTGCTAATGTTCCTTTTGGAGTTCCAAGTTCAGTGATTAATGCGGTAGCTTATGCGCCTGTTGAATTAACTGAAACAGAATTAGTTATTCCTAGAATGGGCTTTGGCGTGTCACTCTTTACTGAAACGGGCTATTTCAATATTGTCGATGATGAAGAGTTAGGCATTGTTGCTCACGATTTCATTAAAACTATTTCAGTAACCGTTCCTGAAAACTCGGCTATTTTACGTGCAGAATTGGGTGCAGTACTTGATACCACTAGCGATAATAAACTAGGTACTGACTCTTACATTAATGCCGATATCTATGTTGTTAAAGACTTCAATAATGATGGCAGACTTCATTATACCGAAGCAGTATGTGGTTCAATGTTGCCGCAAACTACAGAAGGGGAATTCTGTTCAATCGAGAACCCTGAAGCAGGTGAATATACTATCCTAGTAACGAATGGTGTGTTATTCCCATGGGAGTCGGTGGATACCATTGCTGTCGCGTATGGTGTTGTATCAAAGGATATTAGCTCTGAATTTAGTTTTGAGTTTAATCAATCGCCATTAAATGAACTTGTTTCAGACATGGTCATTACTTGGGATAAAGCACTGAGCGAAAATAGTACCTATCATTCTGCGATTGCAGTACAAGCAGGCGATAACGCTGAAGGCTCTTTAACTTTCATTCCTATGAAAATAGCGCGTGGTGCTAACACAGTGTCAATCGTTTCATCACAAACCAATGCTTTGGTTGGTGATATTATTGATATGAGTGTCATGGTACAAGCCAATAAGTCTGGTGCAGACCGGGCTGTTGACATTACTGCTGAGTTAGCTAACGGCCTAACTATTGTGCCAGATTCAATGAATATTGTTGATGGTTTAACTATGACAGACAATGGTTTTACTATAAATACGTCACAAGTAAACTCTGCAGATTGGGCAACCAATTACGCAATAACCACCAACGAAACTGATGAAATGTGTCGTACACCTTGGGAAGAGTACTTACCAGAAACTGAAGGTAAATATGTCAACTTAAGTAATTACGGGCTCGCACCTTCTTGGGGATCATTCTTTGAAGTAAATGAATGGGGTTGGGGTAACTGGGTACATGAGTTGATTATTCCCGCGATGACAGATACCAACAATAACATGGCACCATTTGATAATGCAGCATACTTCAAAACCAATCAAATGGTATTGAGTTCAAGAGGCTGGGTGCAACTAGATATTGGCAACTACAATCCATGGGATATAGTGCCTCAGCAAATTCATCTTGAATTGCCTTCTACAGAATATTCAACACCACCTGATTATTTGTTTGCACCATTATGGAATGCTGAAATCGATATGATGACCTGGAGCAACAGTACGACCTTAGCAAAATTTGAAGGTAATTCAGGGGTAACATTAGCCTATTTAGGTGATTACCTTTTACTTGAATGGGACAATGCTAAAACCTATGACCAAGGTCAAGACATGAATTGGAATACTACGTTTGATGCACGTGACGACAGTTATAATCATCAAATGTTTATGCGTAGTAATACCTCTTACATTCCGGGTGAGTATGAAGTGGTTATGGCATATGACAGTATTGATTTCGGCACACAGTCTGGTTCAGGTTCAATTGGCTTACGTGGTTATCATGGCCCTCGTGCCGGAATGTTTCCATTAAATGGTCATACGGGTGTGTCATTCGCTTATAACAATCTTAGTGACGTTATCAAAGATAATTTAGTGGTTTGTTATGACATTGTTGGTCCTGAATCAACAAGTATTATCGTCAATTTTCAAGTGCAAGTTATAGGTGAGGCTATATCTTCAGAGCAACTGCTTAATGTATCAGGCTCTGTTGAAGGTGTCTCAAACGCAAACGCCGAATTAAGTGTTAGCGTTGACTCAAATATCAGTATTACGGCAATCGCTGACAAAAATATTGATGAAAATGAAAGCCAAGATATCATCGTAAGTTTTGCCGATGGCGATGGTGGCGTATCTGCTAATACTATCAGTGTTAAGGGAGATAATATTACCGCGGAAGTTTCTGAACACTCATCAGGTTCAGTTGTTACTATCACACCATCGGCTAATTGGCATGGTGACACGGAAGTAACTGTTACGGTCACTGATAATATTTTTACTAACGATAGGGTATCAACAAGCTTTCTATTAACGGTGAATTCAGATGGTGTTGAATTAGGTTGTACTGATTCATCAGCAACTAACTTTGATGCCAGTGCAAACAGCGATGACGGCAGTTGTAAATTCCCTGTTGCTGAAGAATCGAATAAATCTAGTGGTGGCTCTATGGCGTGGTTATTGTTAACGCTTTTACCTTTAGTTGCATCAAGAAAAAGCAAGTAACTCTAAAAGCTAATAATTAATCTCTATTAGTTAATGACAAAAATCCGATGAATATTATTCATCGGATTTTTTATGATGGTTATTTAAGTATGTAGCTATTCGCAGCGTCTCCTTTTTTATTTTAAAGATTCAAATTTTCAGTGTGTTAGCCGGTACAGACAAGTCACAAAAACTCATTAGTGAAATGTTAGCTTTCGTGCCTAAGAAAACCTTAAGAGTGATGATTTTCATTCATAAGAATAGGCTACTTGGAGGTGGTAACGTCAAAAGGAGAAGAAACGATGTTAAATATTATTTTGTATTTAGGTTTCTATGCAAATAGCCGCGTAACTCTTGAAGTTAATATGATAAAATGAATAATAATCTAGACTCTATAATAAAGAACTTCACAAAATGTCGACTCAAGAATTATTAGCACCCATCTTATCTTTTTTAAAATGTGAAACACCACAAGCATGGATAGATGAAGCGGTAAAAAAAGAAAACTTATCTATTTTACTCATTGATCATCTCGTGTGTGAGTTGAAAGCAGCCCAATCTGCGA
>Ga0209291_1001502_pt1 | contig 20574 bp, 7 predicted proteins | sample GOMGulsemesocosm_FD_184633 | JGI IMG/M metagenome (GOLD analysis project Ga0209291, IMG submission 184633) | Methane-oxidizing microbial communities from mesocosms in the Gulf of Mexico - GOM9B Gulf of Mexico (SPAdes) (version 2) | ecosystem: Environmental > Aquatic > Marine > Cold seeps | place...
TTAGCTTCTAAGCGAACAGAGGTTAAACGTCGTTCGCCAATCGTTTCAAAACCACTGCCAGTGTCTACACTTGAGAAGTAGTTTTTGTCGAGTAAGTTATTAACGGTTAAGTATAAACCCACATTGTCCCACTCGTAACCAGCGCGCAAGTTGACTAACAAGCGTGCATCGTTCTTTGGATCATTAACGGCGTTGCTACCGGTACGATCGATACGATGAGGGTTAATAACGCGTAGTGAATCTGTCTGGTAATTGGCATTAACATTAGCGATCAAGCCGTTATCGCTGCGATAATTTGCACCGGTAGTTAGTGTCCAGCGTGGTGCGCCAACAAACGCACGACCCGATAGATCATATTCTTCGCCATCAGACTCGACAACAAACTCTTTAAATTCGGTGTGAGTATAACCCAGGCCGACAAAGGCACTTAGATTGCTACTGGCATGATAATTTAACTCAGTTTCAAAGCCGTAGACTTCAGAGCTACCATTGTTAACCGTTTCTACGTCATAACGGTTGTCTGATAACTGCGAAGAAACTTGTTGGTTCTGCCAGTCGATGTAATAAATGTTGGCATTAGCGGTTAAATCACCATCTAACCACACGCTGCGTAGGGCCACTTCATAGTTCCATGTGTACTCTTCATCGTAGGTGTAAATTGATGAATCGGAACTATTGATGCCAACGCCGCCAGAACGATAACCTTTTTGGACCGTAAAGCTCGTGGCCACATCATCGCTCCAACGCCAAGTCGCACCAAGTTTTGGTAGCCAAGCGCTAAAGTCGTCCTCAATCAATGGTTCATTGCTCGATGCCGCTGCTGCAAGACCTAATAGTTGCTGATTTAATACACTAACAATATACGCAGTCGTTGGATCAAACAATGGGTTAGCAGGGTCTGGCATGAGTGATACATCAACAATTTGGTAATCAGCGCTATTGCGATTTGATAACGTTTCTTGGTTATAACGTAGGCCACCAAAAACATCTAATTGATTGTTAACAGTCCACGTTAAGTCAGCGAAAATAGCTTTGGTGGTGACTTCTTGGCTGCTGTTGCCGTCTGATGATATTTGCACTGGATCTATTGGGGCATAAATTGCCATCACGCCCGCAATTTGTGCGTCATTTAGCCCTTGGCCTTTTAGAATGCTCGGTACGCCAAGTGTGGTCAGTGAATATACAGTGACACCGTTGTCGATTGAATCGGTATTAGTATCGGAATAATAAGCACCAAACACCCCAACTAAATTGTCATATTCAACGTTAAATAGTAGCTCATGACTGCTGCTTTTCGTGTCAGCATCATAAGCTAATGTATTACCAACGATTGGGCTGGTATCGCCATCCCATTCATAACCGTAGAATTCGTCATTAACCGTTGAGGTTAATTTAGCGCTCCAGATGTCGTTAAACTCATAGTCAAGTTCTAGGGTGCTAGTTTTATTGGTGGTAAATTGATGCATGTTGGCATCAAAATTAGTGATTGGGTCGTCAAAACGCTCTTTTAACGTGCGCGCGGTGGTAAATTCTTGAGTCTGCTCGTCCCAGTTATTGACATTGGTCCAGCTAACGCCGTGATCGGAGTCTGCATCAACATAGCTAAATAAGGCTTTTAGACCTGGAATTGCGCTTGGTTCAAATAACACCTTCAGACGTATCGTTTGCTCATCTTCAAAATCGGTGAGGTCATTACGTGTTACGTTGGTGTGTGAGCCGTCATAATCATTCTTTTCAGCCGAGAATCTAAAGGCTAATTGGTCGTCGATAATCGCGCCGCCAATTGCGCCGGCTAATTCTTGTTTGCCATGTTGACCAGCGCCAAGGCGAGCCTTGCCAGACCATTCATAGCTTGGAGCTGTAGTACGCACAATAACTGCACCCGCTAAGGTATTACGACCTTGGAGTGTTGATTGTGGACCGCGTAACACTTCAACTTGAGCGACATCCCACACCGATAATGAGCTATGTTGTACCGCACGGTACGATTGTACGGCGCCATCGATATATATGCTGGCTAGGGTACTTGAACCGCCACCAGAGACACTAAACGCATCGATACCGCGAATATTAAATGCAGAACCATTACTCGTGACATTGGCGGTACGTACTAATACTTCGTGAACATCGGTAATATTTTGCTGCTCAAGATCTTTAGCGGTCATCACGCTAACGCTTGACGTTGTTTCTTGTAATGAACGATCATATTTTTGACCGGTTACCATGATGCGTTCGATCTTTTGACCATCTGGTACTGTTTGTTCTTGCGCAATGGCATTAGCGCCAGCAACAGTAGTTAGCAGCAGACCATAACGAATAGCCTGAGTTAATGAGGTGAGTTTCATCGTGTTAAATCTCTCTTGAAGTGAGTCGGAATAGCAATTATTATCATTATTATTATCGATCGTGATAGTAGCAATTTTTGTGGTGTGGATATACTTATTTTTGACGATTTTTAGTATCAATTTTTAAATAAGTATAATAAAAGCAGGCGATTAGCAGTATTAATAGGGAGGCCGTTATGTTTCAGGCTAAATGGTGACAATAATCATGGCTAAGGAAATAGCACATGGTGGCATTTACTCGATCAGAGCAAATGCCAATGGATGAAGATTAAGAGCGAGTGAGGTTAATTCGCCATTGCCATAACGTCATTAGTGTACCTAGCAAACTCCCCATCGCGAGCAATACAAAGACAGCTCGCAGGGTACCGAGTTCTTGTGCGAACAAGATGCCACTTACGATTAATATGGCGATTGCCGCTGCCCATCGAAATTTTTGTGGGCTTAGCTGACCATTCTCATTGACGATGAGCAGCGATATAATTAATAGAATTGACGCTAAGAGCAGCATTATATTGCCTCCGTAGTATCGTTAAGTGGTGTTGCTACTTCATTAACGGGTTGTTTAGGGACATAACCTTTTAGCTTAACTATTAGGTAGCTGCCGCTTAGCAGGGCGATCACATCAATGCCAACACTGACATAGTGGCCGTTGCTAAATACGTTAAATAGGTGACTCGCTGAGAAGAAAATATTGGTTGGCATGATTGATATCAGCAGTGCCGCCGTTAAATAACCAATATGCTTAGCGGTTTTCTTTTCACAGGGAGAAACCATCGCCCATAGTATCGTCGCGAGCCACGAGCCAAAGAATACCCAGCCTATCACGGCGCCAACATCACTAACGGCGGTTAAATATTTAAATATCATTTGGCTTGGGAATAACGCCAAGGTCGCCACAACAATACCGCCACAGCCGCCGACAATCAGGCGATTAAAACGTTGGTAGGTTTTAGCCGAATATTTAGGATTGGCGGCATTAACGCCACGCTCCATCCACAACATGAGTCCAGTCAAAGGTAATAAAGCTGTCCCTAGGCCTAAGAACGCCCAGATCACTTTGACAAAAATGCCGCCAAAGTTACCGAAGTGTAATGAGAACATTAAATCGAGTACTTGGCCTGAGAATCCACCTAAACGGCCAAAGTTCCCGTACGTTTTTAGCAAGACACCGTCGTTACCCTGATACACAGCGGTTTGTCCGGCCATGCTATCACCGCCACTAATACCAGCGTAAACCATCGCACTCTTGTCGCCATAACCTTGAATGGTTAGTGAGCTGAGTACAATGTCACTTTCTAACGCCCGAGCATTGTCGATGATTTTACTAATTTGGGTTGGCTGTGCGACATCTAAAATAACCACTTCTGGCATGGCGGTGAAAGTTTCAACCAATTTTTCCTGATCGCCACCAAAGCTGACAAAAGCGGCGGCGGGTAATAACACCACAACCGCAAGCCCTAAAAACGCGCCGGTAAAGGCGATCACTGAATTAAATAATAACCCCCACACACCAATAACTTTATGACCATCGCTGAGCAATAAGCTAATATTTTTGCGCGGTCTAAACGTAAATATTTGTCGGATTATCTTACGGTGAATAAATATCCCGGTGACAATTGATAGCATCATCGTGAGCCCTAGGATCCCGGTAGTTAATAAGCCAATCGGACGCCCGAGATGCAAGTCGGCATGAAAGTCGACGATGAAATCCGCCATGTCTGTTTCTCGGTGCTCAAACAGCTCGGTAATGGTACCTTCTCTTCTATTGATTAAGGCATGGCTAATAGGGTCAAACTCAAACATCACACCGATGGCGGGATTATGTTTCCCTGCTTCTTGCGGCAATGTTGGATCACCGTGATGTGCTTCAAAGACAATGGTTAAATTGTTTAAGAAGCTCGTTCCTGGTAAAAATATCAGTACTTCTTCTTTGTAATGCAGTGCTACTTTCTCTGAATAATCAAGAACAAGCTGTTCTACTCGCTCACTGGGAATGAGTGGTAATGCGCGCAATTGTGGATTAGCCCACAGTTTTAATTCACCACGACCAAATACCGACATCGCACCGGTAAAGGCGATAACAAATAACAGAATGCCGGTAATAATCCCGACCCAACTATGCAGGGTGTATAGCTTTTTTATTGTTTTTATTTTCATTGTCTTAACTCGTTAAGGCGACGTAGCACAGCGCAGCATGCACTAGGGTTAATGCCGCCATTAGTGTCCATGCATGCCAAACTTTGGTTGCTAAATAGCTATAGATACATAATCCAGTCCAGATGAACGGGAACAGTAGAATGGGAACAGCAATCTGATCGCTGGCACTTAACGGTAAGTACGTTGTCATGCCTGGGATCATGATAGTTGATGTGACAAATGCCATTAGTATTCCAGCGAAATTACGGCTGGTGATGGCATTAAATACACTCACTCGGGTGTGCGTTGTCGTGGTCATCAATTTACTCATATAGTTGATATATAAAACGAAGCGTCATATTAAAATTAATACCAATGTATTACAAATGAAAATCGTTACAATTTGTAATTGCATCTATGGGGTAACAAATCCGCCAAATAGTGCGACGGTGATGATTAAGCAAATCGCAATAAAGAACAGTGATAGCCATTTCCCCCAGCGCATTTGTTTAAATGCCGCTAGCCAAAACTTAGCCTGCGGTTTTGGATCGTCGCGAGCGACTCTAGTGATCCGTAATCCATAAAGGTAGGTGCCAGTGACCGCTAATGTGCTTAAGATAGCGCCAAAAATAAAGTAGATTATTTTAGATGGCAGCCCTGCGAATGTGCCAAAGTGCAGTGGATCAGCCGCTTCTGATATGCGGGCATGGACAGATAAATCCTCGCCTCTGTTCAGTGCGAGCTGTTGCGCGGATACCGGATCGAAACTAATCATGTTAGCGCGAGGTCTGGTTAGTATCGTATCTGTTTGCCCCTGAAATATAACGCCATTGCCGCCACGTCGCGGGAAAAACGCTTTCTTAATCTCAAGTTCTGGAAACTGTTGCGCCGTTGCTGCAACCATGGTGTTAAACACTGCGGGTGTTGGCATCACCGCGCCTGCTTTACTTTGCTCTGACATAGCCGTACCGCGTTCAGGGTAGGTGGCCTTTAATCCCAGCACCTCGACCAAATACCAGATACCGGTAATCGTAACAACAAGCACCAGCCACAGACTCCATACACCACATAAGCGATGCATATCTCCCCAAAAATACTTGCGATGAGCGCGTCGTGGCTTGCGAAAAAATCCTTGGTACCATTTAGGGTAGATAACAAAACTAGTAATAAGCGATAGCAACATCAATATTGCAACCGAGCTAACAATGGGAACTCCCACGATTGTCGGCAACATTAAATGACGATGAGCCATTCTGAAGAATCGCTGCCAATTGTACCAATCACCATCCCCCAAATATTGCGCGGAGCTTGGGTGGTAAAAAGAGCGATTTAAGGTGGCCTTGTCTTCATAATAAACAACCTCGACACTAAACCACGGATCAAGTGGCGCTTTAATATGCAATAACTTTTTGTCGGGCTGTCGACGATGAAATTCTTCATAAATGCCAGGCCAGTTAGTTTGAGAAGCTGTGGTGCTATCAACACGCATCGCCGGATTCGCTAGCCAATCTATCTCGTGGGATAACACGGCAAGTGTGCCGGTGATCAATACAAAACAAATGAAAATGGAAAGTTTAAATCCCACCCATGAATGTATTTTGTACCACTTTGCTCTGTTCATCGTACGACTCGGTTATGACAAAAAACGAAAAAAGCCCTAATAGGGCTCCCTTAAGATGTTAACGACACTCTGTTATTCGAAATGATACGTTAACGATACGCCAAACTGTCGCGGTGCGCCGCCACGTACGCTTTGGCTACCATCATTAGGCAATGAATTCATCTGTAAATAAAATTTGTCGGTAAGGTTAGTCACATAGGCATCGATGTTAAAGTTCTCGCCTTCGTAACCTGCTTTAAGGTTAACTAGGGTGCGCGAATTTAGCTCGACTGTGTTGCTAAAATCGCCCCACATATTGTCTTGGTAATTTACGTTACCACTGACAAAGAAGGCATCGCTTAAGTAGACGCGAGCGCCAATTGCCGCGGTTAAATCAGGTGAGAAGACAAAATCTTTGCCACTCAAATCACCTTCAATAGGACTAATGAATTGGGTAAATTCAGTATGGGCGTAGCCGGTGCTGGCAAAAATACTAATATCATCTGATACCGTATATTGCAGCTCTGCTTCTAGACCATAAATTTCAGATTCACCGGCATTAACCGTAATACAGTTATATACGTTGTCTGGATCACACTCAGTAACCTGTTGGTCTTTCCAATCGCCATAATATGCATTGGCATTGAAGGTAAGATCACCTTGCAACCATACTGAGCGATAGGCGACTTCGAAGTTATCTAAATACTCTGGTGCATATTCGTTTTGGGTGCCACTAATCGTCAGCTCTGCGCCACCAGCGCGGTAACCCTGCTTGTAGAATGCGCTAACCGATTGGTCGTCGTCGATATCAAACGTGATGCCAACTTGGGGTAGGAACGCGTCATACTTGGCTTGGCGTTCAGGGTAGTCAGTAGCCGTCAATAAAGAGTTTAACAACGCATTTACTTGGCTAACACCGCCTTGTACCGTTGGTCCTAAACCAGCGCCTGGAAAGAGTAGGTCAGCCATTTGTCCGGCGGTTACTGGATCCGGTAGCACGCTACCAGCGGCTAGTGTATTAGCTGAATTAGATAACGAGTCTTGCTGCTCGTTGTCATAACGGAAACCTGCCGATAGCGTAACGCGATCCGTTAATTGGTAGTCCCATTCAGTAAATAATGCATAGTTGGTGGTCTGTTGCTCAAATGGACTGTAAAGGTCGATTTCTAACAACGTAGGGTAAAATGGCAATAAGGTCGCTGGCACACCGACATCTGCCGGTAAGATATTGGTTAAGGCACTCGTATTGTTAAGTAGCTCGACCTCGGTATAGTACAGACCCACCACACCTTGTAGCTTGTCTGAATGGTAAGTTAGGCGTAGTTCTTGTGCCCAGTTTTTATCCGTTGCGTTGCGTCCACGAAAGGCGTTGCCACCTTCTGGGCCTTCATCATCATCGTCAACGCGGTGGTAATCGCCGTCGATAAATGAGGCGACTGCGCTGAAATTGAACTGCTCATTAATCTGGTAGTCGAGTTCAAGCGAGCCTGTCGATGCTTCATAGTCTTCGTCTGCAGCAATATTGGCAGAGCTTGTAAAGCTGTCTAACGGCTGTAAGTCGGCGCGATAAATGTCCTGGCCACGTTTAGTCTTGGCATGACCGAAGGCGAGGTTTGCACTGAAATCTTGATTAAACTCAATATAATATTGCGCGCGAATATTGGTGTTTTGACGGGCATCAAATTTATCATCGTCTAGCGTGATATTTTTAATGTAACCATCGGTGCTATGTTGCTGCGCTGAAATGCGTAATGCCGAGTTGTCGGTAATAGCAACGTTAGCCATTACCGAACCTGTAATAGACTGATAATTACCTAACTCTAGCTTCACACTAGCAAGATTTTGGCCAAGTTCAGGGCGTTTGGTCTTCACCACCATGGCGCCTACTAAGGCGTTGCGACCAACATTAGTGGATTGTGGTCCACGTAAAATCTCAACTTGTTCGACATCCCATAAGTCTTTCGGGTTAAAGCGAGTCGAATAGCCCGTGTACGCGACATTGTCTATGTACAGTGTGCCCAATGCGCCATCGCCACCACCTGTAGAGGCTGAATTTTGAGAAATACCACGCAGGCCAAACGATTCGCCGCCACCTAGAGTAAAGGCATTCGGTGTAATATCGAGTAAGTCGCTAAACTGAACAACTGGCATGTGTAGGATAGCGTCGCTAGTCAGTACTGAAACACTTTCTTTGGTATCTTGAAGTGTACGTTCAATTTTTTGTCCGGTAACCGTAATGGTTTCTTGGTCGGCATCTTGAGCTGTCGCCAGAGCGATTTGACTCGTCGCTAATAGGGTTGCTAGCGCAACTTTAGATAAAGTAAAGGGTTTCATGATATGGAGCCTGTGGGTTAGTGGTGGTTGTAATTTTTGCGAAATAATATCACTAAACCCTAATGAAAACAATTCGTGTTTGCGTTAGGGTGGCGTCGATTTGTAATATATCTGGTTTATTTTTATCTTGTATTACAAAAGGCTATGGAACGTGGAAAGCCTAATAGCGGTCACATGAAAAGTAACGACAATATAGAAATAGTTGTCTGCTAGATTTCCAGTGATTACGTTAACTGCTGCTACAGTTATTACCCGACCACTATCTATCTTTCCAGAGTGCAGCGATCACAGCGTCTTTAAAATCTAATCACAATCAGTGAAAACTAACTAATACTTTAGTTTTACAAAACCCCGATAAGCAATAAGGGCTTGATTGTCAGGTATATTGGAACCAAAGTGCTAAAGGAGATTTGATGACTGGAATTGTAGGGAGGGCAATATATTTATTTAACAATGTTGTAACGAAACCTTTATCTAATACATTTCAGTGTGTTATCTTGCCTTGCGATAACTTACCAGCAATGGTATTTACGGATAGTTAATTACAGGAAATGACGATAGTAATGAATACAAAAAATAATAACAGACTAACTGATTGGATAAAGACCGGATACTCAACACTTGTATACCTATTCTTTATTGTTTCGAGCTACTATTTTTGCTCATTAATTGGCGACTTTAAAGTTTTCGATGTCTACATAAACGCAGAAAAGATACGAAATATTGATTATAACAATTTCATTGAATTTATTATTCCTCACTGGCAAATTGTCCTGTGCTTTCTAGCGAGCTCGACACTTACTTTCTTATCGCATTTTAAATTATTTGGTAATACATCAAAAACCTTAGATCAATGGTTGTTTGGTAATTCAATGGCCGTGCAATTACTGACTGTTTCATCACTCATTCTTGGTATTTATGCCGCGGTTACTTCTTCATCGGTGTTAATGTGGCTTGCACCAGATATTGATCAAGTCGGTGTCGCGCGCTATGGCGTCGAATACATTTTATTTTTGAGTATGATTGTATTCTTATCACTTGTTAAGAATGGCGCGATCACCGCAAGAAGAACTCAAGATGATGATGCCGAGCGTGTAGCTCACTTTAATAACTTTGAGACTAAGCAAACCAAGCACGTCAATGAACTAGAAAAAATTATTAGTTTGGCACCACCTGGGAAGTTCCCTTCGCAGTTCGCTCATTATGCTGATTTATTAGAAGATTTCTCATCGGTTAAAGTTCTTGATTCAACAATGAATTTTGTGAATTTACCGGTAGAAGAAAAGACAACGACAGCTTGGGTTAAAGTTGTTGAAGAACAGCAAAACTATATTCGAACGTCATTAATGGCATTTGCGAGACTAGCTAGTACTTATGACAACGCGGCGTCGGGCTACGGTTCGCCGTTAGAATATCGCGCTAACTTGATGTTTAAAATTAAAGATCCTGAATTACTGAGTATCTTTAAGAAGGGCAAGAGACATAAAGAGCGCTACTTCCTCGGGTTAGGCTCTACACCTGAATATCAATTAATGTTAAGCAAAGAATATAGCGTATTAATCGATAGTGAAGATGAGTCTTTATTGGCGACTAACTTTGATGAAGAGCAATCAAGTGGTTACACGGTTAAGAAGTTCTTACCTGATGTCAGCATCGAAGATGCCGTATTCCCAGTCTACTATGATGCTAAAGGTGGTCACAGTTCATATAACATGTTTGGCGCGCCTGAAGCTGTGGCAAGTTGTCGTCCACAATTTATTACTAATACTAAAGATAACGTTGAGAATTTGTATAACCTTGGTATGGCTAAGCCTATCGTGGATGAAGCAATTAATGACTATGCTAATGGTAAAGATGGTCACTCGATCATTAGTCTTCCGCTTTCTCATCAACGCTTCCTAGCGACATCGCTTACACCCGAAGATATGAGTGGTGTACTTAATATCTACCGTAATCAGACTGATATTTTCTCGCAGGATTCGGATAAATTTACTGACTTCTCATATCTGACCCTACCGTTACAGATATCACTTAGCCGCATCGTTCATTTGCATTTAATGACATTGAGTGAAAAGTCGAATTGCACAACGACTGAAATCACCGATGAAGATATTGGCTTTGAGGTTGAGTCGAGTACAGTAGAGGCAAAGACTGAATCATCAGATGTAAAGCCTGAAGAAGCTAAGACTGAAAAGCCTGAGGCCAAGGTTAAAGATGAGAGTAAAAAAAATATCACGGCTGATAAGCCTGCTGATTCAGCCAAAGATAAATCAAAATCGAACAAGGGAAAAGGCAAGTCAAGTAAAGTAGAAGGTGACGTAACAGTATAGATAGCTCAATGATATGAGTTTAACTGAAAGGATCGACTAATTATGACGAAAGAAGAAAAGCAATATCTCGAGAAAATGAAAGAAATGAGCCGCCTCAGGGAGCTTGCAAGACAGCTCGGATAACCCGAAAAAAAGCCACTTTTAAAGTGGCTTTTTTTATGTCTTAAATGTGTGCTTTTTGTCGTCACTATAGTCGCTATTTTGACTTGAACACCTTGATATTAAGGGTAAGTAATTGTTTTGTATATTGTATGGGTTATTGGTTTTTTTAGAGGGATGTGATTGATTTTTAGTCCGATATTCGTTATCTTACTGCCTATAAATGCTATTGTGGCATCGATATTATTTCAAGGATGAATGCTTGGTATAAGTACCGGTATTATCAAAAGGGAATTTGCAATGAATTTTAGATCTTCGCTTGTAGCAAAGAGCGTTAAAGCTGCTTTGTTATTATTGCCAATGGGTGTACTTACCGCCTGTGGTTCTGCTGATACAACTGATGTTGTTACTCCAATTGAGCCGCCTCCTGCGCCTGCGCCAGAAGAAGTTAATCTTGGCGGCGGTGGTGTTAAAGGGCCGATGGCATTTGCTAATGTAAATGTCTATATGATTGATACGGCCAATGAAGATTTCCAAGGCACGCTTATTGCCTCCGCTAGCACCAATTCTCAGGCTAGCATAGAAGGTCTCTCACTTACTGAACCGTTAACACCCCCTTATCTCCTTGAGATCATCGCCGTTGAAGATACTATCGATATCACAACGGGTGAAGCCCCAATTATTAGTAAATTGTCAACAGTGATAACAGATGCTTCATTAGTATCAGGCCAAGGGATATACGCCACTCCGTTAACAACCATGGCAGTGAATCTTGCTTTAACTAATGCCGATAGCGCGCAATTACCATTTACTGGTAATGACGATGGTGTAACAAGTAATGAAGAGATATTAGCGGCACTGGCCGTTGCTGCGGAACAAGTTAAATCAACTTTAGGTTTTGGTCTTGGTAGTAACGTTGACATATACGATACACCTCCGTTAATTAATGACTCAACAGATACTCAAGAAGAGCAAGCGTCTACCGCTGCTTATCGTAGTGCTGTTGAAGCGTTTAGTGCTGTTGTTTATCAGATGCAACAGTCTGGTGGGGATACTGAAGCAACCACTGATGACATTATTGCAAATATGGCATCGGATTTATCTGATGGCATTATCGATGGCAGTTCAAACGGTGAGGAATTAGACAGTTATACTCCGGCTGCATTAGATGTATTGGCGCAGGATCCTGCCACATTACCGATCCCTAATGATCCGCAGCAACGTACAGTAAGTGATGTTAAAAATATAGTTTTAGAGGAAACCACCCAAACTGGTAATACTGAAACTGATACCACTGATTTTGACGAAAGTGAACAAGAGGTCAGTCTCCAACCCGCTGAGATATCGCCTGATGTTGATGGTGATGGTGTCCTAAACAGTGTCGATGCCTTCCCTGAAGATGCAAGCGCCGATAGTGATAATGATAATGACGGTTCACCAGATGTCGCATTTATCTTAGTCGATGGTGTGCGTAGCGCAGAAATCGACATCGAGAAATCTGATAATGATGATGATAACGATGGCGTAATCGATGAGAATGACGCCTTCCCATTAGACGCATCTGAATTTGCCGATACTGATAACGATGGCACTGGGGATAACAGCGATGATGATGATGATGGTGATGGTGTTAATGATGATAGTGATGACTTCCCGTTAGACAGCACGAGATCATCAGCGACCGATCAAGACAATGATGGTTGGGAAAGTAATCAAGATTCTGATGATAACGATGCAAGCGTACCTGAGATTGCATTTGTTGATACCGATGGTGACGGCTTAGCGGATAATGGCGGTAGCAGCCCTGACAGCGATGATGACAACGATGGTGTGCTTGATAGCGATGATGCGTTTCCATTAAATCCACAAGAAACAGCTGATTTGGATGGTGATGATATCGGTAATAATGCCGATCCTGATATCGATGGAGATGGTGTAGCCAATGAACTAGATCTTTTTCCATATGATATAAATGAGCAAAGCGATTTAGATGGCGATGGTATTGGTGACAACTCCGACACCGACACCGATGGTGACGGTGTCACTAACGAGCAAGAAGCCGAAGACGGTACCAACCCTTTACTTGCCGATACTGATGGCGATGGTGTTTTTGATGGTTCAGATAGCCTACCGCTAGATCCGTCAGAGCGCTTTGATAGTGATAATGATGGGATTGGTAACCAGTCGGATAACTGTATTTTAGTTGCTAACTTCCATCAATTAAATACTGATGACGACGAGTTCGGTGATGTCTGTGATAGCGATGACGATAATGACGGCGTACTCGACAGCGATGACGATTATCCGTTAGACCCATCATTATCTGTTAATAGCGACGCTGATAATGATGGTTGGCCGACCGAGCAAGATGAAGATGACAATGATGCGTCAAAACCTGGCACTGAGTTTATTGATACTGATGGTGATGGGCTCGGCGATCATGTTGATACCGATGATGATAACGATGGTGTATTAGATAGCGAAGATGCGCTGCCTTTAAATGCACTTGAGTGGCTTGATACCGACGGCGATGGCATAGGCAATAATAGTGATAGCGATGATGATGGAGATCTGGTCACCGATATCAGTGACGCCTTCCCATTAGATGACACTGAAAGCCTAGATTCGGATAGTGATGGCCTAGGTAATAATGCTGATAGTGATGATGACAACGATGATGTACTTGATAGTGTTGATGCCTTTCCACTTGACGCGAATGAATCGATAGATACTGACGGTGATAATATCGGTAACAATGCCGATCTCGATGATGATGGCGATGAAATTCTAGATACGGAAGATTTATTCCCACTTGATAGTAATGAAAGTGTCGATGCCGATGGTGATGGTCAAGGTGATAATGCTGATAATGATGACGATAACGATAATGTGGTCGATAGTGAAGATGCATTTCCGTTTGATGCTGCTGAATCGTTAGATACCGATGGCGATGGGCAGGGCAATAACGCCGATCTTGATGATGACAACGATAACGTTAATGACAATCTGGATGCGTTCCCACTTGATGAGTCAGAATCGTTAGATACCGACGGTGATGACATTGGTAATAACGCTGATACTGATGATGATGGTGATACTGTTGCTGATAGCGACGATGCATTCCCGCTTGATGAATCGGAATGGTTAGACACCGATGGTGATGACATTGGTAACAATGCTGATACCGATGATGACGGTGATACTGTCGCTGATGGTGAAGACGCGTTCCCATTAGATAGTACTGAATCTGTAGATACTGATGGTGATGGTGTTGGCGACAATTCTGATGCATTCCCTGAAGATGCAACGGAATGGTTAGATACAGATAATGATGGAGTCGGCGACAATGCTGACCCTCAGCCCAATAATCCAGATGTATTATTTCCTGGTTTAACTGGTGTCTTATCTCAAGAACCCGTTTACAGCCTAGGTAGTGATTACGATTACGGCGACGTTCAATATAACTATGAGCAGATAGCGTATAACGTTGCGACGGACACCACGACCATAAATGAATATGTTTATGACTTTGATACCATGACGTTCAAACTTGAAACAGAGTTTGAAGCAGACGATGAGTTGGTATTGACCGGTGATGGTTGGCAAGCATATGCAGAAGATCATCAAGTTGAGCAACAACTATCTGATGGTTCTACTATTTTTTCAAATAGCCAAGGTGATAAAACATTAGTGTCTGGTATCGCCATTGACAGCACTACGATGACAATGGGGGCACTGCTTAAGCAATATGGCAGATATGACATGATGTCGTGGAGTCAAAATCTTGATTCGCTTGCGGTATTTGATCAAAATGCACAGCTATACAATGTTACCTTTACGCACTTAACCAGTACCTACCGAATTTTGGGCGGTGGTGGTTGTGAAGAAGATTCAACAGACAGTGAAATTTGTGAGTTTTCAACACTACGAAATTATCAAAGTGAGCACGCTGATGGCGGTTTAACCAACATAGAGCAAGTGTTTGTTGAGCAAGCGTGGCTTGGTGAAAATGTTGATGAACTACAGACACTATATATCGGTAGTGATGACGACCATTACATTGGTGCTGAATTACTGAAGTCGGATCAAGACACTGGGATTGTTAACCTTTATGTTTTCTCTCAAACGAACTCAGAACCACCACGTTTAATCGCGGTTCAGGGTAATTGGTCGCGCCATACCGTTCATTCTCAAGAGATGATTTCGTTAGATATTCCACAACAAGCAGTAGACTTAATTGATGTAGAGTTAGAGTATGAAAGTATTCATAGATTTTACGCCTTAGTTGACGGTCTCGTTCGTGATGGATTCCAAACTGAAATAGACAGCCAAGATGAAGGCGGTGATGTCTGGTTCAATCAATCTGCGTTAGATCAAGTGTTAGCTAATTTTGAGTTCGGTGATACCGATCAAGATGGCAATCCAGATGCTAGCGATAGAGATGATGATAATGATGGCGTTGATGATATTGATGATGCCTTCCCACGCAATAACGCTGAGTGGCTTGATAGCGATGGCGATGGTATTGGTAACAATAGTGACACTGATGATGACGGTGATGGTATTGCAGATAATGATGACTTGTCTCCGAATGATGAACTTATTGGGGGAGCACAACCATTAGTAGCTGCAGATATTGCAGAGTCATATATTAATGTTCTGTCGCAACATATGGTTGCACCTGCTATCGCTTTAGGGCGTGTTCAAGGGGGAGTGATTGCATTTAATCCTGATGGTAGTGGTTATCAAACGTCTTCAGCAAATATGGCTACATTTGAATGGGCTCTATCTAATGACAGTCTAGGGCTTAACTATTTTGCTGGTGAAAGTGCTTCAGAATGGTTTATGGCAGATGATCTACTCTCCTGGGGCGTACTGACCAACGAGCAATATAACAACTTTAAACTAATGAATTATGGCGACTGGATTAAGATGCTAGTTACACCACAATCTTCAGTTTGGCAGTTACTTGGATCCTCAAACGACTCTGACCGCTTTTGGGTAATAGAAACCAATAGCTATTATATTGAAGCAGACTATGTAAGGGACGCAACCATTGGTAGTCATACCGATGATGCGATTATCGTTGAGCTTCCTGGTCAGGAAGTAGAGCGTAAACACCTTTCATCGCTGGAACAAGTTGCTTTCAGCAGTGAAGAGGTTATTGGTCAATGGGCGTTACCAATTGGCTATGACGATAGTGGCTACCTAGAGTCTGATTTGATTAGCTTTGCTGCCGATGGAACCGCGAGCGCACAGCATGGTGACACTTCATTCACATGGCTAATATCTCAGGTTGGCGATTTAGTATTAACAGAAGTGAATGTTGAAATACCACAAACCTTTACTTATCAACAAACTGCCAAATTTGATATCGGTAGCGCTGTTTTTACGAAATTTGAGCAAGGTGATTCATTACTCACTTCATACAGTTTAGTGATAAAAAATGATGACGCGACTCCGGCGTTTAATTTACAGAGTCAGTTCTTAATGAGTAGTTTCACGCTTACTAATCCAGATTATTATGATGAGAATGGGAACATCAAGTTCGCCGATTACTTTGGATTTATTCTCAACAGTGATGAAACGATGGATCGGATTTGGGGAGAAAACATTATTAATGGTCGAGGAACCGGTGACTGGTTATGGCACACTAATAATGAAGGGAATATCCAATTTAATCTAAATGTTGCGTACGATATTAACAGCGGTCAAGCGATGACTGCTCGCTGTAATACGACTGATGAATATTGCAACGAACGTACCCGTCGTTATTGGCAACCGCTAGCTCAAAGTGGAGATCGAATCTATGTTATTGAGTGGCAAGAAAATAACGTCAACGGCTATGACTTCCCAAGTGAACCTGAGTGGCAGCTAAGCATTCCAGCTCGTGTTAATTACTATCAAGTACATCCATTCTCTCTTGATTATGACAACGATGGCATAAACGATGATGTCGATAACGATGATGACAATGACGGCATCGCCGATATCGACGATGCATTCCCACAAGATAACTACGAATGGTCCGACGTTGATGGTGATGGCCTTGGTGATAATCGCGATACTGATGATGATAACGACGGCGTTAATGATTGGGCAGATGAATTGCCGCATGATGCTACCGAACATCTAGACTCTGATGGCGATGGTATTGGTAACAATGCTGATAGTGATGATGATAATGACGGTGTTATTGATGATATTGATCTCGCACCATTTAATGATCAAGTGGGTGCAGCGTTAGCGTTCGATGCAAGTAATTTAGCGCCAAAGTATATTGAATTAGTCAAAGGGAAGTTACAGGATCCGACGATAAGCACAGGCCATCAATTAGGCTATGCTATTGAGTTTACCAATGGTGGTTCTGGTATTGATAGTGTTCGCACCGGTGGTGCCTTGTTTAACTGGGCTTTAGCTGACGATACTCTTGTCACGCAATATATATTGGCAGAACAAACTGAAAACTATCTACAACCACATGAGCTGCTTGAGTTAGGGGTTATTACCCAAGAAGCATATGATAACTTCCTGCAGAATTCAGGCGATGGATACGTCGGCGTGATGGAGTCGATGCTGTCACAACAATGGTCTCTATTGGAAGATACAGATGACGTGGATCGCTTCTGGATTGTCGATACCATGAGATATCAAATTATTGACGAAACGCACCGTGAGCTGTTGTTTGGTAGTGTAAATGCCGAAGCTGTTACCATTGAAAAGGAAGGCTTTGAGGAGCAATTAACGGAATTTTCGACACTGTCAGCACGCGCATTTAGCAGTGAAGAAATCGTTGGACAATGGGCGCTACCAATAAACTATGATCCGGGTAATGAAGACGACAGTCGTCGCTTAATTGCGGATTTAGCCACCTTTAATGCCGATCTTACTGGCCAGACGATGATCAATAGTCGCAGTTTTACCTGGGCGATAGACAGCGGTAATTTAAGCGTTACCTTTGATAATAATGACGTACTAACATTTACTCGCTTTGAGCAATACGATAACGGTATTGGCGTTTATGCATTCGCTAATGATACAGCAAACGGCAAAGCGTATAGTAGTTATTCACTAGCGGTTAAAGTAGACCAATCAAGTGCTAATGCACTGCCAATGAATCAGTTCATGATGAACAGTTTCACTTTAACTGACCGTGAGGCTTATGATAATTTAGGTGATATTATTAAGAAGCGCTATTTTGGTTTCCGCTTCGAAGATAATAATAAAGTGAGTCGCTTTTTAGACGGTGATTTCGACTTGAATTACCACCGTAGCGGTTGGGACCGTTGGTTCTGGGAACAGCAAGCTAGCTTAATCACGATTACGTCGTTTGAATCGCAGAATGACGGGCTCTATAGCAACTGTGATGTTAGCAATGATCAATGCAATGCTCATCGACGTCGCCACTGGCAAGTATTGTCTCAGACAGAGGACCGTGTGTATGTCTTAGAATGGGAATTTCGTAATCACGCTTCTTATGAATACCCAAGTCAAAACGATAATTGGCAGCCGTACATTCCAGCTAGAGTACAGTTCTATCAAGTGTTCCCAATTGATTCTGATGGTGATGGCATCAATGATGACATCGATACTGATGATGATAACGATAATGCACTAGATGAAGATGATGCGTTCCCATTTGATCCAATTGAATCATTAGATACTGATGGTGATGGTATAGGCAACAATAGTGACTATGATGATGATAATGATGGTATCAATGATAATAATGATGCCCTACCACTCGATGAGAATGAGAACCTAGATACTGATCTTGATGGTATTGGTAACAATGCAGACAGTGATGACGATGGTGATGGTGTTAATGATATTAATGATTTATCACCATTAGACCCATCTATTGCTGGTGGTTTAGTGTTCGACGCGGTGAACTTAGCCCCTAAATATATCAGTATTGTTAGAGGAATGTTGACAGACCCGAGTATTAGTACTGGGCATCAGCTTGGCAGTGCCATTGAATTTAATGACGATGGTACGGGCCAAAAGAGTATTCGTAGTGGTGGCTCAGCATTTAATTGGTCGTTAGTGAATCAAGACTCACTCGCCATTGAGTATACCAATGAGCAACAGCGCGAGAGTTACCTTAGCTTGACGCAATTGCTGGATTTAGGCCTAATTACTCAAGAAGCAATGGAGAGCTTCCAGCAAAATTCAACAGATACATATGTCGGTGTTACCGAGTTACTTGTATCACAGCAATGGTATTTATTAGAGGATAGCGACGAGATTGATCGTTTTTGGGTAGTCTCTAGTGATGAATACCAGATCCTTAATGATACGCATCGCGAGTTATTGTGGGGAAGCGTAAATGCAGAGCCTGTTGTTATTGACGGTACAGGTGAAGAAAGCGAATTAATCGAGTTCTCCACATTGTTAGCTGAAGAATTTAGTGAATCAGAAGTGATTGGTCAATGGGCGTTGCCAATAGGCTATGATCCAAGCAATGAAAACACTAGTCATCGTTTAGTGGCTGACTTAGCAACCTTCGACGCCGATTTTACTGGCCAAACGATGATCAATTCCCGTAACTTTACATGGGAGATAGTCGCCGGCGATTTGGTTGTCACGTTTAATGATAGCAACACTGTCGTTACATTCACCCGTTTTGAGCAATACGAAAATGGTATTGGGATCTACGCTTTTGCTCATGATGAGAGCACTGGTCATGCATATAGTAGCTATTCTTTAGCCGTTAAGGTTGACGAATTAGCGTCGAATACTATGCCAATGGATCAATTCATGATGAATAGTTTTACGCTAACCAATAGTGATTACTATGATATGAATAGTAATATTATTAAGGAGCATTATTTTGGATTCCGCTTTGAGGCCAATAATAAGGTAACGCGCTTTCTCAGTGGCAACTTTAATTTTAATGAACAAGGTGAAGGTTGGGACCGATGGTTCTGGGAGCAAGAGGCTAACTTAATCACTATTACATCGTTTGAGTCTCAAGAGCAGGGGCTTCATGCAACTTGCGAACTAAGTAGCGAGCAATGTAATGGGCATAGACGTCGTCACTGGCAAATATTATCCCAAACAGAGGATCGAGTGTATGTATTGGAATGGGAATACCGTAACTATGAGTCACACATATTCCCAAGCCAAGGAGATAATTGGCAGCCTTATATTCCGGCTAGGGTCCAGTTTTACCAGACATTCCCAATTGATTCTGACCGTGACGGTATAACCGATGATCTTGACTATGATGATGATAACGACAATGTGCTCGATGAGGATGATGCGTTCCCATTCGACCCATCAGAATCGTCAGATTCTGATGGCGATGGCATTGGCGACAATACTGACTTCCTTAAGTTAAGTGATTTGACCTTTGTTGATGCAACTGTCGAGCAATGTTTAGCTGATAGCTATGGCGCTAATACCCCTGTGACGAATATAGAGTCATTTAGTTGTCATCATAATGAACTAACGTCTCTGGAAGATTTAGGTCAGCTAACATCGCTAGAGTATTTGTACCTTATTGATTCTAACGTTGTAGATTGGTCGGCATTGGCAGGATTAACTCAGCTGAGAGACTTGGGCTTTAGAGATTCTAATTTTTCAGACGTATCATTAATTGCTGCTCAAGAAATTTACTCTTTAGATATTGTTGGAACAGATATAACTGATATCTCCGGATTATCCCATCTAACAAACCTTAGGACATTAACGTTAAATAATGATATTACGGATATTAGTGTATTTA
>Ga0209291_1001504_pt1 | contig 20561 bp, 18 predicted proteins | sample GOMGulsemesocosm_FD_184633 | JGI IMG/M metagenome (GOLD analysis project Ga0209291, IMG submission 184633) | Methane-oxidizing microbial communities from mesocosms in the Gulf of Mexico - GOM9B Gulf of Mexico (SPAdes) (version 2) | ecosystem: Environmental > Aquatic > Marine > Cold seeps...
CCATCCTTCAATGTCTTGAGAAGATATCTCTACATCTTCTAAGCTCAATTTAATATTTTTTCCATTAATATCAAGGGAAATTTCACCATTTTGCTCAATTTCGATGATTTTTTCTTGATCAAACTGCATAATAGCACCTGAAACAGCCTTCATATCCTTACCAAAACGTGGCCCCAAAGCTTTAAAATTAGGCTTAATTTGTTTGACTAAAATACCAGAAGCATCATCAATCAATTCTATCTCCTTAACATTAACCTCAGACTTGATCAAGCTTGCTACAGCCATAATCTCTTCCTTTTCAGTAGCATTCATTACAGGAATCATTATACGCTGTAATGGTTTACGCACATTAATCTTCTCTTTTGCTCTTAACGATAAAACCAATGAAGATATTGTTTGTGCTTTCTCCATTTTACTTTCCAATGATTTATCAATAATAGCTTGATCAGCTACTGGGAAATCAGCTAAATGTACACTCTCTACAGTACTTTTTCCTGTAGTAGATGTCAAGTCCTTATACAGCTTATCCATAAAAAATGGTGCCACAGGAGAACTCAATTTCGCTACAGTTTCCAAACAAGTGTATAATGTCTGATATGCTGATATTTTATCGTGAGCATATTCTCCTTTCCAGAAACGTCTTCTGCTCAAACGCACAAACCAGTTACTTAAATGCTCTTGCACAAAATCTGAAATTGCACGCGTAGCTTTGGTAGGTTCATATTCCGCATAGAATTTATCTACATCTTGTATTAAACTATGTAACTCTGATAATACCCAACGGTCTATTTCTGGTCTATCAGCAATAGCAATATCTTCTTCTGAATAATTGAAGCTATCCAAATTAGCATACAAGCTAAAGAATGAATAGGTATTGTAAAGCGTTCCGAAGAATTTACGGCTCACTTCTGTTATTCCGTCTAAATCGAATTTTAAATTATCCCAAGGGTTTGCATTAGAAATCATATACCAACGCGTAGCGTCAGGACCATATTTTTCTAACGTAGAAAAAGGATCAACTCCATTTCCTAAACGTTTGGACATTTTTTGTCCTTTTTTATCCAACACCAATCCGTTAGACACAACGTTTTTATAGGCTTTATCATCAAAAACCATCGTAGCAATAGCGTGTAAGGTATAAAACCACCCACGAGTTTGATCTACTCCCTCGGCAATAAAATCAGCTGTTTTCCAGCTATTTTCTACCATTTCTTTATTCTCAAACGGGTAATGCCATTGTGCATATGGCATTGATCCAGAGTCAAACCACACATCAATTAAATCAGACTCACGTTGCATTGGTTGCCCAGAATCAGATACTAAGGTGATTTTATCTACTACATTTTTATGTAAATCTACAGTGTCATAATTTTCATCTGACATATCTCCAGAAACGAAATCAGCAAAAATATCTTCGCTCATAATACCTGCAGATACCGCACGTGCCATTTCTTCTTTCAATTCTGTAATAGAACCCATTATTTTGGTTTCCTTTCCATCTTCTGTACGCCAAACTGGTAATGGAATTCCCCAGAAACGAGAACGAGATAAATTCCAATCATTTGCGTTTTTTAACCAATTTCCAAAACGACCAGTTCCTGTTGCTTCAGGTTTCCAATTAATTTCCTCGTTTAAAGAATGCATGCGCTCTTTAACATCGGTTACCTTAATAAACCATGAATCTAATGGATAGTATAAAATTGGCTTATCAGTTCTCCAGCAATGTGGGTAACTATGGACATACCTTTCAACCTTAAAGGCTTTATTTTCTTCTTTTAATTTGATGGCTAACTGCACATCTACTGATTTCTCAGGTGCTTCTCCCTCAGCATAATATTCATTCTTCACATACATTCCAGCAAACTCCCCCATCTCTTTGGTGAACTTCCCTTGTAAATCTACTAAAGGCACTAAGTTATCATTCTCATCTTTTATCAACAATGGCGGTACACCAGCGTCTTTTGCCACTAACGCATCATCTGCTCCAAAAGTAGGTGCTGTATGCACTATTCCTGTACCATCTTCCGTAGTAACAAAATCTCCAGGAATAACTCTAAATGCTTTTTCTGGAGTTTCATATGGTAAAGCATACGGTAATAATTGCTCGTATTTAATTCCTACTAAATCTGCTCCTTTACATTCTGAATCGATGAAATATGGAATTTGTTTATCGCCAGCATTGTAATTTGCTAAATCAGCATCATTTTCAACTTGATTGAATTTTTTACCTGCAAATTGCTTCCCAACTAAAGCTTTTCCTAAAACTACTTGAGTTGGTTCAAATGTATATTGATTGAATGTTTTTACTAACACATAATCAATTTTAGCCCCAACAGTTAATGCAGTGTTACTAGGTAAAGTCCATGGAGTAGTAGTCCAAGCTAATAAATGTACATCACCTCTGTTTTGTAAAAAACTAGGTAAGCTATCCGCTACAGCTTTAAACTGTGCTACCACAGTAGTATCCGTTACATCCTGATATGCTCCAGGTTGATTTACCTCATGCGAACTTAATCCTGTACCTGCCTTCGGAGAATATGGTTGAATTGTATAGCCTTTATACATCAAATCCTTGTTATATATCTGCTTTAGCAACCACCAAACAGTCTCCATGTATTTAGATTTATAAGTAACATACGGATCTTCCATATCTACCCAATACCCCATTTTTTCGGTAAGTTCATTCCAAATATCGGTATATTTCATTACTGCTTTTTTACAAGCGCTATTGTACTCCTCAACAGTAATTTTTGTACCAATATCTTCTTTGGTAATTCCTAATTCCTTTTCTACCCCTAATTCAACTGGCAAACCATGTGTATCCCAACCAGCTTTACGCTTTACTTGAAATCCTTTTAAGGTTTTATAACGGCAAAAAATATCCTTAATGGTACGTCCCATTGCGTGATGAATACCAGGTAAACCATTTGCTGAAGGTGGTCCTTCAAAAAAGATAAACGGTTTATTGTCATCACGGGTAGTTATACTTTTTTCAAAAATGTCGTTTTCCTTCCAATAATTAAGGATTTCATCAGCAACATTTGGCAAGTCAAGCCTTTTGTATTCAGTAAACTTCGTACTCATTGTGTAAATTATTTTATAAGTACGCGAAAATACGGAATTTATAGGAGAAATAGGCCTTTTTAGGCCTTGGCTGGTTGATTTTTGCTTCAGGTTATGGTATAATACCATTTTAAGTTTGAATTATTGAGTTTCGGGAGTACCATAAACGCCTGATTCTATATCTCTTTGCATCTATCGAAATAGCCATAAACTCAAAAAATCAAGGTCTTTTTCCAAACCCAGTAACAAACTGTAAAAATACCCCCCATTGCTTTTCATTCGCTTCTCTAACTTCTGAATAATAATGATTTAAACGCAGGCGTGTGTGTGGCGAAAAGGAATAAGTAATACTATTGGCATTAATATAATTGGCATGGTAACTGTTTAAATCAGGCACATTGTAATAATTATACGCAAAGGATGTGCTTACAAAAACGCGTCCGTTTAAGAATATATCAAGGGCCGTTTGACTATGAAATGATGTTAAATTCCCTTCTACACTTGACGTATTATAACCAAAAACCAACTGGTTGCTCAGTTTTACCGTTTCTTTATATTTATACACCCAATCAGCCCCTAATCGGTTAATTTGCAACAAATCCTCTTTTATTAGTGTATTATTTATTTTTCCTGACGCTAAAATTAATCCAAACTCATTTTTTTTAAACGTAGGTGTACCTATTCTTGTACTAGTCAACCAGGTATCTCGATAGCTATAATTTGCAAAAGAAAAAGTAGCTTTTGCCTTTTGATCATTAGAACTCATTAAGTTATCGCAAACCAATACAGGTTTGCTTAACCAACCTCCAGCAGTTAACGAAAACTCTATATCTAATTTTTCTGACATTGGAGCTCTAAAAAACAATCCTAAATCCTGCACAAAACCATAATCCATTTTGGTAAGGTTGGTCATAAAATCAGAAACAGGATCTAATTTTGGATTGTGCCCATATGGGATTCCTTTATTTCCTACCCAAAAATAGGTTCTATCCCATTTAGTATCAAACTTTAACCAAGTATCCAATAACTGTATTCGAAACTCTGCCTCTTTATCACCAAAGTCAGTAATTCCTTTTATAAACGGAATGGAAAAACGTACTTTATAAGCACTCAAACTCAGTTGTTTTACATAGCCCTTTTGTAATAATTTTTTACGTTTTCCGAAGTACTGAAAAGCAAGCTGATTGTGTGGAGGCCTATTCGTTAAGTCCCATCTAGTCCCATTTATGTCGTTAATATAACCTCCATGTAAATTAAGTTGTGTATAAAAAAACTGTGTTTGTTGTTTGTCTTTTTTTATGGAATTTTGAGAAAAACAATCCCCAAAACCACATAACAAAAACAAGAAAAAACAATACTTAAATTTACTCATAAACGTTTCTTTTAAACTGTAATTGTACAAACCTTATACTTTAATAAAAGAATCTGATTCAATATTGATACAATTGTTTTCTAATTCGAACTTTTTCACGTAGCGACTTGGGAAGTTTTACTTTTGCCATCCAAACTGGCGTAATGCGCTCATAGGAAAGTACATAAATTTCAAGAACATCTTGCTCTATAGATTCGTAGGATAAGTATATTTTCTCCACACCTTTGTATTGGTTATTTACCCATTTATCATTTTTTTTATGAGTTAATAACACATAAGGCTTTAAATGTGTTGGTAATAAATCAGCATCATAAACAATAGTACTTTGTACCGCATTATAACGTCTGCTTTTTGGATAGGTGTTAAACCCAAACAACATTCCGTGGAGTTTCTGCTCATTTAATTGTGCTAAATCAACATTTCCAATAGTGATTTTATACGGAGCCCATTTTCCCGTTATTTCAATTTCGACATAGGTTTGAGCATCCTTGACATCAATTGTATTTAGATTTACCGAACCTAAATACTTCATCCATTTTAAATCGAATATTTTAGGCGTTTCAGCCTTATAAAACCCTTCATCTCTAAATTGAGTAGTATGTATTGGGTTTTCTAAAATACTTGCATAGGTACTTACATCTCCTTTTAATAATAATTTAAATTCCTTCTTATAATGTTGCTCCACATCCAAAGGCTCAATTTTTCGACCACTTTTATAGCCTAATTCAACAATTTCTGAGGCCTCTTTTTTTGAAATGGAATTTCGTAGTTTATTAAAATCGATAATTACCTCTTCCGCTATTTTGGATAATGTGTCATATTCCGTAGCCACAGGAATAGTCATGTTTGGATTTTTAATTTGCATTAAAGCAGCATATAAATCTTTATCTATATAAAACCAACTGTGCGATAAAATTCTATTCTGATTAAGGTTCTTACCATCCTTTAGCCTTAGTTCGAAGTCAGTATAGTCTTCAGTAATTAAGTCAAACTCCCATTTTGTAGGAGCTAAACAATTGTTAGTTATTTTACAACGATACGCCCTATTGTTAGCTTCTATTAATTTCTCTGATGAGTTAGCAGCTAACTGAACCGAAAATTCATTGTGTTCTTTTCTAAATACGTAACCAAATCGGTTGTATTCTTCAGTAATCATTTCGGGGTAATTCATTTCTCCTTTTGTGTCAAACTTTGGAATTAATCGCAATAAATCAACATGATTAACATGAACACTATTATTGCTTGCGTCAAGGAATTCAAAATTGGCTAACACTTTACCTTTAGGCATTTTTTTAAGTAAGGTTATAGCTATTTTAGTAAATCTGAAAGTAGTTGTATTTTTACCATACAAACTATCCTTTTCCCCTATATCAAAGGAATATTCATAGCCAGGATTTACAGCAGAAAGTACCATTTTATGATTTAGATATTTCTCAAAAACCGACGTCACAACCTCTGGAGCAATAGTTGTTTTTTGGGCATTATTAATTTCATTCCATTTGACAGAATGGCAACTAATAAAAGTAAATATCACTACAATTAAAAGTGTTTTTTTACACATACATTTATCTATGAATTATTAATTTTAGAAAAATTTGGTGAAAGTAATTTTAAAAAAGGGAGGTCATCATATTATTAAAAAAAGACGAACTTAAAGGTAGTTAATTTTTTAATACCTAGCAAAAGTATTTTGAACCAGATCCAATACATTTTCCACGCTTGATATGTTAGAAATTATAATATTTGAAGTGTGTTTTTCAGCTTCTTTAGCAGTTGTGTTACCAATACAAAAAGCCATTGAATTTTTTAATGAGTTTTCTTTCACGTAACTCTGTACTCCACTTGGACTATAAAACAAAACGGCTTCAAATTCTTTTTCAAAACTTTGAGCGTTTAATACTGTGTTGTATAATACTTCTTCGATAAAATTGATATTATTTTCTTGCAATTCTTTTGGTAGTTCTGCCCTTCTTTTATTTCCACAAAAAAACGAAAAAACATCATTTTTATGATTTTTTACCAGAAATTGAGCCAATTCTAATGCGTTTTTGGCTGTTTTTGAAACAAAATAACCATTTTCTATAAGCAAGATAGTTGTTTTACTCCCAACACAATACACTTTGTTAATTGAAATTTTTGATTCAATTATTATCCGTGCAGCATTCTGACTTGTTATAATGGCATTCTCAATCTTTTCAGTGATTTTAATGGATTGTTTTTCAATTGAAATAGCATTATATTCTACTAGATCAATATTTGTATTACGTATTATTTCCCGCTGAGATGGAGTTATTTTTTTAGTGGATAAAACTTTGACACTCCTCATTTCAACTATTTAAGTTCAGCTTTGATTTCTTTCATTAATGTTGCTCCTCCATTTGACAGTACTTCTTGAGCACAACGTTTTCCTAAATCTTTAGTTTCTGAAAAGGCAATGTCCACAAGACTCACTTCTATTTTCTGTTCACCATCCAATGAGAACAATACTCCTTTAAAAGAAATTGTGTCATTTTCAATAGTTGCTAATGCTCCAATAGGCGCAGTACATCCACCTTCCAGTTCGCGTAAAAACTCACGCTCTATTGCTGTGCAAATTTCTGTATTAGTATCGTTTAATTTTGCAACTGCTTCTGTAGTAAAAGCATCATTCTCCATAGTGTGTACAACTACTGCTCCTTGTGCAGGCGCAGAAACCATCCAACTTAAATCGATATAATTTTCAGGAAGCACTTCGATACGTTCCAATCCAGCTTTTGCAAAAATTGCTCCTCCCCAATTACTCTCTTCTAACTTCTGCAATCGTAAGTTTACATTCCCACGTAAATCAACTACTTCATGTTTTGGGTATTTGTGTAACCATTGTGCTTTACGACGTAAACTACCTGTTGCAATAGTTCCTTCCGAATTTAAAAAGTCTAATCCTTTATGTACTAAAACATCTAGCGTTGCTGCACGTTCTAAAACGGCTGTTTGCCTTATCCTTATAGGTAAAGCAGTTGGAACATCTTTCATAGAATGCACTGCAATATCCACCGTTCCATTCAACATAGCTACATCTAATGTTTTGGTAAATATTCCTGTAATTCCTAATTCATATAAAGGTTTGTCTAAAACAATATCTCCAGTAGATTTTACTGGAACAAGTTCTGTTTTATATCCTAAATTAATTAGTTTTTGCTGTACAGTTTTTGCTTGCCATAATGCTAATTGACTATCGCGAGTTCCTATTCTTATAATTTTACTCATGGAAATTTTTATAACTGAAACACTTTTGAAATCACTGCAATACTCTCATTGGTAGAAGTTTCATCATGTTTTAAATGATTTGCAAAATGCTTTGTAATTTTTTGAATGATTCTATCTGACAATACCTCAGCTTGTTCTTCATTGAAATCATTGTTTTTTCTACGCTGATAATCAATCTCTTCAGACTTTATTTCTTGCAACTTAGATTTTAATGCTTTTATTGTTGGTGTAAATTTTCGCGTTTCTAACCAAGCTAAAAAATCAGACTTTACCTCTTCAATAATAAGTTTTGCTTGAGGCAAATGTTCTTTTCTTTTCTCTAATGTCTCATCAGTAACTTTAGATAAATCATCTAAATGAACCAAAGTTACATTTGGCAATTCCAACACATCATCAGATACGTTTTTAGGAATTGACAAGTCTAATAACAAGATTTCTCTATTTGTAGCAGATAACACTTCTTTGTCAATTGTAGGTTGTTGAGCACCTGTAGCGACAATAACAATATCCGATTGTGAAATTTCTGATTGTAAATTTCCATAATCCTTTACAGTTAAATGAAATTTACCCGCAATAGCTTCTGCCTTAGTTTTTGTTCTATTTATTAAAGAAATATGTTTATTATCAATATGCTTAACCAAGTTATCACAAGTATTTCTACCTATTTTACCTGTTCCGAAAAGTAAAATTTCTTTATCAGAAACATTAGTAACATTCTTTAAAATATATTGGACTGATGCAAATGAAACCGAAGTTGCACCTGAACTAATATCAGTCTCGTTCTTTATTTTTTTACTTGCACGAATCACTTCATTAATTAAGCGTTCCATGAAGGTATCAGCAAGATCATATTTTTTAGATAAAATAAAACTTGTCTTCAACTGACTGATAATTTCAAAATCACCTAAGATCTGACTATCAAGCCCAGTACCAACCTTAAACATATGCGCAATAGCTTCGTTGCTTTTATACACATAAGCTACTTTTTGAAAATCTTCAACTGTACCTTCTGTGTTTTCACACAAATGTTTGATTAATTGAAATGGATGTTCAGCAAAACCATACAATTCAGTTCTGTTACATGTAGAAGTTACTAGTAAACTAGAAATACCGTCAGCTTTTGCATCACGCAATAGCGCTTCTTTTTTTTCAGCATTCAAACTAAATAGTCCTCTTACTTTCGCATCGGCTTTTTTATAACTTAACCCAATTGCGTAAAATGTCATTCCTGTAGATTTTGGTCTTTGCTGCATATTATTCAAATATCATTGGTACAAAACTATTATTAACTTTTTAATAAAAGTGTCGCTGAAAGTTCTTTTTATGTCGTTTTTTATTTTTTATGATACTTATAGGACTAAAAACAAGTTCAATAGTTTAATTTTGTACTGTAACAAAGGTATTAACGTGTTTTTATTTAGAGTTGTTCTAAATAAAAACACGTGATATTAATCATATATTGCACTAATATATAACGCTAAAAGAACCATGGAAGAAATAGCATTAGAAAAAGGCTTTTTTGTTTCTTTATTTAAAAATGAAACTGATGAAATTCAGCAGTTTTCAAGAGATATTAACAACAAGTTTATTCAATTTCACTTTTGTTTAAAAGGGAGTTCACGCTTTAACTTTAATAACAACAGTTATTCTTTTGACATTCTAGATTCGCGACACATGTTGCTCTACAATACACTTCAAGACCTTCCCGTTAATTTAGATCTTCGCTCGAAATCATGGGTTATCTCAGTATTTATATCAATAGAAAAATTTCACTCTTTATTTTCAAAAGAAGCTGCATACATCCCCTTTTTAAGTGATAAAAACAAGACGAAAAAATATTATGATGATGGACAAACTACTCCGCAAATGGCAATTGTCCTCAATCAAATATTAAACTTTAATGTAAATAGCTCCATAAAAACACTTTATGTAAAAGGAAAGGTTTACGAATTATTAAGTTTGTTTTTCAATACTAATGAAGGAAGTGACAATGAAAAATGCCCGTTTTTAATTGATGAAGATTATGTCCAAAAAATTAAACTCGCTAAAGACATTGTAATTGATCGCATGTCAGAACCACCAAGTTTACAAGAGCTAGCTGATGAAGTAGGTTTAAGCTTAAAAAAAATAAAAGAAGGATTCAAACAGATTTATGGTGATACCGTCTTTAATTTTCTATTCAATTACAAAATGGAAGAGGCCAGAAGATTATTAGAAACCAATACGCTTAATGTAAATGAAGTAGGCTTACAGGTTGGGTATAGTACTTCGAGTCATTTTATTGCCGCATTTAAAAAGAAGTTTGGAATCACTCCAAAAAAATACATCCAGTCCCTAAATCAAGAATTATAATATGAAAGGTGTTTTATTAGTAAACTTAGGTTCTCCAGATAGTACAGATCCTAAAGACGTAAAAAAATATTTAGATGAATTTTTAATGGATCCGCGTGTAATCGATGTTCCATTTCTACTTCGTGCTTTTATAGTTAGAGGGATTGTATTGAATACTCGTCCTAAAAAATCTGCTGCAGCATATGAAAAGATCTGGTGGAAAGAAGGATCTCCATTGATTGTGTTATCAGAACGATTGCAAAGTAAAGTGCAAACTAAAACTGGACTTCCAGTTGGGTTAGCAATGCGATATGGTGCTATGAGCATCAAAAAAGGGATGCAAGAATTGGTTGACAAAGGTGTTGATGACATCTTAATTTTACCGCTATATCCTCAATTTGCAATGGCTACTACCGAAACGATAACGGTATTAGCAGAGAAATTACAAAAAGAACATTTCCCAAATGTGACCTTAAGTTCGTTACCCTCATTTTATAACAAAGAGGATTATATTAATGTACTATCAAACTCTATCCAAAAGCAAATAAAAGATCTAGATTACGAACATTTATTGTTTTCATATCATGGTATCCCAGAACGTCATATTAGAAAACAAGACATTACAAAATCACATTGTAAGATAGACGGAAGCTGTTGTGACACTCCTTCTAAAGCGCATCAATTTTGTTACCGTCACCAATGTTTTGAAGCAACAAAATCAGTTGCTAAAAAATTAAACTTAGCAGCAGGAACTTATAGCACCTCCTTTCAGTCCCGTTTGGGAATGGATCAATGGTTATTACCATATACGGATAGAACGATAGAAAAATTTGGGTTAGAAGGCATGAAAAAAATGGCTGTAGTTACCCCTGCATTTGTATCTGACTGTTTAGAGACATTGGAAGAAATAGCGATGGAAGGAAAGGAATTATTTAAAGAAGTTGGCGGAGAAGAATTTACTACCCTATCTTGTTTAAATGACGATGATGCTTGGGCTGGAACAATTGGAAATTGGGTAAACGAATGGGCAGAAAAACAATAAATGGCACCGAATAATTCATCCATACTTGGCACCGAATCCATAGGTAAACTACTGGTTTCACAAGCTGTACCTGCTGCTATAGGCATATTAGTGCTCTCACTTAATATGATTATTGACACCATTTTTGTAGGTAGATGGATTGGACCAATGGCAATTGCTGCCATAACTATTGTTATGCCAATAGTATACCTAATCTCTTCAATAGGGATGGCTATTGGTGTTGGTGGAGCATCGATTATATCTAGAGCTTTAGGAGCAAATGATCACGATAAAGCAAAACGTGTTTTTGGAAATCAAATTGCAATATCATTTGGACTAGCTATTTTGTTAGTGATTTCAGGACTAGTATTTAAAGATGAAGCTTTAACTTTATTTGGAGCAAAAGGAGAAATCATCCCTCCAGCATTAACCTACTATACAATTGTAATGGTAGGAGCGCCATTTTTAGCGCTATGTATGACAGGGAACCCTGTTGTTAGAGCAGAAGGGAAACCAAAATTTGCTATGATGGCTTTAATATCTCCAGCTATCGTAAATATTATTTTAGATTATTTATTTATTGATGTTTTCAACTACGGAATGGCAGGTGCAGCTTGGGCAACTACAATATCATATATTGCTTGTTTTATTACTATTTTATACTTCTTTCTATCAAAACACAGTGAATTAAAAATCAAACTAAAGTGTTTTGTTTTAGAATGGTCTATTTTAAAAGAAATTACCTCTTTAGGGAGTGTTACTCTTGCAAGACAAGGTGCTGTAAGTATTTTATCCATAGTACTAAACCACGTGCTATTTAAGTATGGAGGAGAAATTTCTATTGCAGTATATGGAATTATTAGTAGAATGTTGATGTTTGCATTGTTCCCTGTATTGGGGATTGCACAAGGATTTCTCCCTATTGCTGGGTATAACCATGGTGCAGAAAAACCCAAACGAGTAAGAGAGAGTATTAACACTTCTATTATTTACGGATCAGGATTGGCCTTACTTATTTTTATCGGAATTATGCTTTTCCCAGAAGCTATCGTACGTGTTTTTACAGATGATGCTCAATTACTAAAAGAAACTCCAAATGCATTGCGATGGGTGTTTTGTGTAACACCATTAATTGCTGTTCAAATTATAGGTGCCGGCTATTTTCAAGCTATCGGAAAATCAATCCCAGCGTTATTATTAACACTTACAAAACAAGGTTTCTTTTTAATCCCATTGATCATCATTTTACCTAATTACTTTGGATTATTAGGAGTTTGGATGGCTTTTCCTATTGCCGATTTATTATCAACAATAATCACTGGTTTTTTCTTAAACAAAGAAATTAGATTACACTTAAAACCTATTATAAAAAACAACATATGAGTGAATATTATAACTATATAAAAGCATTACACCTGATTTTTGTTATCACATGGTTTGCAGGATTATTTTATATTGTACGTCTGTTTATCTATCAAATAGAGGCATCACAGAAACCTTCTCCAGATAAAGAAATTTTAGGAAAACAGTTGGCGATTATGGCAAGCAGGCTATGGAATATTATTACTTGGCCATCAGCAATACTTACCTTAATATTTGCTGGAACATTATTATATTTAAGACAAGGATTACTATATCTACCATGGATGCAAATTAAATTATGTTTTATAGTATTACTATACGCCTATCACTTTAAATGTCATCAGATATTCAAGCAACTACAAAGAGGTGAAGTAAAATATACTTCAGGCTACATGCGGTTATTTAATGAAGGAGCAACGGTTATATTATTTTCAGTAGTATTTTTAGTCATTGTTCGACATGAAATTAATTGGATTTTTGGCGTATTAGGAATCATATCCTTATCGGTTATTTTAATGGTGTTATTTAAAATATACACGCGATATAGGGAAAAACAGTAATTGGTGTGATAATTGCTATATTTATAAAATGAATTTTAAAACCCTTTCTTTACGATTACGCATCTTTTTGTCTATGATATTTCTGGTGCTATTAGCATCCGTATTAATGGCTTCCACAGCGATCTATCAATACCACAAAGAGGCTGAAGAATACCATAATGATAGATTATTTAGAAAAGAGAAGACCTTAAAATCTCAAATTAAATATCAATTAAAAGAGAAGACTACTTACCCAATAATCACTGATAAAATACCACTAATTTTTAAAGAAAATGAATTTATCTATGAGTTAGCTGATGTCCATAATTTGGAAGTCAAATTATATAATTTTGAAGGTGATTTTTTAATCGCTTCTAGCGCTTCTTCTATCGGAGAACAAACAGATATCGCTCCTGAACGCTTACCAAATGATATTTTAAGTGAATTAGAAAATGCTATTGAAAAAAGATATATTACTATTAGTGAAGAAAATGGAACGACCATAAAATCATCATATAGTTATATTACTGACCCACAGTTTAAACCTCTAGCAATTTTAGCGCTACCTTATGTTCAGGAGAATAAATTTTTCTCTAAAGAATTAAAAGCCTTCTTAGAACGCTTAAGCGTTGTGTATTCTATTGTATTATTAATTGCTGTTATACTCGCTTATTTTTTATCAAAATACATCACAAAATCATTAAAACATATTAGTGAAAAAATCAACCAAACACGTTTAGACAAGCGCAATACCAAAATTGAAATTGAAAATGTAAGTCACGAAATAAGCTCTTTGGTCAAATCATATAATAGTATGATTGATGAATTACAGGAAAGTGCTGTAAAACTTGCTACGAGTGAACGTGAACAAGCCTGGAGAGAAATGGCCAAACAAGTAGCACACGAAATCAAGAATCCACTTACTCCAATGCGATTAACCATACAGAGTTTTCAACGAAAATTTAATTCAGAAGATGAAGATATACATCAAAAAATTGATGAGTACTCTAAAACATTGATACAACAAATTGATACCATGAGCGCCATAGCGGAAGCTTTTTCAAATTTTGCTAACATGCCTGCTCAAAAAAACGAAACCTTAAATGTTGTAGAGGTAATTCGCTTGGCTTTGGATATTTTTAATGAAGACTATATTGTTTTTAACACCCAAAAAGAAGAAATTATTGCAAATTTTGATCGTACTCAGTTGATAAGAGTAATGACTAATTTAGTTAAAAATGGAATTCAAGCAAGTTCGAGAAATGCAAAACCCGATATAAACGTTACGGTATCTGATAACAATGCTACTGTAAACATTATTGTTTCTGATAATGGAATTGGAGTTAAAAATGAAAATAAAGCCAAAATATTTGAGCCGAAATTTACGACAAAATCAAGTGGTATGGGACTTGGTTTGGCTATGGTAAAAAATATTGTGGAAACTTATAACGGAAGTATTACTTTTACATCTGAAGAACATAAAGGAACTGTATTTACGGTTTCCTTACCTAAAAACCCACCAGTGGGATAAAATAGAAACTTTTAAAAATTAAAAAAACACTATAAGCAACTATGAACTACGAGAATATTTTAGTGCAGCAAGAAAACGGATTAGGAACCATTACCATTAACCGCCCTAAAAAATTAAACGCTTTAAATAAAGATACCATATCTGAATTACATCAAGCATTTGACGCTTTAAACAATGACGCTAATACCAAAGTAATTATCATTACTGGTAGTGGAGAAAAAGCTTTTGTTGCTGGTGCTGATATTTCTGAATTTGCTGATTTCACAGTTACTCAAGGAGCTGATTTAGCTAGAAACGGACAAGAAATATTATTTAATTTTGTCGCTAATTTAACTACTCCAGTAATAGCAGCTGTAAACGGGTTTGCGTTAGGAGGCGGATTGGAGTTAGCTATGGCTGCACATTTCAGAGTAGCTAGTGATAATGCAAAAATGGGGTTGCCGGAAGTTTCTTTAGGAGTAATTCCAGGTTACGGAGGTACACAACGTTTACCTCAATTAGTGGGTAAAGGTAAAGCAATGGAATTAGTAATGACTGCAGGAATGATCGGCGCTGAAGAAGCTAAAGAATGCGGCTTAGTAAATCATGTAACTACTCAAGAGAAATTATTACCGTTAGCTCAAAAAATTGCTGGAAAAATCATACGTAATTCATCTGTTGCTATCGGACATGCTATAAAAGCAATTAACGATAACTATACCGACGGAACTAACGGGTTTGAAACAGAAATAACACAATTCGGAATCTGTTTTGGAACAGAAGATTTTAAAGAAGGAACAACTGCTTTTTTAGAAAAAAGAAAAGCTGCTTTTCCAGGAAAATAAGCCACACTATGGCATTTATTAATCCTTATCTATTTCTATAATTTGTTAGAAATAGATAAGGATTTTATTTTTAAGCTAGCACCCTTTTATAAATTCTTGTAAAGCAACAATAACTTCTTTTTGGTTTTCTATGTGGGACATATGACCATCTGGAAGCTCTATTTTATGTACTTCAGTACCTTTCATTTGATCTAAAATATCTTCAGGGCTTAAAATAGGATCTTTTTTCCCATAAATAATCATTTTTTTATAAGGTGAAAAGTTCAGCAACACTTCTCTATCTTCACGAATTTTCATTCCTTCTTGAGCAGCAATATATCCTTGTAAAGGAGTTTTTAAGGCTTCCTTTTTGACCAGTTTTATTTCTTCACTAAATAGTGTTAAACTTTTTGGCCTAAACAAATTACTGATAGATATACGAACCAAATTACTATAATTCGTTTTAACTGCTTCAATCGCTCTATTTCGTAGCTGTACACGTTCAAAAGAGTCTGCCCGAGTAGTAGAATTTAACAAACATAAGCCTTTTACATTGTCAGGGGATAATTCAGCAAATGCTAGCGCAACATAACCTCCCATAGAATGCCCAACAAAAACAGAACGTCGAATTTTTAAAAAATGTAATACCTCAGCAACAACTTCAGCCATTAATTCCATAGAATGTACATAACCGAAACATGCTGTATTCCCATGCCCTAATAAATCAATACAAACTACTCTATTTCGTTTTATCAATTCAGGTTTTATCGCATTCCACATCGTTGAATTTTCTAAAAAACCATGTAGCAATACTATAGTATTTCCTTTCCCCTCATCAGTATAAAAAACTGAAGTCCCCTTATAATCTAATTGCATCTATATTTACTTGGATTTAAACATTGTATCCATTAAAATTCAAAACATCACTATTAAACTGTTTCTTTTTAATTTTCTTATGTGAGTTTTGAAATTTAATTGATCCGACAAAGATACTTATAGTTCCTAAAAAATCAATTATATTGTACTAATCATAGGACTATAGTAAATCAATATTCTAAATTCAAACATACAAGAGTATACGTTAATCACTAGCGCTTCCTTTATGGTAAGTCTTAGATAATTAAAACCTCTTATTGTTAATGAATAACTATTATTACGACAGACATAAAAAACGTTTCAAGTGGCTATACAAGATATTACCAAATACACCTATAAAAACATCTTCTCCTTAAGTGTAGTCCATTTTGATAAAGCGTGTATAATGAATGAGCACGAACAAGTAGATGCTTATAGTATTTACTGGATAAAAAAAGGTTCTGGAGTTTATCATATTGATTTTGAAAACTATTCGTTTGACAGTAATACGCTCTTTTTTTTATCACCTGGTCAAGTTTTTTCAGTGGACTCAGAGGAAATTGAAGAAGCATATAAACTCACTTTTTTAAGAGATTTCTACTGCATACAAACCCATGATAAAGAAGTAGCTTGCAACGGGGTACTCTTTAACAACATTTATGACACTCCGTTTTTACAACCATCGGAAAACGACACTCTAAAATTAGAGTTTATTATAACCAGCTTAGTTGATGAATTAAAACAATCAGAAACTGGTCAATATGATATGCTTCAAGCGTATTTAAAACAATTTATTGTTCACGCTGTTCGGATTAAAACAGCACATTATCAAATAAAAGATGATGTAGAATCGCAACTTTTTAAAGACTTTAGTATACTAGTAGAACAAAACTATAAAGTAATACACTCCGTAACTGAATATGCAAATCGTTTGGGTATTTCTCCAAAATCACTTACCAAACATTTTCAAAAAATAGGTTCACAAACTCCAAGTGACTTTATAAAAAACAGAATCATCCTTGAAGCAAAACGACAATTACTATATTCTTCAGATTCTGTAAAACAAATAGCTTTCAGTTTAGGGTTTAATGATCCTGCCTACTTTACAAGGTTCTTCACAAAATCTACTACAAAATCTCCATTACTTTTCAAAACTGATTATAAAAAGTAACCCGTCCAATCATAAGGAACTTTTGTCCATTTTTTGAAGCCTATTCCTGTCGCATCTTTGTACTATCAATAAACAACTCCTCTAAACAGGAGCACAAAACAAAGAAAAATGGACATACAATTAAATCAAAACGAGTTACAAGAAACAATAGCTAACAATAATGCTGTAGCAATCGATTTTTATGCAGATTGGTGTGGCCCTTGTCAAACACTTTTACCAACTGTTCACAAGTTAGCAGATGAATTTCAAGGCGAGGTTACTGTAAGAAAAGTTAATGTAGATACTAATAGAGAATTAGCTGCCAAATTTGGTGTGCGAAGCATCCCGACATTAGTTTACTTACATAAAGGAAAAGAAGTGAACAGACATAACGGACTAATTTCTGAAGGAATGTTAAAGGGGCATTTAAATCAATTAAAAAACTTGTAACTATGGAAAATCCAACTGAAAAACAATGCCCAAATTGCTGGGGGTATCAGGAATACAATGAGCAACTCCCCGAAAGAAAATTATGTGAATGCAAAACAGAATCAAACAAATAACAATTATTAAAAAATTTATATTATGAGTACAAGAATTGAAACATTAAATCCAGAAACAACTACAGGAAAATCAAAAGAATTATTTGATGCTGTACAAAAGAAATTAGGTTTTATTCCTAATCTAATAAAGGTGTTTGGAAACTCTCCAGCCACTTTACAAACCTATTTAAGTTTAGGGGAATTAACTGCAAGTGGGAATTTCTCAAATAAATATAGAGAACAATTAGCCTTAGTTATTGCAGAAACAAACGACTGTAACTACTGTTTATCTGCCCATACTACTATTGGTAAGATGAATGGCTTGACTGAAGAGCAAACAGAACAAAGTAGACAAGGACTTGCTGACGACAGCAAAGCACAAGCTGGCTTACAATTTGCAAAAGCAGTAACAGAAAACAGAGGACAAGTATCTACCGAAGCAATTAATACCGTAAAAGAAGCTGGGTATAACGATGGTGATATCTTAGAAATTGTATTAAACGTGGTATCTAACACCTTAACTAACTATGTAAATCACTTAGCAGAAACTGAAATTGATTTCCCAAAAGTGGAATCAGGAAAATTTTTAACAACTAAAAACATTTAAAAACCATGGCAAATCCAATAAAGAAAAAATTAAAACATATTCATGAATTACTTGCTGAGGCAAAATTCATTGAAGCAATGGAAACTTATTTACACGACGATGTTGAATTAAGGGAAGCGAATAGTGAACCTAAAAAAGGGAAACAATTCAATTTAGATTTCGAACATGATTTCATCAACAATCAGCTAGAAGAGTTTATAAGATACGAAGTTAAGGACGTTGCGGTACAAGGAAACAATTCATTTTATACAGCCGTAATGGAGTTAAAATTAAAAGACGGGAGCAGTTTACTTTCGGAACAAGTAGTCGCTACAAAATGGAAAGACGGTAAAATTTATAGAGAGCGTTATTACCACGCATAATTTAATAATAACAATAATTCCCATAAAAAAGGGAGCAAAAAAAAATTAATTATGAAAAATTTAATAACAGGATTATTCTTAATGGTATTCGCTTTTACCGTTAATGCACAGAACACAACAGTAAAAACTGTTTCTTTAGAACAAACTAAAGGAGAGTTTACTCAAAAATCAATGACTTTGAGTGAAGGTACATATGTGTTCAATGTAACAAATAACAATGCAGCTCCAGAAGTAGGCTTGGTATTAATTCAAAATGGTAAAGATGGTTCAAACGCAAAAAATCATATTGCAGATGCGTATGTTTCTCAAATGGTAAAACATGGTAAAACAGAATCTTCAAAAAAAGTAACACTTACAAAAGGAACTTATAAATATTTTTGTCCTTTTAATAAAACACCTCAATATACTTTAGTTGTGGAATAGTTCGTTAAATAGATTTTAAACAAAAAAGGCGAACTCATTGAGTTCGCCTTTACCTATTTACATAAAACAACATCTATGTAGTTTTTATTTTTCAATTTTATATAAAAACAACTCTTCATCTTCACCTGGAAGTATTGTAGTGCCTATCAATTCTAATTCAAGTTTCTTTAAAAGCTTTTGAGAGGGAATATTATATTTTGCAGTAATAGCACTAATGGCAGTAATTCCAAAATCATTGAATGCTACATTTTTTATCTTATTAGCAGCCTCATAAGCAAATCCTTTTCCCTCATATTGAGGTAAAAAAGCAAATCCTATATCAACACCCTCTACACCTTCTCTATCATATAAGCCACAAGCTCCAATTTTAACATTGTCAATTTCTCTGATGAGAGTGTAGTTTGAATAACCTAGTCTTTCAAGTTGTGGTTGCATTTTATTTAAAATATAATTTTTTGCATCTTCAACATCTTTGATATTTCTATCTCCTACATTTTCAATCCATTTAGGAGTATTGAATAATTCAAAAATGAATCCTGCATCCTCTACTGAAGTTGGCTTAATTATTAACCTTTCTGTTTCAAATGTTTTATACTGGGTCATTTTATTTCTTTTTATTCAAATTGATTACAATAGTGAAATATAACCCAAGGCTATGCTTTGTTCATTATGTCTTCTATTTCTTCTGCTTCAATAGGTATGTTACGCATTAAGTTAAACGGATCTCCTTTTTCTTGAATTACTACATCATCTTCCAAACGAATACCAAATCCTTCTTCGGGAATATAGATACCAGGCTCCACAGTAAATACCATATTCGCTTGCATTGGCTCTGTTAAAATACCATAGTCATGTGTATCTAACCCCATATGGTGTGACGTACCATGCATAAAATACTTTTTATATGCTGGCCATTTTGGATCCTCATTTTGAACATCTGCTTTATCTATTAAGTTTAATCCTAATAATTCCGAAGTCATTAGTTTCCCAACCTCAACATGATAATCGGCCCAAATAGTCCCAGGAGTTAACATTTTGGTTGCATCATTTTTAACACGATTAACCGCATTATATACTGCTTTTTGTCTATCTGTAAAACGACCCGAAACGGGAATTGTTCTACTCATATCCGAAGAAAAATTAGCGTACTCTGCACCAACATCTAATAAAATTAAATCACCAGCTTTACACTCTTGATTATTTTCTATATAATGCAATACATTCGCGTTGTTTCCAGAAGCAACAATTGGTGTATATGCAAAACCTTTAGATCGGTTATTTAAAAATTCATGCATAAATTCAGCCTCAATATTGTATTCGAATATTCCTGGCTTCACGAAATCTAATATTCTAC
>Ga0209291_1001506_pt1 | contig 20558 bp, 13 predicted proteins | sample GOMGulsemesocosm_FD_184633 | JGI IMG/M metagenome (GOLD analysis project Ga0209291, IMG submission 184633) | Methane-oxidizing microbial communities from mesocosms in the Gulf of Mexico - GOM9B Gulf of Mexico (SPAdes) (version 2) | ecosystem: Environmental > Aquatic > Marine > Cold seeps...
GGTTTTCCTTGTGCATCACGCGCCAAAATAGGGTCAACTTCCGTTTCTTGCAGCTCCAGAATTCGCTCCCAGCGATGCGTTTCTTGATTGGAACACAAAGTAATGGCAGTCCCTGATTGGCCGGCACGGGCGGTACGCCCTATACGATGCGTATAAGTCGCAGGATCTGTTGGCACATCATAATTAATCACGCCCGGTACCGCTTCGATATCGAGGCCGCGGGCTGCAACATCGGTTGCAATTAAGATAGTGGCACTGTTATGAGAAAACTGTACGAGAATATCTTCGCGCTCATTTTGCTCTAAATCCCCGTGCAGTGTGAGTGCAGCGTGACCCATGTTACGTAAATATATACGCAGTTGATGGCACACTTTTTTGGTATTACAAAATATAATACAAGAGCTAAACTGTTGTGCGATTAATAAGTTGTGAATAGTTTGATCACGGTTTTCAGTGGTGCAGCGACACAGCTTTTGCTTTAAGTTTTCAGTGGTTTGTTCAGGTTCCACCTCAATAAAAATCGGTTCATCTGTAATCGCATTGGCTAGCTCTCGCGCTTGCTGGTCGAAAGTGGCTGAGAATAACAGTGTTTGATGATCCGCTGGGAAATGACCGACAATGTCGCCAATTTGCGGTGCAAATCCCATATCTAACATGCGATCTGCTTCATCTAATACGACAATTTGCATGGCATCTAAATTTAAGTAGCCACCTTCTAAATGATCAATTAATCGACCTGGTGTTCCAACGATGATATGCACAGCCTGTTTGAGGCTGTCACGTTGTGGATGTTTTGCCGTACCGCCACAGAGTGTTAATACCCGCAAGTTTGGTTTTGAGCGGCCAAAACTGCGCATAGCGGTAGTGATTTGGTTACATAGCTCACGGGTGGGCGCGATAATCAGTGCTTGTGGTTGGCTGATGCTAAGATCAACTTTTTCAATAATACCTATACCAAAAGCAGCTGTTTTACCGCTGCCTGTTTCCGCCTTTGCCTGAATGTCTCTACCGGATAATACAGCAGGTAACGCTTGAGCCTGAACGGGAGTCGGAGTGGTATAGCCTAAGTGGGATAAATCGGAAAGTGTATCTTCACTTAGTGGAAGTTCAGAAAAGTGCTGTATGATCATGTAGCTGCTCAGGTTTAGTTTAAAAAACATATTTTAGCAGATCTTAAGCGGTGATAATGAAAAATTGGTCACTAAAAGCTATTTTAATGAAGGACTAAATTTGCCTACAGTAGAAGCGATAGGTGCTTTAAAGCCCAATGTTGTACTCTATATTAACAATCAGCCAGATTGGGATACGAAAAGAGCGCTAGATGTGAAGCAGTTAATCACTGAAAACGGCAACCACTGGCGTAAAATACTGACTATTTTTGCCAAGCTTTGTTGCGATGATGATTGGCGTCAATATCGAGATGAAAAACTGTTGCACCATTATGAGCAAATAAATTTCGGTAAAGACCTAGAGCCGACGGCAAAAATACATTTTTTTGCGGGGAAAAACTGTTGGCAGCGATTTGCGGTATCTGAAGAAAATCTAAAAAGTATGCAACTAAGCCCAAGCGGAAAAGTGTATTACAGTCGCAGTGTAGAGCATGGGTTAATGCTCTACACCCCGTATTTCGACTATCGTCAGTTCCCCAACGTGCTGATAGCAGACGTCAAGATACTGATCATTAATCGTTAACTGCCTTTATCTAAGTAGTAACTTAAAGGTTCAGGTTTTGCTAAGTGATACCCCTGCTGCAATTGAATGCCCATTGCTTTGAGTTGATCCGATTGTGCCTGTGTTTCAACACCTTCTATTAATGTTTTTATATCCAGTGACTTTAACATGTTATGGATGCTGGCCACGGTGACAGCGCTCTGTTCAATTCTTGAGGTGAATGAGCGATCAATTTTGACAATATTCGCGGGTATTTGATGCAAGTAGGCAAGAGAGGAGTAACCAGTACCAAAATCATCAATAGCTAAGCTGATCCCTAAACTGGTGAGGGACTTGGCACAAAAGAAACCTTTATCAATATCTTGTATTAAAGTACTTTCTGTTAACTCTATTTCCAGGTCTTTAGTAACAAGGTTGTTTTTATGCAGCGTCTCTTGCAGGTAATCTGCTAAGTGTGGCTCAGTGAAATGTAGGCCTGAAAGGTTGATAGAGATCTTCGCTTGAGATTTAGAGGCTTTACGCAATGCGGATAAGTCGCCAATGGCTTGGGCAATAACCCAGTCTTCAAGTTCTACAATAATACCAATTTGCTCTGCTATTTGAATGGTTTCCTCCGCGGGAACGAGCCCTAATACAGGGTTGCGCCAGCGCAGCAAGGCTTCAAATGAATATATATGGTTGTCAGACGTGTCGTAGATGGGCTGATAGGCCATAGAGAGTTCTTGGTTTTCCATCGCTAAATGCAAATGTTTAGCCACTAGAGAACGACGCTGTAATAAGTCTTCCATGCCACTCTCGTATTGAACTTGGCGTTTTTTCCCTTTCGCTTTGGCCATATACATAGCGGCATCAGCGCGTAACAATAACTTATTGATGTCGTTGCCATCTTGTGGGTAACTTGCATAGCCAACACTGGCAGAGAGTAAGATTGAATTGCCATCTAAATCGCAATAGGGCTCATTTGTCATCATGATTAACTGATCAGCGATGTCGCTTTGAGAAAGCACTGAGTTCTTTTTATCGACAATTAGAATAAATTCATCACCACCAAATCGGCTCGCTTTGCCATTGACGCTAGGGTGCTCTTCAAGACGTTTGGCTAAAGATTGTAGTACTAGATCACCAACACCATGGCCCATAGAGTCGTTGATCATTTTGAAACTGTCTAAATCAATGTAATAGATAAAGAACTCAATGTTTTTTTGGATGTTTTTTTCGATCAGTTCTGTTAAACCGCGCCGGTTTAACAGGCCTGTTAATGAGTCCGTATTTGCTTGCTCATAGAGCTGTATTTGCTCTAGTTTTCGCTTATGTATATTAAATTGTTGTACCAGTATTTCACTGTGCGAAAAGCCCTCTTGAGAGAGTGATAATTTTAAATGGTACCATTGGGTGCCTCTAATAGTTTGTAATAGGCAATCTTTCTCAAATACTTCATCTTTTTGCAGAGCGTTAGCAATATCTTGATTACTTGTCTGCAGGTTAAACAGCTGAGTTAACTGCGTGATATTTGTGCCCATTTGCTCATTGAAAGCGGGGTTGGCACTAATAAATTCGCCGTCCATAGTATAAGTGGATAGCATGATGATGGAGTTGTGCTGGTTATGGTTTTTGAACAGTGGCGAAGGCGTTGCTTCACACTGTAAGCCAATTCTTCCGTCTGCAAATTGATAACCTGACATTTGACAGAAAGCTTCTTTGGCAATGCCTTTTGGTGTGAAGCGCCAAAACATTGAAACGGATTCTTTATTAAGAAATGCATTACGATAACCGTGCAATGTCCGTTGTACTGCCTCTGATGTGGTTGGTCTAAAGTCCCTTTCTAATAACTCTGCAAGCTCATCTGCTTCCCAAAGTAATAAAGCCGCCGAATTTGCCCAGTGAATACGGTACTGGTCAATATCGTATATCCATACTGCGGTAGATAAATTATTGCAAATAACACTCATGTATCGTTTCGCTTTATGTGAAGGGATAAATAGTGCGCTCTAAAATGACTTTTACGCGTGGCAAGAAGCTTAATATCACGGCACTAAATTGTTTACGCATGGCAAAAATTAGGGTGATTTTTTCTTAAATTTAACCGATGGCAAACACTATTATGCACACCTCTTATTACAATAGAAGCCGAAAATTATTTTTTTTCTTGTATATTTAAATACTTAAGTAATGCAGTAAAAAATCTGATAGGATATTGAAACAAGTGTTTGAATTTCTGAATCAGTTTAATAGCTGACTCAGAAGAAACTCAATGTTTTCTATGACTTGACTAAGAATAGCGACCATAGTTGATCGCTTTTTTCAGTTAGGCTTTTAAGCCTGAGCCGCTTTTGCGGCTAAACGACTGCGGTGTAGTACAGGTTCGGTGTAGCCACTTGGCTGAGCACAGCCTTCAAAAACAAGTTCGCAAGCAGCGCTAAAGGCGATATTATCCGCAAAATTATCTCCCATATTGAGGTAGTTAGGATCGCTGCTATTTTGCTGATCGACAACGTTCGCCATCTTTTGCAAGGTTGCCAGTACTTGTTCTTTAGAACAAATATTGTGCTGGATCCAATTACTCATGTGTTGTGATGAGATACGTAATGTAGCGCGGTCTTCCATTAGACCTACATTGTTGATATCAGGCACTTTTGAACAGCCGATTCCTGCATCTACCCAGCGAACTACGTAACCTAATAGGCTTTGACAGTTGTTATCTAGCTCTTGCTGAATATCATCTGCTGACCAGTTAGGCTCATAAGCGACAGGGATATTGAGAATATCGTCGAGATTGGCGCGGGTTCTGTCACTTATTTGTGCTTGTTGCGCAAACACGTCTACTTGATGGTAGTGGATAGCGTGCAAAGTTGCAGCAGTGGGGGAGGGCACCCATGCGGTATTGGCACCGGATTTAGGATGTGCGATTTTGGCGCTCATCATGTTCGCCATTTGATCGGGCATTGCCCACATGCCTTTACCTATTTGAGACTTTCCAGATAAACCACACATTAGCCCGGTGTCGACATTCCAGTCTTCGTAAGCGGCTATCCAAGCTTGCGATTTCATGTCGTTTTTACGAATCATTGGGCCCGCTTGCATTGAGGTATGAATTTCATCACCGGTTCTGTCTAAAAATCCGGTATTGATGAAAGCCACCCGCTCTTTGGCGGCGCGGATACACTCTTTCAAATTAATAGTAGTACGACGCTCTTCATCCATGATACCCATTTTGATGGTGTAGCGTTTCAGGCTGAGGATATCTTCAACGCGTCCAAATAGCTCATCGGCAAAAGCGACTTCTTCAGGTCCATGCATTTTTGGTTTAACAATATACATCGAACCTGTGGTCGAGTTTTGAAACTTTCCGCTGCCGTTTAAATCATGGATAGCGATCAGCGAGGTGAAAATCGCATCCATGATGCCTTCTGGTACTTCCACGCCTTCGCTATTCAATATAGCTGGGTTACTCATTAAGTGTCCGACGTTGCGGACAAATAATAAGCTGCGACCCTTCAAGCTAATACTCTGTTGATCTATACCTGTATAACGACGATCAGGATTCATAGAGCGGGTAAAGGTTTTACCCCCTTTGGTTATTTTCTGCGTTAAGTTACCTTGCATCAGGCCTAACCAATTGCGATATATAACAACTTTATCGTCACCATCAACGGCGGCAACCGAGTCTTCACAGTCCATAATCGTGGATAATGCCGACTCTAGTAGAATGTCTTTAACGCCCGCTTTATCAGTTTTGCCGATGAAGTGGTTACTGTCTATTTGGATTTCAAAGTGCAGCCCATTGTTCTTAAATAAAATACAATCAGGGGCCGCGGGGTCACCATTAAAACCGATGAGTGCAGATTCATCAGCCAATTGCGCGCTCTGTGATCCGAGCTCTATCAGTAATTTCCGATCGACTATCTTATAGTTTGTGGCATCTTTATGGCTGCCAGTTTGTAATGGGATGGTATCGTCTAAAAACTTGCGGCCATAGCTGATAGCTTTAGCACCGCGCTGTGGGTTGTACTGTGTCCCCGCTGCTGCGCCATCGCTGTCATCTAAGATATCGGTACCGTATAAAGCGTCGTATAGGCTGCCCCAGCGTGCATTGGCTGCATTTAGTGCAAAGCGCGCATTCATCACTGGTACAACTAACTGGGGGCCTGCCATCGATGCCATTTCTTGGTCGACATTGCTGGAGGTGATTGAAAAGTCCTCTCCCTCTTCCAACAAATAACCTATTTCCTTGAGAAAGGCTTTATAAGCGTTGAAATCAAAAGCTCCTTCGCGATGTGTTATATGCCATTGATCGATTTGGCTTTGCAGTTGTTCTCGTTTAGCGAGTAGCGCTGCGTTTTTTGGCATTAAATCTTCAATGAGCTGGCTCACTTGTAGCCAGAAGTTATCGACGTCAATACCGGTTCCAGGTATTGCCTCTTCATTGATAAAGTTGAATAACTGCGTTGAAACTCGCAAATTTGCGACAGACGTTGATTGGCTCATTATAGTACCTAAATATTGAAATTGGCTGTTGCATAACCACTGCTTAATAAAATGACCATAAAACACAGTAGTAGCGCTTTATGGTCGGCTTTTATCTTGATCTTTTAGTGCTTCATTAGTTATGCCAAAGACTCAGAAATAGTGACTGACGAGTCGATAATAGCAAAAATGAAAATAATTTCCATTTTTGCTTAAAACTATTTTCTAGTAGAGGACTTCCTATTTCATTTGCCGTCTATTTTTGCTGCTCTATGTAAATGCACATCCAATTGCGGGAAGGCTATGCTGATATTATTCTCACAAAATAATCGATCAATCTGTTGATTTATTTCATGGATAGCCAGGTTTCTATCGGTTAAATTCCCCGTAAAAAAGCGCAGTTCAAAGTCTAAAGTACTATTGCCGAAGGTGGTAAAGAATGCTTCAGGCCCCGGTTCTTTCAGTACGCGATCATTAGCATTCGCCGCAGATAAAATAAGCGAGTGAACGACGGAGGTATCTGTGCCATAAGCAACGCCGACATTAATAGTGACACGAGTGATGGCATCGGAGAGTGACCAGTTAATTAACTGATCTGTGACAAAGGTTTTATTGGGGATGATGACTTCTTTTCTATCCCAGTCTGAAATAGTGGTGGCGCGAATTTTAATTTTGGTGACCTTGCCAGTGACGCCGCCAATGGTGACCGTATCCCCAATACGCACAGGCTTTTCAAACAGAATAATGATGCCCGATACAAAGTTAGCGACTATCTCTTGTAAGCCAAATCCTAAACCGACCCCCATTGCAGCAATCAGCCATTGTAATTTGGCCCACTCAACACCTATTTGTCCAGCCCCGGCCAGAATACTGATAATGATCAATAGGTAGCGCGTAATACTGGTAATGGCGTAACTCGTGCCGGGCGTGAGGTTCATATGTCTGAGTATTAACAGCTCTAATAAACCGGGTAAGTTATAAGCGGCTAAGATAGTTAAGCCAATGACAAAAGCACTGGTAATGACGCTACCCAGGCTAATGCTTTCTGAGATGACACCATTGGCTGTGGTAATGTCGTTACTCCAAACAACGATGTTATCGAGCACATCTAGTGAGGGTAAAAAATTTTTAACTAATAACCACATGGCGATAAAAAGCAAACCCAAACAGAGAGCTTTGAGGATGGTGCCCGCCTGTTCTGATATAGATTTCAACCCTAAATAGTTTTCATCAAGTGGGGTGACATCTTGATTGTTTTCTCGTGCAGCGAGGATCTCGTTACGCCTTGAGCGTGCGCGACTAAAAGTAAGGCGCCGCTCAGCAATCAATAACCAGCGTAGGCAAAATCGATAAATTGCAAAAACGCTAAAGACAATAATCGCAGTGGCTAACAAGGTCGAAATGATCATCGACCCTGTATATAAATAGCCAAATAGCGCTGCGATGATGAGACCTAAATGGATAATTACCATCGCCGCGAACCATAGTTTTGATTGCTGCCACCAACTTATATTGTGCGAGAGAGAGTGGGTGTGCGGCGATACTTTCCAAAGTGCAGCCCAAAAGCTACCCGCTAAAATAGCCAGTAAAATAAAGACCAACCTGCCAAGTCCCGAGTGCAGTTCAAGTGATGGAATGTTATCAAAGTAGAGTACTAACCAAGCGAGTGGCGCACCGAGAATAAAAAGCGGCGTGAGTAGTTTCTTAAGTTTTAGGCAAAACTCTTCTGGGATATCTAAATGGCTGATAAAGAACCCGTAAGGGCGCTTTAACCAATACATAAAGCTAAGGTAGACCCATAGGCCTATGCACAGCAAATCATTTATGCGTTGTACTTTTACATCATCAATATAAAAGACTTTATTGAGCAGGAGGTACAATAGTAGCGGCAATGGAAGGCAAATTATTGGTGCGGCAAGTAGCAATCTTACACTGCGGCTAAACTTGTCGTGAATAACATTACCAATTTGTCTAGACCAAATTTTTTGATGCTGCTGTTGATGCTTTAATAAACTAATCGAAATAGTACTGAGGAGTAAATAGAGGATCACCCAGCGCAGCCATACATTTGAGGAATGAATCGTTATGTTCTGAAGGCTGTTTAGGGCTTTTTTTAGCTCGGCGCTAGTACTGTGGCTTATCTGAATTAACCATTGGCTATCGATACTCGGCACACTTGGCAGCCAGAGTAGGTATTCTGTAAGTAATTTCTGACCTTGAGAAAACTGCCGGGCAATTTTTGTTTCTAGTGTCAAAATCTTTGATAGTTGGTCTAATTCACGCCCATATGCCTTGTACAGATTACTGATAATATCAGTGCTGGCCGTTTCTAGTTCGGCTAAATCTTGTCGCTCTAATGGGCTCCATGTACTGGTTTGTGGGCGAGTGATGGCCATATCTAATTTAAGTTGATTCAGCTCTATGTTTTTGAGCCTGAGTTTAGCTATTTGCTCGTGGGTATTTGCCTTCTGGGTGGGAATAGAAAAGCGCTGTGAAAATTTGCGAAGCTCAATGCCGAAGCTATTTTCTCTGAGCTCTAATTGTTGTTGAATCACTTTATAGCTTTGTTGAATGAGTTGCTGTTGTTGCTCCAGTATTCGCTGCCGTTTAACGGCATTCGCCTGACTTTTGATGGTGTCTCTTAATTGCTTACTTAGCTTAGAGTTTTGTTCAAGTAACACAGTAACAGCAGCTCTGTTACCTGTGCGTTCGCGCGCAGTGCTGACCAGCGCTAATAATTTATCAGTTTCCGATTGTCTAAAGCGTTGTATTTGATCTTGGTAGCGCCGAATTTTTGCAGCCAGTGTTAATAACTCTATTTCTGTCCAACTCAGCTTGAGGCGGTCATATTCCGTTTTTAACGGGATAACCAGTAGCTCTAGGTTAATGACTTGGACTTTAAAATTATCTAAAGAAAAAAGCGCTTCATCAAGTTGCGCTCGTGTCTGTGCGGGAACGCTATTTTCAATGTTGATCTTAGCTTGGCCTATTTGACTCAAATTACTACGCAACTCAACAGGTCTTGAATTTTGCGAGTTGATCTCATTTTCAATATTACTGCGATTTTGTTGCAGTTCCAATTGAGTAGATTGTAATTGAGTGAGAGCCAATTCCAGTTGCGCTAGCTTACCACTTGGAAGGGTGTTATCGCGGCGTTTGTGTTGCTCTTTATTGAGCTGCTTTTTTAACTGGCTGATTTGATCTGGAAGTGTTTTAAGTTGTAGTTTAAAAATTGTTATTTGGCTTTTTACACTGACCGTTTTTGAATGTGCTTCAATAATTTGTAGGTAAATATCACGCAGTGCTTTATCTTCTTTTTGCAGGGGATCGAGAAGTTTAAGTTGACGCTGTGCATTCTCTAAGGCTAGATTTGTTTGTGCGATAACAGTGGTTGATAAGAATAACAGAGCGATAAAAATGCTGACAAATGATCTCATGTACGGCTGATCCAGTAGTTATGCTTAGTAGAAGAGTCTGCGAGTAGCTCACATGTATCCTAATATATCAGCGCAGCATCATAATAAAAGTAAAAGGATAGTTTAGTGAGAATAAACCCTAAAGCGATGCGAGCACAACTAGCAAAGAAAAATCTTCACAATGACTTTGACACACACTGGCAGTCATACTTTTCATTTTATGGATTGAGTGTAATAGTTGAAGAGTATGACCTGAGTGTTGGTTTACTTGAGGTAATAGGACAGCAAACTGTTTTTCAACACTATCGTCATTCCAGTAATGCGCAGGGAACCTGCATTATTGTGCACGGCTATATGGATCACAGTGCAATCTATCGACACTTAATAATCGATAGATTGAGTGCCGGTTGGGATGTGCTCATTTATGACAAAATTGGTCACGGTCTCTCATCGGGAGAAAGTTATAGCATCGATAGCTTTTCCCAGTACGCGCAGCAGTTGGAGCAGGTTTTGGGCTATCTCGCCGGTCATTGTGACAAGCAGTGGATGATAGTGGGACAAAGTACCGGTGGAGCAGTGGTTATGGAGCATGCGTTAAACCCTGTATTTAAAACATACCGGCAAATATCTCAACGTATACTACTCGCGCCGTTGGTAAAAAGTAGTGGCTTTACTGTTGTTAAAATCCAATATTATTTACTGCGTTTGTTTCTTCAACGTATCAAACGCGGGCGCAGTAATAATAGTCATGATTTACTCTTCTTAGATTTTATCCACATGCTTGATCCACTTTCTAGCCGGTGGGTAAAAGTTGCTTGGGTAGGCGCCATGCTGGATTGGGAAAAATACTTTTTGTCTTACAATCCTGTTAAGGAAAACATTTGTATCATTCAAGGTGATGGAGATGAAACAGTCGACTGGCACTATAACCTAAAGGCGATCAAGCAGCAGTTCCCCAATGCACAGTTATTGATGATTGAAGGCGCTAAGCATCATTTAGTCAATGAAGGCGAAAAATGGCGTCAGCAAGTGTTTAAACTTATTGATCAATATTGCGGTTAATTTTGGCTTGTTCTACGTTTGCTTCATAAAGTTTCATATATTTAAAAAAGTTAGTACTCATATGAGAAAAAGCTATAAGTAAACCCGGGTAGCCATCGAGAAAACCACCGCGAATAACATAGGTTTTAATGAATGAAAACCAAGCATTAAGAATCGCTTTAAGCGGTGAAGCGCGCTTAACTAGAACTTTCTCTTGTGCAAATAATGTTGAATAACGCTCAGCTTTATTAACAAAATCAGAGACGTTCAAATATGGGTAGTGATTGATTAGACCGCCAATAACCAGAGTATCTAAATGATCAGTGACAATAAACTCATGTACTTTATTTAAATTAAATCCGGTCACTTCTTTATTGTACAATCTAACAATATGCTCCTTTCTCCAGCAATATTTAATTTCTCTGCCTTTGTAGAAGTTAGTGCGAACAATTTGGTAGGCATATTTATCATTCAACGAGAGTGACTTTATGTTGTTTATGAATTCAGGGCTGAGTGTCTCGTCAGCATCAAGTGAAAGAACCCAAGGATTCTTAGTGTAACTAGCGGCTTTATTCTTGGTTTCCCCAAAGCCCAAAAAATCGCCTTGGATTAGTTTAACATTATCGAATTGTTGGGCTATTTCTATAGATCCGTCGCTCGAACCATTATCATAAACGACTACGTCATTAAAACTGATTAAAGAATTAAGAGTATTGGTCAATGTGGCAGCGCCATTTTTGACGATGATGACACAGCTAATGTTGTCGAGGTTTGCCATTGGGGTATGTCCTTTAATTGATGAGTTATGCGCAGCAGAAATCATCAAAGGTTTAAGTGCTTTTGATAGAGCGTTAAATACTGATCGGTAATAACGGTGGGTAAATATTTATGACTTTGATTAAAAGCGTTAAGTGTCAGAAAATCGCACTGTTTTTTATTCTCATACAGTTTGACAATACTGTCGTAAATGGCGTCACTGTTTTTACATGGTACAAGTAACGCGGTTTCATTATGGGTGAGGATATCGGGTATTCCTCCGGCAGTAGAGGCAATAATGGGTACTTTTTGCACCATGACATCTAGTAAAATAGAGCCCAATCCTTCGGTTAGTGAAGGGAATACAAATAAATCTAAAGCACTAATGTAATCACCTACATTATCAACAAAACCTTCGAAGGTTATATTGTTGACCGATTTAGCCTGTTTTTTATACGCCTCTAAATCTTTGCCCTTGCCCAAAAAAATACAATGTATATCTGGGTATTCATTTGCGAATCTTTTTATAGCTTTTATTAAGAATCCCTGTCCTTTTTGGTCATTATTTAGTTCGCCAATATTACCTATTAAAAATTTACCGTTGTAGCGTTCTTTAATGTAGTGAGCTTTATCAGCGTTAATATGAAAGTTGGTTTGTGAGTCGGCAATGATTTGTATAGTCGCCGCTGGAGCTACGGCTATGATCTCTTTTTTGATTATTTTGGAAAGAGCGACAACACGATATGCGTTTGTATAAATAGCGCGGTTAATAATATTGTCTTTAATGCTGTTCCCGACACGCCTAGTCACTATATAGGGGGTGCTATAAATTTTGTGGATCAAAAAAGCGACTTGGGCTGCTTTCGTTTCATGTGCTTGTAAGATAGCTAAATTTTTGAATTTAGAAAATGAAATAATATAGGGCTTGCGCAGTTTAATAATTTTAAGATTTTTGATTTTATCGCAGCGGTTTGCCAGCTCTGATTCAACTCGAGTAAACAAAACTTGTTGATGGCCTCGTTTAGCGAGCTCTTCAATGAGTATAATTGTCTGTCGTTCGCCGCCGCGAAAGCCCTTAGCGAGCTCTTCAATGAGTATAATTGTCTGTCGTTCGCCGCCGCGAAAGCCCTTAGCAAAATTTAAGTGTGCAATTGTTTTAAGAGTCTGCAATTAATTTCCCTACAATATTTAGCAAAACGATCTGGAGATTATACAGGGTGGAATTGTGATAATGCTAGATAGCCTAAATGATGAAAGAGGATAACTTGAAAATAAAGCGATTTACGGTTCGCTGAAATATGATGGAATGAAATCAAAAACTCTACTTAGCTAGTAGAGTTTTGATTGCTTATCTTATGTGCTGTTTAGAACAAGCGACGGCTACGAATAGTGCCTTCAATAGCAGAAAGTTTCTCTAGTGCGCGTTTAGAACAATCGGCATCAACATCGATAACAACATAACCCACTTTGTCGTTAGTTTGTAAATGTTGGCCCGAAATGTTGATGTTGTTTTCAGATAGGATGCTGTTAATGCTCGATAAGATACCAGGTACATTGTGGTGTACGTGTAGTAATCTGTGCACGTCATCTGCTTCTGTGTGATCGGGAAGGGAAACTTCTGGGAAGTTAACAGAAGTAATGGATGTACCATTATCACTGTATTTAGAGAGCTTGTCAGCAACCTCTGTTCCAATGCTCTCCTGTGCTTCCATGGTTGAGCCTCCCACGTGTGGAGTGAGGATCACATTGTCGAATTCACGTAATGGGGAGATAAATTCTTCATCGTTAGAGCGGGGCTCAACGGGGAATACATCAATTGCTGCGCCGCCAATGTGCTTATTCTTAAGGGCTACGCATAAAGCGTCAATATCAACCACGGTGCCACGCGCGGCATTGATGAAAATAGCGCCTTCTTTCATTTGTGAAAATTCGGTGGTCGACATTAAATTCTTTGTAGAACCCACTTCAGGGATGTGAAGGGATACAATATCACTGCTGCTAAGTAGCTCAGAGAGGCTGCTGACTTGTCTGGCGTTTCCTAGTGGCAGTTTTCCAACGACATCGTGGAAAATAACATTCATGCCCAAAGATTCGGCAATGATGCTTAACTGAGAACCGATGCTACCGTAACCGATAATACCGAGCGTTTTGTTGCGAATTTCATAAGAGCTCTTCGCCGTTTTTTGCCAGATGCCACGGTGTGCTTTAGCGTTTTTCTCCGCCACTCCTCGTAGCAAAATAATAGACTCGGCAATGACTAGCTCAGCCACTGAACGCGTGTTTGAGTAAGGAGCGTTAAATACAACAATGGCGCGCTTAGTCGCAGCAGCCAGATCCACTTGGTTAGTTCCAATGCAAAAACACCCAACGGCTAATAATTTCTTAGCGGCAGCGAAAACTTTTTCGTTTAGTTGAGTTCTCGAACGAATGCCAATGAAGTGAACGTCAGCGATGCGCTCAAGTAGATCTTCTTCTGATAGTGAGCCGGTGTGGTATTCTATGTTTGTATAACCATTCTGGTTAAGAGAATCGACAGCGCTTTGATGTACGCCCTCTAGTAACAGAATCTTAATTTTGCCTTTATCTAAAGATGTAGCATTACTCATTTTGGACTCATGCCTTGTGTATTTAACAGAATGTTGGATTGAAACTCGTCTTGTCCTATAACGACAAAAAATGTCTTGTAGGAGGCAGAAGATATTAACATAGGGCTTGTTGTAAAAAAGCACAATTGCGTACTAAATTGGCGATATTTCATACCAATCAATGCAGTAAATTGTGAGTAAAAGAAACAAATAATCAGAAGATAAATAAGTTTCTTATAAGCGCATTATTTGATGATCTTGAGCGTTATTTTAGCGTATAAGGAGGCTGTCCTAGATCTGGGATCGTGATGAGAGCAAGGCTATTTGAGTCAAATCTATTACTTATTTGAGGTGAATGGCGTGCTATTTAACGATGACGAGTATTAAATTTAGCCAAATGGCTTTGCTCGCAGTAGATCAATCTTTTTTCGGAGTGCCTCATAGATCAAGATCCTTATAGTTTGTGATTTTAGGGGGATGAGCTAGAAGAGTGAGTAAATGCTCAGAAAAAAATTCTGCATAACGGCTGCCTTTGATAATAGGGGTTAAACAGGTGCGTACAAGCTCTGTTATTTCACCTGCTTCTCCCCTCCTTATAACTTATAAGTATTTGCTACGTCATGCAGAACCCGATATAAACTTAACTATAAAAGCAAAGGTAAGCTGTTGGCTCTTCAACAATAACGTTAAATTCACTATTGGCAGCAACATTAAACTGAGCGCCACTTGGATAGCGAGTAAAACTGTGCTCTCCAGGCAATTTAACTTGAAGCTCGCCACTGATAACTTTCATTAATTCATCTTGGCTGGTGCCAAAAGTATATTCACCTATATCCATAACACCACTAGTGACACTGCCTTCAGAGTTGGCAAAGGCTAGAGATTTCACGTTACCTTCAAAGTATTCATTGACCGCGATCATTAATGTATTCCTTAGATTATTAAAATTGACATATGAAGGCTATGCTTTTTAAAGTAGCGCAGTGATAATTGCAACTATAAAGCTACATTTGTAACAATTGATTAAGATGCTCTAGGATGGCTTAATTGATTAGGGAATATGCGATTAAGTCCAGAATTTTCTCAGCGGTCTTAAAAACGGCTAATTACGCGAAAGGTAGCGCAGTGGAATGGCGAGTCCTTTCCAAGCTGCCTGACAAAGTAGATGAAACAAGTTTCATCTCTGTTAGCCGTTTTTAAGACCGCCCTTGGGGCGTGCAGAGCATCTCGATCGTATGTTTATCGATTTTCGCCGGGCAACCAGCCCGTCTGTAATCGATGCCTAGACCTCGACATGCTCTGTACGCCTGAGGCGTTTTGGACTTAATCGCATGTTCCTTAGTATTAAGCGATAAATTAAGCGATAAAAATGGATGATGAATGAAAAAATATTTAATGACTCAATGGCGAGTGAATGACCTTAAAACTATCTGCTTGTTAATACTGTTAAATATTAGCAGTGCCAGTGCTGCCACGCAGCCTTGGCAAGAAACGGATTTTATAACCAATAGTTTTTTTGAAGTAGCACTAGGTTTCGAGCACCGTAAAGCAGCGCAAAAAGTACGTAAATGGAATAAAACTGTCAAAATTTATGTTGAGCATCAGGTCGGTGATGAACAATTACATGATGAGTTACTCAATGCGCATATAAAAGATTTACGCGATATTACCAAGCTAGATATCCGGCGGGTAAGCTCAAAAAAACAGGCTAATGTTCAGTATTATTTTACCTCACAAAAGAAACTGCCTAATCTCGTCAGGAAAGTGTCGGGTAAGCGATCAGTCAAGCATCTACAAACCTCCGTATGCATGGCCACGATGAGTGCAACAACCGGTGGAGAAATAACCAATGCGGTTGTTTATATCGCGGTTAACCAAGCGCGCATGCATGCCAAACTAGTCTCTTGCATTGTAGAGGAGCTAACCCAAGTGCTAGGTTTGCCTCGAGACTCGGATCAGGTGTACCCCTCTATTTTCAATGATAAATCTACGGATGATTTACTGACAGGTTTGGATATTGTATTGCTAAAGCTGCTGTATAACGCAAACATTAAGGCGGGGATGGGGAAAACGCAATTGCGACCCATGCTAAAAAATATTCTCAATCGATGGCGAAGTCAGGGGGTGATTAAAAACGCTGCTCTGCAGTCTCGATCACTGGCGCTTTGTCAATATATGGATTGCTAACTAGTTTACATCCAGAAACATGGCCGTAGCGAGGGCGGTTCAATTGTTCAAGAAGGGCGCTACTAAGTGTAGGTGTTTGGTTATTCCAAACAACTGTATCTGGTGGTTCTCAAATTGGATGAGTGAGGCGTTCGCAGTAGGCGGTTATTTCTGGGTGGAAATTAACTGCTTTGGGTGGAAAGTTACCCAAAATGATTATCTGTATGTGCTTTATTTACCCCTAAGAGGCGCTTGTTTTAATTTCAATAAACAAGCCGTTTGGTTAAGTTTTTGTTTTTTAATAAGTTTAATTGTTGTTTTTAAAGCTGGCATAACTACTGCTATATGAGTTATTAGAACAATGAACTATCATAAAAAAACAATAACGGAGTTAGAACAAATGGGTAAATTAATCACAGCACTATCGACAATCACACTAGCACTAAGTGTTTCTACGGCTTATGCATCTGAATGTGATCCAGGTGAAGTTGTTGCAAAATTATCGCACGTAACAGGCGGTACTACACATCCTAAAGTGGTAGCAGCAAACTCATTAGCTGAGCGTGTTAACAAAGAAATGAACGGCAAAATGTGTATTGAAGTTTTCCCAAGCTCTACACTTTTTGGTGATTCAAAAGAACTAGAAGCGCTTTTATTAGGCGATGTGCAAATTTTAGCACCATCACTGTCTAAGTTTGGTTCATACACACGTCAATACGGTGTATTTGATCTACCTTTCATCTTTAAAGATATGGACGCTGCGATTCGTTTTACTAACTCTGAATCTGGTAAAGGTCTACTAAACGCCATGAACAATGTCGGTTTTGTCGGTCTAGGTTATTGGATGTCTGGCATGAAGTATTTCTCGGGTAACAAGGCATTACAGTTGCCAACAGATGCAGAGGGCATGAAGTTCCGTGTACAGAGCTCTGATGTTGCCAAGGCGATGATCGCTGCAATGGGTGGATCGCCACAGCCAATGGCGTTTAAAGAAGTATACGGAGCGTTACAAACGGGAGTAGTTGACGGTCAAGAAAATACTTGGTCAAACATCTACACTAAGAAATTCTTCGAAGTACAAGACAGTGTCACTGAAACTAGCCACCAGTTATTGGCTTATTTATTCATGACATCATCAGAATTTTTAGATGAGCTAAAGCCTGATGTGCGTGAGCAGTTCTTGAAAATTTCTAGTGAAGTTACCGCAACAGCAAACGAAAACGTGAAAGCGAAAGAGCAAGCTAACCGCGCTAACATCCTGAAAGCGGGTGGTAAAATCAACGAGCTAAATGCAGAGCAACGCGCTAAGTGGGTTGAAGCGATGAAGCCTGTTTGGAAAAAGTTCGAATCTGACATCGGTGCGGATCTTATCAAGAGCGCAGCTGAAGCATAAGTCTAGAGGTTAGGAGTCTATCGGGCTTGGCCGATCGTATCGAGAGAAAGCAGATGAGAGACAGATTTCTTGGTCTTTTAAGGCGAATAGCGTGCTATTTAACGAGAAAGAGCGGGAAATATGGCCAAACTCTGATTTTTCGCAGTCGATTAGCGTTAAGTTCGATAGGCTCCTAGCAACAGCGATCCTGTCGCTGCATAAACCATCAGTGCATACTGTGCTGGTGGTTTATCTCCAAAAGTAATACCCATCCATTTAGAAAATTGATCGCGCTTAAAAGTAGCTCTTCAGAGTGCTTTAACGACGCCGTTTTCTTTAGAATATGACAAAGACTGATATTTTTGAGTGGCTGAATTTAAAGACTCAGCAGGAGTGTTTTACATGGCTTATTGGCCTCATATTTACCTGTTAATTTTAATCCTCTGCATTTGGCTGCTGGAGCGCAAATGGCCTGAATTTATGGCGGCAGTAGAGGAAAATACACTGGTAGTGATCATCACTGCCATTATGCTTGTCTCGTTTGGGCAAGTAGTAGCGCGCTATGGCTTTAATAGTGGTTGGGCTGCGGCACTAGAGTTTAATACGCTGGCCTTCTCATGGCTGATTTTACTGGGTATGAGTTACGGCATTAAAAGCGGCGTACACATTGGTGTAGATATAATACTCAATGCAGTGTCTAAACCCGTCACCCGCATCATGGCACTCATTGGAGCGCTGGGTTGCATGTTTTATGGACTGATATTGCTCGACTCTACTTGGCTAGCCATGATGGGTGTTGAAGTACGCGGCGGAGCCATAGAATATTGGGCGAAGATGTACAAAATCGGCATAGGTTCTGAAGAGTTACGTTATCCAGAGTTTGCTCAAGAACTGTTTGGCTTACAGCCACGCATACACCGCTGGTTAGTGTTAATTGTTTTGCCAATTAGTTTAGCGCTACTAGTGTATCGCTCGCTGCAGGCTTTTTGCGATATTTACACAGGTAAGCGTCGTATGCTTATCAGTGGACATGAAGGGCAAGAGCTGGTGGAAGAAAACAAAGGTATTTTGAAAGACTAAATATAAATATTAACTGTTCAATCGTCATCAGTAATTTGTCTAAGGATTAAAACCGTGGAACCACTCATTTTATTTGGAATAGTATTGACCTTGCTGTTTTTGGGGCTGCCAGTTGGCATCTCTCTCGGCCTGTCTTCAATACTATTTATTACCTTCGTATCAGATGCTAAGTTAACGTCTGTCGCCATCTCTTTATTTGGAGCGGGACAGCACTATACGCTGTTAGCTATTCCGTTTTTCATATTAGCTTCCTCGTTTATGTCAACAGGAGGCGTCGCTAAGCGTTTGATTAACTTTGCAATTGCTTGCGTAGGACACTTTCGCGGTGGGTTGGCAATGGCCTCAGTACTGGCGTGCATGATGTTTGCAGCGCTGTCTGGATCATCACCTGCAACCGTTGTTGCCATTGGTAGTATTGCCATTGTCGGTATGCGTCAAGTCGGTTACTCCAAAGAGTTTGCATCAGGCATTATAGCCAACGCAGGTACTCTAGGGATTTTGATTCCGCCTTCTATCGTCATGGTTGTTTACGCATCAGCGACTGATGTGTCGGTAGGGCGTATGTTCTTAGCGGGTGTTATCCCAGGATTATTAGCAGGGACTATGTTGATGCTCGCTATCTATGTAGTAGCGCGTATTAAGAACTTACCTTCAGAGCCTTGGAGAGGTTTTGGTGCGATCGTTAAAGGCGGTAAAGACGCTGGCTGGGGATTGTTTTTAATCGTTATTATTATGGGTGGTATCTACGGGGGTGCATTTACCCCGACAGAAGCCGCCGCAGTTGCCGCTCTTTACTCTATCTTTATCGCGTTATTTGTCTATCGTGACATGGGGCCGTTAAAAGGCATCAACTGGGTGAGTGATACAGATTCAGCTGAGGCAAAAGTCGGCTTTAACGGCTTGGTCTATGGGTTATCTTTCTTCTTGGTCTGGATGATTATGTCATTTTTTGCCACCGCTGATTCTGAAACGGTTACAGCGGCGCAACGTGCTCAATGGGGCGGATTAATCAGTGTTGCTCTAGCAGCGTTCTATATCGTTAAGCGCGGTTCCGCACTGTCTGGTAATATACTGCAATGTGTTATCGCAGGCCTTAAAGTGTGGGGGCGTAACTTGATGTTACTAGCAAAGTTGTTTTTCCCTGCGCTGTACGGGAAAGAAACTCGCGATGTGATGTTATCAGGAACTAAAACGACCTTAATGCTGATGTTTATCATCGCTAACGCATTGTTATTTGCTCATACGCTATCAGAAGAGCGTATTCCGCAAATGGTGACGCAGTGGATGCTAGGTGTCGGATTTAACTGGTTTACCTTCCTGATTGTGGTCAACATCCTGTTGCTATTGGGCGGTCAGTTTATGGAGCCATCAGGGCTACTGTTGATCGTTGCACCGATTGTTTTTCCAATCGCAATGGAGTTAGGTATCGATCCTATCCACTTAGGTATCATCATGGTGGTTAACATGGAAATAGGTATGATTACCCCGCCAATAGGTTTGAATTTATTTGTAACTTCGGCCATTACCAACATGAGTTTGTCAAAAGTAGTGAAAGCTGCAATGCCATTCATGTTAGTGCTGATGGTATTCTTAATCATCGTCACTTACGTACCATGGTTATCAACTGCACTGCCTTACAGTATTATGGGGCCTGAGATTGTTAATCCATAATTAGAATGATGCATTAAACTCCCGGGAAACTGTTGTTGCAATAGCAACAGTTTCTTTTTTAATAGGAGTTATCCCAGAACGTTATTAACAGGCTTAGTCCGTTAGCGCCTATTACAGCTTCTCTATAGCCTGCCTTGCTAAACCTAAGCCAATATTAATCTATCTCAAAGAGTACTTACAACAGCGCGTACACTGACTTCCTAGTGTTCGATATTTCGATTCCAGTGCGCTATTTGATTGTTTTTGTTTGTTTGAAACACCGTAGAATTACGTTTTTCTTTTAGACTCAGCAGTAAAATGCTTTTTTAGACGCTGGAAAATCAGTGCGTAGCAAAG
>Ga0209291_1001509_pt1 | contig 20513 bp, 11 predicted proteins | sample GOMGulsemesocosm_FD_184633 | JGI IMG/M metagenome (GOLD analysis project Ga0209291, IMG submission 184633) | Methane-oxidizing microbial communities from mesocosms in the Gulf of Mexico - GOM9B Gulf of Mexico (SPAdes) (version 2) | ecosystem: Environmental > Aquatic > Marine > Cold seeps...
CGTTAACAAAACGTATGGCGAGTTTTATTGGAGCTATGAGTATAAAGAGCCATTTGTACCTGACAATGATACTAGGAAGAAAGAAGTCATTCAATATTCTTTGGATGGAGATGAAATAGTAAAGTATATTTCAGTAGCAGAAGCTTCCAAGAAGTCTAATCTATCTAAATCTACAATATCTAGAGTATGTAGAGGGGAAAGAAAAAAAGGAGGAGGTTATTATTGGTGTTACAGCTAATGTAAATAATTAAAAAAAAGAAAGGGTGGTCTAAATAGATCACCTTTTTTTTATGCAAAAGAGTTAATTAAACAGAATCTCTATTTTAGTAATACTGCGGATAGCAAACAGTTCTTTTTCCGAAAAATAAAATAATACATATAGCCATAAAGAGTGAATATAAACAACGTAAAACAACCTTTAAAACTAAAATATATGGACAATACTATATCTCAAATAGAACTAACATACAAACCTCTAATAAGAAAGCAGAAAAGAATTAAAATTAACAATAGCCAAGATGCATTTAAAGCTGTTTTAAGCAACTGGAACAAGAATACCCTTGAGTTACATGAAGAATTTAAAGTACTGCTTCTAAACAGAGCTAATGAGGTGCTTGGGATACATACAGTCTCAAAAGGAGGTATTACTGCTACTGTAGTTGATATTAGAATACTATTTGCTGTAGCTCTTAAATCAGCTTCCACAAGTCTTATTTTAGTACATAACCATCCAAGTGGTAATTTGAAACCAAGTGAAGCAGATAAAAGACTGTATGAGAAAGTTAAAAAAGCATCTAAGTATCTTGACATCCAAGTATTGGATAATATGATAATCACTAACGATAATTTCTACAGTTTTGCAGATAGAAGAATGATTTAATATGATGTATTAAAAGTGTCTTCAGTAATATTTAGCGAAGTAAAAATACCTATAATTAGTGTCATGAATTTTGACTTATTGTTGTAGTTTTGTTAACTTAATTTTTTTTACACTACTAAACTAACTTTATGAAGAACCTACTTTTCGTAATGCTATTAATTAGCATTACAAGTTTATTTTCGCAAGAAGCAAATGAACTACCAAACTGCACATTGCCATCACCTGAGGCATATGCAATAACCCAATACGGTGATTTGCAAATTAATGAGTCTACAGGAAAAATATCTCAGTCCATACCAATTTTTACGTATACCTCAGGGAAAATAAATATACCAATTACAATGAATTATTTTGGGGCTGGTGTTAAAGTTGATCAAGGTAGTACTTGGACGGGGGTAAACTGGACATTAAATGCAGGAGGTGTTATTACACGTACCGTATATCATAAACCAGATGAATTAGCAACTCAAAGAATTTTTAAAGAAGATATTGATGCATTGAATATTAACTTTAATGACCCTAATTTGAATGTTGGTGAAATCCAAAGTTATTTTAATACATCATCCAATCAATGGGACACTCAGCCAGATATTTTTAATTTTAACTTTTTAGGATATTCAGGGAGTTTTTTCCTTAATAAACAAATGGAGCCAACTTTAATTACTTATAGTTCTGAAATGAAAATTGAAGGCGATGTTAGTCAATTTGTAATTACAACTGCAGATGGTGTAAAGTTTTATTTTGATGCAATAGAAATAACTCTAAACACTCAGGGATATGTAAATAGACCTCTAGGATATATTAATCAAGATATCAATCATAATATAGTAACTCCTGTGGCTCCTACTGCATTTTACTTAACTAAAATTGAGCACCCTGTAGATGGGTTGGTTTTTTTAGAATATGAAGATATTGGTGATTATGACCTGGCTTTATCACAAAGTCAAAGTATACAGATGTACACTAAACCTTTTCCTACAGTCTTTGATTGTATGAAGTTAGAAAACGATGATGATTTTTATAGTTTGACAAATCAAGAAAAGTTACTATTTAGTAATGTTATTGGCGGAAAAGTATTAAAAAAAATTAGAGATTCTAATGGGTATTTTTTAACTTTTAATTCTGATGACGCCAATGATGTTAATGGTGTTGATGGAGGTGTTTATTTTAAAAAGGTTTTAAGGTCAATTACAGAAGGTTATGGATCTGAATTCAAAGCTGAGTTTGATTATATTTTTGATTATAACGAACCAAACACTCCAACAATTTCAGATCGTTTTTTCTTAACTGGAATTCGGTTTAATCAAGAAAATTCAAATGATACGGAGTTTCAAGAATACCAATTTACCTATAAGACGCCATTGGACTTACCTCACAGGTTTTCCTCATCGCAAGATGCACTAGGATACTATAATGGCAAATCAAACCCAGATGGATTATTACCCAATGTTAATAGTCTTCCTCAACAAGATATTTTAGGAGGTGTTGGTCATACGCTTAAATCCTGTGGGTCCTGTACTGCTGATCGTTCTACTAATTTTGAGTTAAAAACAATTGGAGCATTAACAAAAGTAAAATACCCAACGGGAGGGCATACTAAATACGGATATGAATCTCCTTGGGCAAAAGAAAGAGAAATCCAAACTAAACAATTACATGTTTATGAAGATATGCCAGTATTAGGCCAGTCAGATTTAGAAGATGTAGCATATACTTCATCATCCCAAATGATAGATGGAGTACGTGTATACACCGATATAGATAATGATCAGGATATTACAATACATGCAAGTGTTCATGCGCCAGGAGAATATAATCATCATTTTATTCTCTATGCTAAAGTAACTGATGTTATTACTGGTACTGAAGAATTGCAACAAAACAATTTTCCTCAACACATTGGAAATTACCCATCTGATTTTGGATATGATTTTACCTTTAGTTTACTAGCAGGACATAGGTATAAGGTAGAGTTAATATTAGATCCTGATAGTGCGTCACCTATTGCATATACCCCTGTAGATGTTAACGCTAATTTCACCTACACGACAGGACATTTTTTAGTAGAAGGACAAGGACTAAGAGTAAATCGGGTGTCTGATTACGAAAATGATGATGATATTATTGCTAAAAACTATAAGAGGTATTATTATTATTCTATGGATGATGTTATAAATAAAACACCTCAAGAACTTGCTGACTATTATAAAGAACCTATATTTTATAAGAATCCAGAATTGTCGAAAAAATTTACGCTAGTGAATATGGGAGGGCTTATTGAGAGTTGGATTGAGGGTCACCCTGGCTATACTTTAGGTATTAATGCTGTTAATTATAGTGAGCAAAACATTTCTAATTATGAAAATTTAACCATCAGTCATGGAGGAGATAATTTTGAAAATGGAGGTGTTTCCAAAAGATTTTATAAAAATTTAATTAATGTAGTTGCAATAGAACATGAGCCTCGAATTAAAACCACTGAATTTAACAATATTAAAGAGACACATTTAAATGCGCCATGGTTGACACTAGACAATGGTAAGCTATTAAAGGAAATAATCTACAAAAGAGTGGATGAAGTTGGAGGTGATTACAACTTAACAAAACTAAATGAAAAACAAATTTCATATGGTAATGGTAGAAAGATATTAGATAATGCATTTTTTTGCTCGGTAGCATCTATATTTCAGGATACAGGAAGTGGACCATTATATCCTCCAGAAAATATTGGACTTGGTTATTATCGAATTGCTAGTCATACGAAAGCGATCACAAAAGAGGTTAATACCGCATTCTATTCTGAGATAGATAGTATCACTACTATTACAGATTATAAATATGATAGTTATGCTAGTCAGCCTACTAAAGTAACAACAACTACAAGTGAATCAGATATAATAAAAGAAGCCAACTATTATTATACTGATCAAGTAGGCCAATTGTCTGGTTTAACTCCAGGACAAATAACGACTTATACTACATTAGATAATGAGAATAGGGTTGCTAGTCCTATCCATACGGAACAAGTTGAAACAAATACAGTAACTCAAACTTCAAAATTATTAGTATCAAATAGAACCTTATATAAAGATTGGACTGGAATGTTAAACCCAGAAATTATTCAGTCATCAAAAGGGTTAGATGACTTAGAAGATAAAGTTGTATTTCATCTATATGATGATAAAGGAAAACCATTAGAATTATCAAAGCCTGATGGAGTCAGAATTGTATACTTATGGACTACAGATCACAATAAGCCGTTAGCAAAAATAGTAAACGCTACACATGATCAAGTTCAATCGGTTACAGGTGATTTAAGAGCTGGGTTACCAAACGCACAAGTAACTACCTACACATATATTGGATATTTAAATTTATTGAGTACTGTAACGGATCCAAGAGGGGACATGATAAGATATACTTATGATGAATTTAACAGATTAAAATTTGTGAAAGATGCAGAAGGAAATATTTTAAGTAAAAACGATTACAATTACAGACCTCAAAACTAACTAGGAAGATGAAGAAATTATTATACACACTAATATTATTGCTCCCTATTTTAGTATTAGGACAAAGTACAGACCAGAATTACGTTAAAACAACAACTTATAATAAAGCGTTATTAGAGGTGTCTCATCCGCTGTTTGATCCAGTTACAGGGACATCAACAATGATTCCAGGAATAGAAACAGCTACCGATACGGATAAGATAGAACAAATAACCTATTATGATGGTTTAGGAAGACCTATACAAGCAAACGCTTATCAAGCAGGAGGATTAGGAAATAATATTATAACACATATAGAGTACGATGCTTTTGGCAGGCAAACAAAAACACATTTGCCATCTCCAGCTATTACTACTACCAAAAACTATATATCAAATGCAGCAGATATCCAAACTGCTTATTACCAAGCTGTTTACACGGATGATTTAGACCCTAGTTCGCCAAACCCATATAGCGAAGTAGAATATGAAGCTTCACCATTGAATAGGGTGATGCAACAAGCAGCCCCAGGGAAAGATTGGAGTTTAACTTCAGGACATACTGTAAAGTTCGATAATCAATCAAACTCAGGAGGAGATGAAATAAAAAATTATGGAGTTAACTTCCCTGATCCAACGAATACAGAAGCTCCAAAATTAACATTAAATGGGAACTACAGTCCAAACGAATTGTATAAAACTATTACAAAAGATGAGAATTGGGTTCTAGCAGATGGTCTTAATAGAACAACTGAAGAGTTCAAGGACAAACAAGGGAAGGTTATACTAAAACGAACTTATAATAACGGTATTAAACACGATACTCAGTATGTTTATGATGCTTATGGAAACTTAACCTATGTATTATCTCCAAAAGGTTCTGACATTGTTGTAAACCAAAATCAGTATGTTGATTTTGTTGATACAATTCCTGCATCATATTTAGCTTTTTCGTCAAAATTAACAGGGCTTCATAAAGGTACAGCTAGAGTAAGCTTAGTAGGGACTACATTAACATTAGATTTAAATGTATTATTTTCATATAATACAGCTTTATATACAGGGGCAATTTATCAATTAACTCAACCAATACCAAATGTAGATTTTAATACTTCTGGAAGCTTAAATGGTTATTCCTTCAAAATAGAAAACGGATATTTAACCGTTTCTTATTTAACTAACGGGATACCTTCTTACCAAAGTTCTTTAAGTGGTACATTTACAGTTGAATTACCAGAAATTGAAATTATTCATCAAGATGTTTTAGATGATTTGTGTTACCAATATCATTATGATAATAGAAATAGGTTAATAGAAAAAAAGATACCTAGAAAAGGTTGGGAGTATATTGTATATGATAAATTAAATAGACCACGATTAACCCAAGATGCAAACCTAGCAGAAACCAATGAATGGTTATTTACTAAATATGATGTCTTTGGCCGTGTAGCTTATACTGGTAAAACTAGTTATGTTTCTCCTGTAAATGCTATGGGATCACTATTAAGAAAAGAACTACAAGCAAATTTAGATGCTCACTCAATATTAAATGAATCTCGCAGAGGGACTTCTACATTAGGAAACGATATATACTTTGAATATACTAATCTATCGTACCCTATAGCAACAGATTATTTAACAGCAAATTATTATGATACCTATACCAAAGAAGTAGGAATCTTTTTTGGAGCCGAGGTCCCTATAGGAGACTATAATATCATATCAGGTGATATACAGAATATCTATACGGATGTTAAACATCTAAAGTCTTTGGCTACAGCAAGCAAAATTAGAGTGTTAGGTACTGATGATTGGATATTATCAGCTACATACTATGATAAAAAGGCACGTCCATTGTTTATTGCGTCTAAGAATGATTATTTAGAAACGATAGATTATGTAACAAATGAAATAGATTTCAGCGGGAATATTACTGCTAGTCAAAGTGAACACATAAAAGTGAGTCAGCCAGCTATTATTACAACTGATGGCTTTACCTATGACCATCAAAATAGATTGATTAAACAAGTTCAAGACATCAATGGAGGCGGATGGGAAACTATAGCTAGCAATACGTATGATAGTTTAGGAATATTAATTAAAAAAGAGGTCGGGAATACTCCGTTATCCCCATTACAATCTGTAGATTACACCTATAACATTCGTGGTTGGTTGAAGCAGATAAATGATGTCACTAACTTAAATAATGATTTGTTTACTTTTAAATTAAACTATAATACTATTGAAGGTGATTGGAGTGACTTACCAACGGATTGGAATGGAACAACAACTTCAAATCTGTACAACGGTAATATATCACAAGTTATATGGAATACAGCGAATGATGCAGAACAAAAAAGTTATGCTTATGTCTATGACAATTTGAATAGGATTAATGAAGCTCATACTAGAAAAGGGAGTTTGTTAGATGCAGATATGATGTTGGATTTATCTGGAGTGAATTATGATAAAAATGGAAACATCTTAAATCTAAATCGTAATAATATAACTGAAGCAATTGACGAATTAGACTATAGTTATGACGGAAATCAATTAACAAAGGTTAAGGATAATATTTCTAATATAGAAGGGTTTAATGATGGTGTAGATATATCAGAAGAGTATATTTATGATGCTAATGGAAATATGATTTCTGATGCAAACAAAAAGATAACTAGTATTTTGTACAATCACTTGAACTTACCAACGGAAGTTAATTTTACATATCCATTTGCTGCAAACAATGAGGTTAACTCAGGAAAGATCAAATACGCATATGATGCTACTGGAATTAAATTGACAAAAGAAGTTATTCAGAATAGCGTTCTTTTAAATACGCCACCTAAAACAACAGTTTATGCAGGGAACTATGTATATGAAGGAAATCTGATGAGTAATGCAACATTACAATTCTTTAACCACCCAGAAGGATATGTAGAGCCAACAAGTAACTCATTAAGGCCGTATCAATATATTTACCAATACAAAGACCATTTAGGGAATATTAGACTATCTTATAGTGATGATGATGGTGATGGGCATATTGATGTGGCTAGAGATACCAATGGTAATGGTAATTATGATTTGGATGTAGATGGAGAACCTCAAGACCCATCAAGTCCTGATTATTCAAATGAGATAAGAGAAGAATCTAACTACTATCCATTTGGACTGAAACATAAAGGGTATAATTTCGTTATTACTGGACGTGACCATAAGTATGGATTTGGTGGGAAAGAATACCAAGATGAGTTAGGATTAGATTGGTATGATGTGTCTGCTAGAAACTACGACCCAGCACTTGGTAGATGGATGAATCTTGACCCTTTAGCTGAGAAATATTATGATTTATCACTTTATAATTATTCAGCTAATAGCCCTATATTACTAAAAGATACTGATGGTAAGCAAATAATAATCTCCGCAAATAGAGCTCAGGCCATTAAAGATTTAGCGAGAATAGGGGCTACAAAAAGAGGATTCGGTATGATTAAAACACTTATGGCTACTGGAAGAACTAGAATAGGAAGTACGTTTTGGACGAAAGATTCTCAATATAATACTAATACACAACGTTTAGATTACGGGCAATTTCCTTGGTATAGCGAAATAGATGGTGCAATAACAAATAGTTACTTAGTATTAGGTCATGAACTTAGACATGCTTATGGAAATGTTTCTCATGGAGTTACTGGATATGTACCAATGGAAAGAGATGCAGTAAATTTTGGAAATTATATGAGAAAAGTATACAGTTTAGGAGCAAATAGAAGGCGTTATAAAGGTATACCTAATAAACAGTTGAATTTACAAATGGATATGGATTTATTTGAAAATCCAGAAGAAATATCTAATTATGAAGAGGGAGAGACAACTGAAGCTGGTGGTAGTACATTCATGAGTGCATCATTTACAACTACAACTGGTAGAGGGAAAAAGAAAAAATCTACTACCAACTATACTCTTTCTGTAATTGATGAAAACGGTACATTTGCTATGAGAAAATTTGATAACAAAGATGATTTTGATGAAGCTAATAAGAGAGTCCAAAAGTTGAAAGAAGAATCAAAAGATAATTAAAAATATAAGTATGAAAAGTAAAAAATTATTTGGGTATCTATTGATGCTAGGAGGGCTTTGCCTTATCATTTATACATGTAAGATGTTTTACAATTACAGTCTTCCCCATATATTATATTATTACAAGGACCCTAACGCTATTCTTGTATTGTATTTAATTTCGGGCTTGATTAGCATAATATCTGGAATTAAAATACTTAAACAAAAATTATCTATTAAGAAAGCATATTTTTTAAGTATAGGTTTTTATTTATTATCTGTAATAATAGCTTTTTTAGTTATGATTTATTAACAGAATCACAAACACCTAAACAACCAAAGGCAGTCTTCACGGGCTGCTTTTCTTATTTATGACAACTATCATCTGATTGCTGGAAGAGGCTGTTAGGATGGAACTGAATGGATTTCAAAACTTTTTACTAACAAAATTTATAGGCATGTTTTTAGGCACACCATAAATTATATATCTAACCTAGTAACTATAAACAATACAGACTTAGTCCTTGGTTCGAGCCCAAGTGGGACCACCTTCAAACAAAGACTTTACAGCAATGTAAGGTCTTTTTTGGTTTGTATACTTGTGGCCACAAAGGTTTTCTCCCTAAACTCTTATTTTTCTACCCATCCATTTTACCTACATACGCCATTATAAAGGCATGCAATTAGGTATACCCTAACTATTTTTGGTGGCCGCTGCTACCGTTCATCCAATGTCATTAAGTTAAGCTTAAATAAAATCGAAATGTCACACTGAGCTTGTCGAAGTGCTATTGATAATCAGGGTTTTGTTAGCCTTCTATATCTCAATGGTTATCGCGACAGACTGACATTGGAAACTAATAACTTAATGACATTGACCGATCGTCTGTCACGGGTGGCGAGTATGGGTAAGCCAGAAAATACTAAATACAATACAGAAGCTACATTAATACAAATTGGTATGGCTTTTGTATTTTGGTAAAGTGAGATCATTAAAAGCTTTGAAGCCGGTCTTTTTATAGTTTAATTAGCAAAAAATGCGCGGGACAAGCAGTTGTGCCCACCCGTTATAGACGAGCGGTAGCGGGGATAAACTCCCAAGACCTGTAAAAAAATAAGGCAAGAAACCCGACGCTCCTGCCTTATAATTTTAATATTGACTTAGATTTCAATATTTGTAATTGTATGCTAATACAAACCCGAATGTTACAACATACATCTATATGTTATCATTATTTAGTTTTTGTTACCCCTCTTTTTTAGTTTTCTAACCATTAATTCATTTCTATCTAATAAAATTAGACGAACACAAGCCAATTCAACTAACTAAACACCAATGATTTATTGAAAATAAACACCCCTATCTCAAATTTATGAAAACTTAAAAATCTTTATTATCCAATAAAACACCTGCAAGGCTCAATAATTGTAACTCTGCATTCTTAGCAGTGTACTTTGCCTGGTTTAAACTCAACTCTGAGTTGATTAAGTTTAGTTGTGCCTGACGGAAATCTATGGAAGAAACCTGCCCCAATTTATAACGTTCATTAGTGCGCTCGAAATTTCGTTTCGTAGTGATTACATTAGCCTCTTGAACTTGTAGTGTAAACAATAAATTCTGATAATTTTCCCACGAATTATGTACATCTCTTTTTAAGAATTCTTCTTGTTGTGCTTTAACAATTTCCTGATTTTCTAATGTTATTTTAGCGTTCTGAACATTCGTTTTTGTACGCCCACCATCAAATATATTCCATGACAAATTTAACCCTGCATTTATTCCCGTTTGAGTAGAACTTATGGGAGTAAATTGATTTATGGGGTCGTTATTACTTTTATTCCACGCATAAGAACTTGTTAACCCTACATTAGGCATCCAACCTGCTTTATTCATTTTTACATCAAACTGACCTAATTCTATATTCTTTTTTGTCTGTAATAGTACTGCGTTATTTGCCGCTGATTTTTGCAATAAATCTTCCAAAGTCAAATCTAAAGCATAGGAAACATCCATACGCACATTAACCTTAGTATTTACTTCTCTTCCCAAAACTACATTCAAGTCACGTTTTGCATTAGTTAATTGACGATTTACATCTAAATACGTGATGCTATCATTATTTACATCAACCTCAGCATTTAGAACATCTAACTTTGTGTTTTGACCGTATTCAAAACTATAATTAGCACGTTTTAATCGTTGTTTCGAAATTTCTAAAGTTTGTTTTTGATTGATTTCATTTTCAGTCAATCTACCTACTTCATAATAAGCCTTAAATAGAGTTATTAACGTATTTTCAATTACTTCTCTTGCTTGAATTTCAGTAAGACTATAACTTTCCTTTAAACGCTTGTATGCATTTCTTCTATTAAAACCATCAAAAATAGTATAGTTCAACCCAAGTGAAGCACTATACGCTTTAGTAGTAACACTGGTAACCGAATTTATGGTTCCATCTTGAAATTCTGAATCTGTATCTTTATTACTGTAATTAGCCCCCGCATTTCCAGTAACTGCAGGCAAATATCCACTGTTATAAATACTCTTATTGTTCTTTGCAATTGCAACATTATTCTTAATTACTCTAATGTCATAATTATTTTCTAAAGTAATAGTAACAGCTTCACCTTTAGTTAAAACCTCTTGAGCACTAACAGACATCCCTAAAAGTATAATTCCGACAATTAAATTTATTTTCTTTAACATCATTCTCTTATATTATTCAAAACCAACAAGCACTATATCCTTATGATTTTTTAAATTAATTTTCCAATTCCTCATTCTCTGATTTCAACTCTTTGATAGCACGTTCTACCTCTTCTCTACTTGGTCTTTTACCTTCCCATAACCATTTGGTATATACCTTTGAATAATTAGAAATCGATAGTAAAACTGGTAAGGTTAATAAAGTTAAAAAGGTCGCTATTATAATACCATAGGCTATTGATATTGCCATAGGTATTAAAAATTGTGCTTGCCTACTAGTTTCAAAAATCAAGGGAGTTAACCCCGCTACGGTTGTAATTGTGGTTAAAAAAATTGCTCGAAAACGTGATTTCCCTGCAGCAAATAGCGCTTCTTCGTAGTCCATACCTTCTTTCAGGTAGCTATTGAATTTACTAATCAATACCAACCCATCATTTACCATAATTCCTATCAAAGCAATAATTCCTAAAAGTGATAAAATATTAACTGCAAAACCGTGAAACCAATGCCCCCAGGCAACTCCTATTAAACTAAAAGGAACCATCAATAACAACATAAATGGTTGTCCGAAAGAACGGAATGTAAATACAATTACAATATATATCAACAATAAAATTATTGGCCCAGCGACTTTTGCAGAACTAGAAACTTTTGAAGCCTCTCTATTTTGCCCTTCATATAAAGCTGTAACCGAAGGATATTTAGCGTTAATCTCCGGCATAATTCTATTTTTAATATCATCTAAAATATCACTAGCACTTCCTTGCGCCTCTTTTAAATCTGCATCGATCTTAATCTCCCGTTGCCCTTCTAAATGATTAATAGAAATTTCACCTCTTTCAATTTCATAATTAGCAATTTCAGATAGTGGTACTTTATTCCCAGAAGGGGTGTTGATACGCATGTCATCCAAATTCTTAATTGATGAACGTTCATTTCTATCATAACGCACCCATACCTTTATTTCGTCTTGCCCACGCTGGAAACGTTGTACTTGTAAACCAAAGAATCCGCTTCTAACCTGCTTCATTAGGTCGTTTAATGTTAAACCAAGAAGATAAGCGTGGTTTTTTAATTGAATTTTAATCTCCTTAATCCCTTGCGGATCATTATCCGTAATGTCCTTTAACTCTTGATTTTTAGATAATTCTAGTTTCAACGTTGCTTTTGCAGCTTTCAGTTCTTGAATGTTATTACTTAATAAAGAAACTGAAACAGGGCTTCCACCAAAATTACCTCCAGAGCCAAAACTTAAGGCTTCTACCCCATAAACTTCACCTACTTTCTCACGAATTGCATTGGTAATTTCTCTGGATCCAAAAAGGCGCTCTTCGCCAGGTAATAAATTAACTCTTAATGATGCTTTAGCAGAACCAGGCCCTATTTGCTTTAAAACATTTTGAACTACTGGCTTATCCTTACTACCATATTTTTCAGTGAATTCTTTTTCAACTTCCCATGCTTTTTCCTCAATCATAGAAGCAATACTATCAGTTACTTTTTCATTAGTCCCTTGAGGCATTGTTAAATTAATTGAAACCCGATCACTTGCTATGGAAGGAAAAAAGGTTCCTTTGATAATACCTCCTTGAAATCCTCCAATTGTAATCATTAAAAAAGCAACAGGAATAACTAAACCAAAAAATTTATTTGCCAATGCAAATCTCAATGCCGGAGCATAAATCCTGTCACGCATATAATTCATAGCTTGTTCAGCATATTTATTTAGTACGTACAGTTTCTGCTTTCTATCTAATGCTCTAGAATGTGCAATATGTGCCGGTAAAATAATAAGCGCTTCTACCAATGACACAATTAATGTTAATGTCACTACAACTGCTACTTCACTAAAAAAATCACCCATTCTCCCATCTAAGAAAAAGAAGGTTGAAAAAGCCAAAACCGTAGTTGCAATTGCCGATATAATTGGTGGTACCACCTCCATAGTCCCATCAATAGCAGCCCGGATAGGGGTTTTCCCTTTTTCAAAGTGATGGTAAATATTTTCTGATATTACGATTCCATCATCTACCAAAATCCCAATAACAATAATCATCCCAAACAAGGACAACACATTTATGGTTACATTAAAATACCCTGCCAACATAAACATCCCGAAAAAAGCAACAGGCAATCCTGCGGCAACCCAAAAGGCTAACCTTGGACGTAGAAATAATGACAAAAACAACATGACCAATAACATCCCTTGCCAACCATTTTTGAATAGTAATTCTGTACGTTGATTTAAAGTAATAGAAGAATCATTTGAAACTGATATTTCAATATTTTCATGTGCTGCATTGAACTTCTCAATGTATGTGTTTATTTTTTCTGCTGAAGACAATAAGTCCTCGCTATTGGTATTATTTATTTGAATACGAACTGCTAAATCTCCATTGTAATAATTTCTATTGGGAGTTTCATTCCAGTTATCGGTGACTGTAGCAACATCCTTTAATCGGATGATTTTACCTGAAACATCCGCCCTAACGACCAAATTATCTATCTCATCACCAAAATACGATCTATTATTCGCTCGAATTAAATACTCTTCTGCATCTGTTTTTATAGACCCTCCTGTAGTTAAAATATTAGCTTGTGACACTGCAGCGGCGACTTGTTGAAAAGTTAAATTATATGCTAATAAATCGTTTTCACGAACAGCTATTTCTATCTCTTCATCTGGATACCCCGAAACATTAATTTGTGAAATACCATCAATTCTACGTAAATCGTTTTCTATATCTCTAGTAATTTTTTTTAATGTTTTTAAAGGAACTTTTTCCCCAGTGACCACAAAACTTATGGTTTCCCTAGCTACTTCAACTTTAGAAACCACAGCAGGCTCCATTCCTGTAGGGAAATTAGGTACTTTATCCACTTCATTCTTTACATCAGCCAATATTACATTTATATCATGTCCTTTTAAGGTTTCTACTGTAATTATTGCGGTGTTTTCTGAAGATTTCGAGGTAACTCTATCAACACCAACCAGACCTTTTAAATTATCTTCAATTTTTAAAACAACACCTTCTTCAATTTCTTGAGGAGAAGCTCCAGGATACACAACATTAATTGTTATTACTTTTGATTTTGTTAAAGGGAAAAAAGATGACTTTTAACTGGAATACCCCAAAATTCCCAACAGTACAAATGCTATAATAATAACATTTACGGCAACTGGATACTTTATAAAATAAGCGATTACTTTTTTCATCTTTTATTTAGATTTAGTAACGTTAGCTGGGGCAAAAACTTTAATTGACATTCCTGTATAGGCACCTGCTACTGGTCTTGATACTAATTGTGTGCCGTTTGCTAAGCCTTTTATTATAACAGTTTTCTCATTGAAATAAATTGGTGTTATATCTACCAACTCTAGTACATTCTCTTTTACTACATAAACCGATTTGTTTTCAACTAATAATTTTCGGGGTATTTCAATAGCGTTCACTTCTTCTTTAGCTGGTACATTCGCTTCCAAATACATCCCTTCTCTTAATTCTTTCCCTTTTACTTCAATAAAAACTTGAACTGTTTGAGTGGACTGATCAATTCTTCCGTTAATTCGTGAAACTCTTCCAGACCATGAACTTGTTTTCTCCAAATTTTGAAGTGGAACTTCCTTACCTACATTTAAAATAGTAGCCAATGACGCATTAACCGACACCTCTAACTCAAAAACACTCGTATCAATAAATTCTCCCGTTTTTTGACCTGAACGTACCAAAGTTCCATTTGTAACTAATGTTTCTGTTAAAACACCATCAAATGGTGCCCTAATATTATACTTAGCCAATCGAGCTTCTAAATTTTTGATACTGTAATAAGTGGTATAAATATTTTTTCCTGTGATGAAGTATTTTTCTTTATCAGAGCTCACTTCAGGTAATTTTGAAACTGATTTATTGATATTAAAGCTCTTGAGATATTCGTTCCATTTTTCAAAAGAATCCGAATAATCCATTCGCAAATCTGGCATAATGGATGCAATTAAATTCTGTAATGAACTGCGTTGTGATTGTAAGGTAGCATAATGCTCACTACTATTAATGTGTAATAGTGATTGTCCTTTTTTATACACTACACCTGCTTTAAAATCTTTTCCTGTAGGAATTAACACTCCTTGTACTTCTGAATACAACTCTACCTTATTCTTTGCATTCAAATTACCATTTGCGCTAATTATTATGGGAATAGCACTATTAATTACGTTTTCGACAAATACCATTTTCTCAATTTTATCAACTTTTTGTTTTGGCACTTTTTTATTGTCTTTAAAATATTTCGACAATAAAAATGCGCCTCCTAATATTGCTATTCCTAGACCTACAATAATTAATTTTCTCATATCCTTTTCTTTAGTTGCTACTGCAACGTTATGCTGGTTTTTGAATTAAGTTTTGTTGTACTTTTTTAATGACACTAATTGCAATTTTAATTTCTTCTTCAGAAATATTGTCTTGTAAGCCATTTGCAAACTTTTTCATTATTGGCAGTGTTTTTTCAAATATAGAATTTCCAGATTTTGTTAAATACACTAAATTTATTCGTTTGTCTTTTTTAGAAGGAATTCTAGCTACTAGACTCTTTCTTTCCATTGTATTTATTAGCCTTGTTAATGATGTTTTATCTCTTCCTGCTATAAATGCCAACTCCTGTTGAGGGACTCCATCTTTAGTTTTTAGCATTTTTAAAATTACCCATTGTGTCTTGGTAAGATCTATATTTTCTTCATAAAAGACATCTTGAATGTGGTTGTCTATCATCTTCATTGTTTTGCCTAACCAAGGGGCTAGTGTATTTTCCAAATCCATGTATTTGCTTTTTAATCTAATACAAAGTTAGTAATAAACCTATCTAGTTGCATGTGCAACTAGATAGGTTTATGTTAAAGTCTTCATAAGTTTTTTATCTACATCTCTAATTTTTAATTAGGATTCACAAGAAATAAGCATGCATCTAATTAAAGAAAAGGCCGGCTGAGAACCGACCTATTCACCCGTATACAGCAGTCTAAACCCGACTAAAGACTGCCTTCTCTTAAAGTTATTTATATCATTATTCTGTTTTTAAAATTGGTGAAGAAATCAAACTTAAAAGAATAGGCCGACTAAACGCCGACCTGTTCACCTGAATACAGCAGCTTTTTAAAACCATATTAAAAGCTGCTTTAACTTTAAATTATTTAATTTTAACTCCTCTATTTTTTCTTGTTGTTCTTGAATTGCTTTTATAGCTACTGGAATTAAGTCATTATACCGCATCCCTAAACGCTCTGACTTTTCTTTTACTAACACACCTGGGTTTTCTTCATACTCCTTCCATTGATGATCTACCACAACTTCAGGAATTATTTTTTGAACCTCTTGTGCTATAAAACCAAGTTTTGCGTCTTTTTCAGTATCAGGAACAACAAAATCATTTATTCTTTCTTCTTTCCATTTAAATGAAACTGGCTCTAGGGCTATAAATTCTCTTAACCCGTATTGCATAGGTTTAATAGCTTCTTTTAATCTGATATCTGAGGTGTTTACTACTCCATTCTCCGTATAAACATTTTTCCACCTTTTGGTTAAAGAACCCAAATTATAAGTTCCATCTACAGTTGGTGTTACTTGTTGCATAAATAAAAATTCACCATCACCATCTACTACAGAATAAACATCTCCAAAAACCATCACACTTCCTGAGGTTGAAACACCATCCCAAAGTTGAAGGTTATGTGTAGAGGCTGCATTATGACCAATCATTACATTTCCTTGGTGGTATATTGGATCATCATTCGTACTTCCACTATCAAACATCCAATCGGCATCTATTATTGATGATCCAACGGGCACTTCCCATGTTGCCACTCCGTTAGCATCTGAAGTAAGTACGTAGCCTGCTACCTGACTTCCATCGGCTATAATTAATGCATCCTCAGGTAAGGCTGTAACAAGTACATCATCTAAATAAACTTCATCATTATTTGCATCTACTGAAGAATCTTTAGCATAAATCCATCTAAAAGTGTGTGCTCCTGCAGTAACTGGATATGAAACAGAATTCCATGCTACATTTCCGTTCCATGTATTCTGAGAAATACCGTCTATTAAAAAGTCAAAATCATCATACGATGCTTCAGTAGAGGTTCTAAAAGCAAATGAAATTGTTCCTCCTGAGACTGGTATTGTTGTACTATATTCTATCCATGATGTTTCACTATGAGTAATCACACCACTCTTAGCTCCCCAAGAGGCTGTATTGTTTTCTCCAATCACGTTGGTAGTTGCCCAACTAGCGTTCCCTCCTGTTGTAAATGAATTTATTGTTGTATCTTCAAATCCATCGTCTAGCAATGTAACTGGAGAGGAATTTGCAACCAAATGAAATTTTGCAGAAGGGGTAGTCGAATTAAATCCAACATTTCCAGAAGATGCTATTCGTATAGCTTCAATACCATTTGTTCCAATAATAAAATCTTGCCCATCGGTAGTTCCTAATTTATCAACAGTAGCATTCGTACCCGCGTTACCTGTTAATTCCCAACCAGAACTACCAAAAGTAACCCACGTCGTACCATTGTAATAATAGAATCCTGTTATAACATCTGTTTGATACACTAACAAGCCTGTTGCGGGAGTGGCAATTCCGAAACGCTCGGCTTGAGTCATTCTTGGTATTAACATACCTTGTGTAGTACTTGTAATATCTAGTACAGCACTATTATCAGGAGTATTGGTTCCTATTCCTATCTGAGCAGAAGTAAATACGCCCCACATGATAAAAAATAAAACCACAAATTGTTTAATGTTAATTTTTGATAGGTAATACATAATTACTGTTTTAGTTCGTTTAATAATGCTTCAATTTGTTGTTGCTGCTCATTAATCTCATTAATGATAGTTTCATGCTCTTTGGTTGCATTAACCAATAGAGGTAACAACTCTGAATAACGAACTGCTAGTCTATTAGCTTTCTTTTTTGCAAATTTATTTTCAGTATCCTTCTTCCATTTATAAGCTTCTACAATTTCTGGAATTTCTTCTTGTAACTCCTGAGCAATAAACCCAATTTTTATTCTTTTCTGATCATCTCTTAGCACAGTTTTCCCATAGCTTGATTTTTTCCAAATATAACTTACGGGTCTTAGCTTCATCAATGTAGATAAACCATACTTAAGTGGTTGAATATTCATCTTTTCTCTCCTATCTGAAGTGGAAACGTTTGTGTTTAATGCTTCAATTTTCTCCCAGCTGTATATCGCATCACCAATATCAATACTATTAGTAATTTTAGGAACAAGATTACTATTTACAACTACCTCTTGAGGGTCACGATTAGAAAGAACTGAGTTGGAACCAAAGCCTAAATACGCATCTGGCCTTGGAAAAAAACTTGGTTCGGTTTTTATGTGCAAAAGAGGGTCTGAAAAATACGTTGTACCAGGTATAGAATCATCACCAATTGTGATACCGGCTATTCTATAAATAGGATCCGTATTTGTTGAACCACTTACAAACGCCCAATCATCATCAGATCCTGTCGCTGTTGTTGGGTCAACCCATGTACCATTCCCATTAGCATCAGAGGTTAGTACATATCCATCAGCTTCATTTCCATCTTGTATTCGTATAGCGGGTGTTTTCGCGGTAAGATTTGGTCCGACAAGATGTAAAGTGGCAGCAGGTGTAGCCGAATTTATTCCAATTTTATTATCAGAAGTAATACGTATTGTTTCTGTATTGTTGGTAATTATACTTAAATCTACTCCATCTACAGTTCCTAGCATATTAGAACTAGGTATGGTACCTGAATTTCCTGAAAGACTCCAAACAGAACCTCCTCCAAAAGTTACCCATGCACTACCATTGTAATAATAAAACCCATCTGTTCCGTCTGTTTGAAAAACTAATAAACTTGTTGCAGGTGATACAATAGCAATACGCTGTGCTTGTGTCATTCTAGACACTAAAACTCCTTTAGAACTATTATTTATTTGTAAGGCAGCACTAGCATCTGGCGTAGTAGTTCCTATACCAACTTGTGCGAAAAGAGGTGTAATTACACATAAAACTAAAATAAAATTTAATAGATATTTCATAGCTTAATTCTTTTTTACTTTTAACGCTAATACCTTACTTAATAGGATTGCATTTTCTTTTTGTAGCATTAAAAGTTCTTGATGTTGTTCTTGTTTTGCTTTAATTAATACAGGTAGTAATTCTGCAAAAGTCATCCCTAGTCTATCTCTTTTTATTTCTTCATAGACACCATCTTTGTTTTTTACCGCCCTCCATTCCATGTCATGTACTACTTCCGGAATAATTTGCTGCACCTCCTGAGCGATTAAACCTAGTATTTCTCTTTTGTCAATACCCTTGAGCTTACCTCTTCCAACCTTTTCTTCTTTCCATTTGTAAGTCACAGGCCTTAATTGTAGTACTTCTTTTAAACCATAATTTAAATCAGTAATATTCTTTTTCTCCCTTCTGTCTGAAGTGGTTATAGGGGTGTTTATGGTATATAATGTATTATATCTATCTACTGCATCTCCTAGATAATTGGCATAATCAAACGTGTAATTGGCTTCATCAGGTTTTATAGAATGGCTAAACATTATTTCATTATTACCATCTTCTATATATTCTTCATTTCCAAGACCAAGAGTCGTTCCTGTTACAGCGCCATTATCTACATCTAGTTGATTTATTGTCGTTCCAGTTCTTCCAAAAACTACACCTCCAGTATGATAGATTTCATCTGATAATGTATTACCACTAAAAAAAATCCAATCATTATCTAAACCCGCAGTTGGAGTTGCACCCCAAGAAACTACTCCCGAAGCATCTGTAATTAGTATTTTTCCAATAGCTTCGTTTCCGTCTTCAAACCGAAACGCAGGACCGGCACCTACAATATGTAATTTTTCACTTGGACTAGATGTTCCTATACCGACGTTACCATTAGTATCAATTTTTATGACTTCTGTATCATTCGTAACAATTACAAAATCTTGAGCATCTAATGTTCCAATCTTATTAAGCCCAATCACTGTTCCTGCGTCACCTGATAATGACCAACCAGAACTATTAAATGTTTTCCAAATAGTTCCGTCAAAATAATAATACCCCTTTATAAGGTCTAATTGATATACTAGTAAACCAGTAGCTGGACTTAATATGGCTGTTCTATTTGCTTGTGTCATTCTAGGGATTAACAATCCCTTACTAGAACTTGAGAGCTCTAGTGCTGCGCTTGTATTTGGTGAAGTAGTTCCTATACCAACTTGAGCAATCAAATTAAAATAGCATCCAAATACAATAAAAAATAAAAAGTATAATTTCTTCATCTGTTATTGTTTTGCTGCAAAATTACTGTCAACATCAAAG
>Ga0209291_1001510_pt1 | contig 20513 bp, 20 predicted proteins | sample GOMGulsemesocosm_FD_184633 | JGI IMG/M metagenome (GOLD analysis project Ga0209291, IMG submission 184633) | Methane-oxidizing microbial communities from mesocosms in the Gulf of Mexico - GOM9B Gulf of Mexico (SPAdes) (version 2) | ecosystem: Environmental > Aquatic > Marine > Cold seeps...
TGTACGAAATCTGTGTAGAAAAGAGAGGGGATTTTCAATGTTGACGAGATCTAAAGTCTCTACGTGTATAATAACCTTAATCCTCTCTTTTGTGCTTTCTTATTAATGCTTAAATTTATAAAATGTAGCTTAAGATGAACTGAGCTGAAAAACAAATATTTTTAGCTCTTTTTTTTCATCGATTACAATATTCTAATTCAATACACTTTTATAACTATTATCATAAACTAATCCAGATTTTGCTACTCCAAAAGCTTGTTTTAGCAGTTTATTGCATACAGCTATTAAAGCTAATTTCTTTAATTTTCCTTTGGCAATCAACCGTTCATATATGCCTTACATTGACTATTGTGAACACAGGCTGTAAAGCTGCACATAAACAAGTGATTCCGAATGGTTTTAAAATTTGTAAAATTATTGGACGAGAACCATCAATAAGTGTTTGTGTTGTTTTTAATTTTACTGAAGCAAAAAGTGAAGTTTTAAAACTTCTTGAGTGCAATATAAGTGAAATTTTAATGTAATTATATGCTTGTTTTGTGTTGCACCACACCCCCCCTGATTCACTACAAAATCCCAGTAACAAAGGGCTAAACTAGCTTTTTAATGACTGTACAAAAGGAATTCTATACAGTATACTTCTTCCAAGAGTAACCTCATCAGCATATTCCAATTCATCCCCAACAGAAATCCCTCTTGCTATGGTAGAAACCTTAATATTTGCGCTTTCTATTTTTCTGTAAATATAAAAATTAGTGGTATCTCCTTCCATAGTAGAGCTCAAGGCAAAAATTAGTTCATCTACCTTCCCATCTATCACTTTTTGTACTAATGAATCAATATTTAAGTCTGATGGGCCAACTCCGTCAATTGGTGATATTTTCCCTCCTAACACATGATACAAGCCTTTATATTGACTGGTGCTTTCAATAGCCATTACATCACGAATATCTTCCACAACGCAAATTAAACGTTCATTACGAGCAGTATTTGAGCATATTTCACATAAAGCCACATCTGATATATTATGGCAATTGGAACAATGCTTAATCTCTGAACGTATTTGTTGTAATGCGAATGATAACTTATTAGTTTGATCAGGATGTTGCCGCATTAAATGTAATACCAAACGTAATGCCGTTCGTTTACCTATTCCTGGTAATTGTGACATTTCGTACACAGCATTTTCTAATAATTTTGAAGAGAATTCCATAACAGCGAATGTACAATTTTATAATATTTTGACATATATTCACGATTGTTTCTTTAAAAAGGTTTTAAAATAAATCTTTTTGTATTTTCGGCATAGATATACTTACAAATGAACGCAACACAAATAATATTGTTAATAGCATCCTATTTTGGCCTATTGATATTAATCTCCTATTTTACAGGTAAAGACGATAGTAATGATACTTTTTTTAAAGGGAATAAGCAATCTCCCTGGTATATTGTTGCTTTTGGAATGATTGGTGCTTCCTTATCAGGAGTCACCTTTATTTCAGTACCTGGTATGATAGGTGGACAAGAGTTTGCATACATGCAAGGTGTATTCGGTTTCTTTGTAGGATATTTAGTTATTGCATTTATACTATTACCTCTATATTACAAACTAAATGTCACTTCTATATATGAATACCTAAACCAACGTTTTGGTACCATAAGCTATAAGACTGGCGCTTTTTTCTTTTTATTATCTAGAATTACAGGTGCCTCCTTTAGATTATTTTTGGTTGCCCTAGCAATGCAGTATATTATTTTTGACCAAATGGGGATTCCTTTTTGGGTTACAGTAGTCTTTTCCATACTACTTATTTGGATATATACATATAGAGGAGGAATAAAAACTATTGTATGGACGGATACCTTACAAACTCTAGCCATGTTAACCGCGGTTGGAGTAGCTATTTACTTAATAAATCAAAAGTTTAATTGGAGTTTTATAGAGTTTATAAATTCTTCTGAATTCACTTCAAAAAGTAAAATTTTCTATTTTGACAATCCATATGCGAAGACTTATTTTTGGAAATATTTTATTGGTGGTATCTTTATTGCAATTGCTATGACTGGTTTAGACCAAGATATGATGCAAAAAAATCTAACCTGTAAAAATCAGAAAGATGCTCAAAAAAACATGCTAGCAATGTCTTCTTTATTAGTAATTGTCAATTTCATTTTCCTTTCACTTGGAGCATTATTATTTGTGTATGCTGATAAATTCGGATTACAAATTCCAGTAGTTGACGGTAGGAGTAGAACAGATTTACTATTTCCTGAAATTGCTATGAATCAAAATTTAGGAACTGCTTTGTCAGTAACTTTTATCATTGGTTTAATTGCCGCAGCATATTCAAGTGCTGATTCTGCCCTAACTTCATTAACCACATCCTTTTCTGTAGATTTTTTAAACATTAACAAAAAACCATTAGACCAACAAAAACCATTACGTAAAAAAGTACATATTGGAGTTTCTATTTTACTTGTAATAGTTGTAATAATATTTAACCAATTAGAAGGTAATGTTGTTGGTAACCTATTCAAATTCGCAACCTTTACCTATGGGCCATTATTAGGCTTATTTTCCTTTGGTATCCTGACTAAATTTAAAATTAAAGATCAATATGCTTGGCTTGTAGCATTACTCTCACTAATAATAAGTTTTGGAATAACATATTTGCCTGAAAATATTATCGGAAAATATCAATTTCATTGGGAAATACTACCCTTAAATGGTTTTATAACATTTATTGGTTTATTATTAATTAAAAAAAAATAAGCACAGAACATTCGTCTATAAAAAACTTAAAACACTGTATATAAATACACCAATTCCTAGTCTTCTCTTTAATAGAGGAAGAGATTTTGCTGCAAAAATTCGTGTGTTTGTGAAAAAAAACAATTCTATTTAATATTAAACACTACTTTTGCCAAAAATTTATTTATATGAACGAAGTAACACATAAAGCAATTGCTGTAGAATACAACTTATTTAGAGATACAGCTACAGGAGAATTAATAGAATCAACTGAAGGGAAAGCACCTTTAGCGTTCTTATCTGGTTTAGGGCAAATGATACCAGAATTTGAGACAAATGTTACTGGTTTAAATGAAGGAGATACCTTTTCTTTTGGAATAAAATCAGAAAACGCGTATGGTTCACGTAAAGATGAAGCAATTATAGAGCTTGCTCAAGATATGTTTATGGACGAAGGTAAATTAAAACCTGAAGTTGAAGTAGATAATATACTACCATTACAAGATCAAAATGGAAATGTAATTCCGGGTAAAATTGTTTCAATTAATAAAGAAACTATTACGGTAGATGTTAATCATTTATTAGCTGATCAAGATTTATACTTTACTGGTAAGGTTCTTGAAATGAGAGAAGCTACTTCAGAAGAAGTTGAACATGGTCATGTTCATGGAGCTCACGGACACCAGCATTAAAAACACCTCAAACTGCTATTTAAATATAGCACTTTGCATCAACCCCCTCTAAAACAGAGGGGGTTTTTATTTTACAAAAGTCGCTATAATTAACTGTATTTGTATTAATCGAGAACAAATGAATTTTAACTTTCAATTAGACAGTTACAGGAAGCAGGATTAGTAAGATAGGGAATCAAAAGCTTCGTAATTTATTATTCATGTGCAGTTTTAATGCTTGCAAATATAACAAAGCATGCCGTGAAATTTATAAGCGAATTGTAGCTAAAGGAAAAAGTAAAAAACTAGCATTAATAGCCGTTAGTAATAAGTTACTAAAACAAGCTTTTGCTATTGCTAAATCAGGGCTCATATATAGTAAAGAATTCTTCTTAAACCTATTATTCTTATCCTTTAATTATTCTAATCGCTTTTGTTGTTGTTGTTATTCCATACATCCCTTTTTACGACAGCAATAGAACGTAATCTTATCTATACCTTAATTCTCTAGATAAATCGCCAATAGATCTTCCCTATTCATTTTCCTGTAGTGCCTTAATAATTTGACTCGCAATAAACTTACTGCTTTTCATTATGACAGTTTTTAAGGAAGCCTACAAAAAAGAGGAACTCTACAGTTGTAGCTTAATGTTTCTTACAAATCCCAAGGTTTTACACCAGGCACCTGTAATTTCCATATAGTGTGGCTGCCATCTGAAATTCTACTTAATTCAGTAAAATTTTCATTTGCCTTAAAAATCATAGGGTTTTCTGAATCTGCATCTAGAAATGTGACAGTTATAGTATTTTCACTTAGCGTATATCTCCCAGAGTATAATATGTCTGTTAAAAGAACCATTGCTGTATCTGCATCAAAATTAATAAATTGACTACAATTGGCTCCATATGACAATAAATAATCGCACTCTAATTGTGAGGAAGCCAAGGCAAAAACAAATTTCTTATTAGCCAGAGGGTTACTAGTTGCTGCGTCATCATCCTTCTTACAAGAAATAATTCCAATGAATATAAATAATGTGATAAATAATTTTTTAATCATAATTTATTTTTATAATAAGATATTCAAACTTCGTTTTGGTTGCGTCAGATATTCATTAAGAATAACCGTTATTATTTTACTAATTTTTTCATAATTGATTTTAAACTATCATATAGTTACCAAGCAAATTTTTGAAATGCTCCATCAACAGGTGTATTAGCTATGTGATTGGTGTAATTACTAATCGTTTTTTGAGCTAGTCCTAAAATGATTTCTAAAACTTGACGTTCTCCATATCCTACTCCATAAAATGCATTTAAATCTTCTTGAGAAAGGCGTCCTCGATTTCGCACAATTTTTAAGGTTGTATCATGCAACATTTGTAGTTTTTCATTTGACAGAGGCGCTCTATTTCTTAATGCATCTGTTAATTCAGGGCTTACCTTCATCATATGAGCAATTCCAGTATGAGCAGGTACACAATAGTGACATTCGTGCTCAACATTAATGGTTTGCCAAACTACTGTAAGTTCCTCGTTATTAAATGAGGAATTCTCAAATAAGCCATGCAGTGTTTTGTAAGCTTCTAATGTTCGTGGAGCTGAAGCCAAAACAGCATGCAAACCTGGTAACATTCCGAAAGCTTTTACAGATTGTTCCAATGATGCCTTACTTTCTTCTGGTGCTGATTCAATTGTGTGTACTTTTAATGTTGTCATAATTTAAATTTTATTGATTCACTATTACATATCTAAACAATCGTTTAGATATTGGTTAAAAAAAATGTTATAAATTTCTGAAGGTCATTTCAATATAATCTTCAATTTCTTTTTCACTATTTACTCTTGATGCTGCAGCCAAACCATGCTTTGCTAATAATAAATAATTAGCTTGTTTTAATACTATTTCCTCATCCTTATTGGTATCTATTTTTAATTTTTCGAGAAATAATATTTTTAGATTATTCATAAATGTATTCATTTGTTCTTTAATTTGTTCATCTTCTTTTTCTGAAAATTCATTGTAAGTGTTCGTAATCAAACAACCTTTTTGATTTCCGTTCACATTACAAATTCTAACGGAATTATAAAAAAAATCTTTAATATCTTCTATTCCATTATTAGAATTTTTAAATTCTTCGAAAACGGAATTTACTTTTGTTTTATAACTCTTTAAACTTTCTAGGAATAGACCATGTTTGTTTCCAAAACTTGAATAAATAGAGAACTTATTAATGCCCATTTCTTTTTCGAGCATTTGCATTGATGTAGCTTCATAACCATATTTCCAAAAAAGGTTCATTGCTTTTTCTAGTACTAATTCTTCATTATATCCTTTTTTTCTTGCCATTATTTCTAACTACAAAACTAAACAATCGTTTAGAAATAAAAAAACATTCTAGCATTTATTTTATAATCTCAATGTGTTTAGTTGAATTACAATATGGAATTTTCGGTTTGTATTAATTGGATACAACACTAAAATAAAGAATCGTTTTAATGTTCGCGCTTAAATAACATAAAAAAAGCAACGTCCGAAAACGTTGCTCTTTTACCCAAACTATGTCACACTATGAAGATTTATTGTGTGCACAATTACAAATATATCTTAAAAATGATTTATGTTGAACTAGTATTAACAGTTTTTTATGACTTATAAAATGGTTACAAGTGTTACAACAATTACTTTTTAAAAATATAATTCTACTTAACAAATAGCGCATATTATAAAAATGCCAAGAATAATTAATGACGAAAAGATAAACGTTCCATATTCAAAAATATCAGCACGTTCTTCGAATAAAATTGATATCAGAAATCCGGTAAAAGCAACCCATTAAAAAAAAAATACTTTAATAAAATTTTATTTTGTAGTTATAAAAATTGAAAAGAATCCTATAAAAATTAACAGTAAAGCAATAATTGGATTGCTCACAAAACCAACTCCCACAGCAAGAAATGTAGGAATTGTGAGACAATGAATTATACAAAGAAAAGCACTAATAACTCCTAATTTATCCACTTACTATATTATTCCGTTTGGGTCATTTTCTAAGTGTTTTATTGTATTCTAAATATTTTACTTTATCGACTTTAACGTCATTCCAAATATCTAAAACCATTGTTTCAATACGTTTATCAATCAAGTTTTGAATGTCATTCCTATAGATTTGGTAGTCGTCATAATGAGTTTCCGATAAATGATTGAGTTTATTCTGAAAATAGGTCAAAGGATTAAACCAATAGGTTTTAGAAATGAGCTTATTTTTAGACCGATTATCTTCTTCCACATTGGTAGTAGCATTTTTCATAGCGATATTGATTAACGCTCGTATTGAACTTCGTCTCGCCTTTTTTATACGTATAGTATCTTTTGCAACCTCGGTTTGTTTTAAATTTGGATATAAATTAAAAAGTTGCTTGTCGGTTAATTCATTTGTCTGTCCATAGATTTCATCTGTTTTATCTCTTTTAACATCAATAATATCAATCATTAAATTAGTTGGTTTTTCAATGCTTATCCATTGCTGTATGGCAGCAGGAATGATAAAAGCAAAAAACAACCAGATCCCAATCATTTGTAAAGTATTTGAAATGGTGTTTTTCCCATATTTTAGAATTAAAAAATAAATTACTACCCAAAATATAAGATAGCTTGTTACCCAAAGAAAGAAATTCCAAAACACCGCATCTCTTTCAAAAACATTGGTAAGCATAGCTCCATAAAACATTAAAACAAATAATATAAACAAAAGTAGTATAGCGTAAAATGCAGTTCTTGATACTATCCACCAATTTTTTGAACCTGTTTGTACAAACACGAGCGGTAAAAAGCCTTGCTCTGCTTCTTGACCTTTTATATTATAAAGTAAGACTAGTAATAAGAGTGGCAATAGAAATAAGATTACGAATGTAAAATCTAAAGTACCAGTCTGAATACGTTCTGGATTAGCAATTTCTTTTGCCATATCTGCATCATAAGGGCTACTTGAAGTGCCAATTGCTTTATAAAACCCGTATTGTTCGGTTTGCCCGATATTATAGACAATGGCTGGAGATGGTTTCTTAAAATGGTAAGTTGGCGTATTCCAAATAGCCCAAAACGGTGTTGTTACATCAATCCACGGCCTGTTTTTTGGTCCTTTTACGTTATTTTTAAAATAAGTTAGTATGGTTTCTTTTTCGGTTTCCGATTCATTATTTATCCTTTCGATTTCGGCATTTTGCTTTTCATATAAATCTGCTCCATTTTGTAAACCATATATACTTGCTGTAATAAAAAGTAATAGTGCTACAATTTTAAAAGGACTACGAACAAAATGTTTCAACTCATATAAAAATATGTTTAAATTTCTCATACTATTTGTGTTTTTTTAGTTCCGAAAATAATAAGTGCCATAATTATAATTGACCACAATATTAATAAGACTAAATCCAATATATAGTTCGATATAACTGCGGAAATTTGAGTCGGTTTATAATCGAAATCTGGGACAGACTTAAAAAAAGCATTATCTTCTTTCCAGCCCCAATTACCTGTTTTAGAACCTCCAAAGGTTTGTTTGTTATTTAACATTTTAATAAAAACCCTTCTATAATTTTCTACTTGCAATAAAAATTCTTGATGATGCAAATTATCACTTGCCATAAAGCCCATACTTGTATTTTGAAGAGAAATAAAAGGATTAACAATACCACCTAATTGAAAGCTTTGTTTCTGTTTTTGTAATACATCACGATTATTTCCAAAATGTTTATCCCAAACGCTGTTACCATATTCCTCATCGGCTTGCATTCGCATACCATCAAAATTTATAGGAAGTTGAGACAAACTATCTACACCATACTCTTTAAGTACTTTTTCTTTTAATGCTATACCTCTTTTATCTGCAGGGTTGTGCCCATCTAGACCTTTAGAACGGTCTTCTTTCATAGCATGTTGAAACTCGCTTCTGCTGGGAAGTGAATGCCATTTTTCTGCAGAACTCATTAAAATGTTTGGCAAAAATATTGTCCAAATTATCCAAACACCTAAAATTGAAGTTAAAGCGAGTGTAACATCTTGCCAACGTGCTGAGAAAAAAACCGTTAGACCACTAATAATAAAAAAGTAAAAGCAATAGGATAAAAAGAACAAAATTGTTCTGGTTAAAGTTTCAGCAGTTAAACTATGGTAATTTAAAATACCATACACTAAAAGAATAAAAGTTAATAGTAGTACTCCATACAACCAAACAGATAATGTTTTAGACAAAATAATCTGTAAAGGTTTTGCTCCTTGTAAAACAAGTAATTTAAGCCTACCACTTTGTTTTTCGCTACTAACAGAGTTAAATGCTATAAAAATTAACAGTAAAGGAACGATATACTGTAACAAAAGTGAAGGTTTTAGCTTCCCAAATCGAGAAACTGCTTGCATTTGCGATGCTTCAGAATGTATTATTTCATTTTGTATGTGTCCTTCAACCCGAAGCACATTTCCAGTAATATTATTGACCCCCTCATCTAAACTACTCAATAAATTGGAAGGTTTAAATACGTAAGTTCCATAATGTGCAGCACTATGCGGATTCATTTCATCAATACTTACCCATTGCTGGCGGACGTGGTCTTTGGCATTTTGATGAGTCTGCTCTTGCTTTTGCGTTTGATAATTTCCTAAAAAAACAGAAAGCAATAAAATTGAAATAAAAGCAATACTTGTGCCTAAAAAAATGCGGCTACGGACTAAAAATAGCCATTCGTTTTTGATGATTTGCAACATAATATTCTTATTAGTTTTGCATAAATTGTAGATACAAAGTTTCTAGTTCGTTAGCAGTTACGTCTTTACTATGGAGCTCTTTTACTAAAATTCCATTTTTAAGAATCCCAATACGATTACAAACTTCTCGTACACGAAAAATATCGTGGGAAGCCATTAAAATAGTTGCGCCTTCCGAAGCCAATTTTTTAAGAAGTATTGAAAGTTCATTACTAGCTAATGGGTCTAAACCACTGGCAGGTTCATCTAGTAAATATACTTTTGCTTTTTTTGCATAGGCTATAGCAATTCCTACTTTTTGCCTCATTCCTTTAGAATAACCACTCACTTTTTCAACATGTGCTTTACTTGCTAACCCGCAATTGGTTAAGTAGTTTTCCAGTTCACTTTTAGAATATTTTAACCCTGCTAACTTGCAGAAATAATCCAAATTTTCTAAGCCCGATAAATAAGGATAAAGATTTACATTTTCAGGAATATAGCCAATAAGTTTTCTAGTCTCTTGCGCATTATGATTAGTATCCATTTCATTGATCTGTACTTTTCCTGAATCTGGGTTAAGAAAACCCAACAACATATTAATAGTGGTAGATTTACCTGCACCGTTAGCACCTAAGAGCCCTAAAATTTCCCCTTTCTTAACTTCTAAATTTAAGTTTTGAATAGCAAGATTACCCTTAAATGACTTACTAACGTTTTCTAATTGTATCATAAAATTATTTTTATTATTGCAACTTAGTTGCGAAAGTAAAAAACAAAATTTGCATTTGCAACATAGTTGCATTAATTTTGTGCTTATGGGAATTATTAGAAAAACAAAAGCTGTAACCACAGTACTCCAAATTTTTGAAGAAAGAAACGAAGCTAAATCGGTAGTGCACCTAATAAAACTTCTAAAAGGTAAGATGAATAAAACTACAGTCTATCGCATTTTAGATAGACTTGAACAAGATGGAAATATTCATTCTTTTAATGGGAAAGATGGTCTAAAATGGTATGCTAAGTGTGAGGGATGTTCTGCTAGCCATCATTCAGATAAGCATCCACATTTTCAATGTACGGAATGTGATAAGGTTGAGTGTTTATCTATAGAGATTAAAATTCCTTCCATAAAAAATCATAAAGTAGACTCTACAGACATTCTATTAATGGGACAATGTGAAGTTTGTTGTGTGTGAGTATATTCATATCGTTTACACAAGGATTTTCATTTACTTAATCAGTATTCTTTACATTGGAATATTTATAGAAACAGGCATTTTAAGTAGAGTAAGATCATAAAATGAATAGACCTGAAATTATCTAGCTAGTAATACCTCTGATAAACCCCAACTACAAGATTAAACATCTTGGTATCTTAAAACAGTTTCGGAACTACTATCTGAATAATTTGCACTTCAGCAATGTTTATGTATAGATTTGTATTCTTCTTAAATATCAATACATTAATTTGAAAAAAAATTGGTGTTTATATAAAAATAACGATAATTGACATTGCAATTATTATACTTGATATATAATATAGCGTCTTCTGTATTCACTATCACCGACTTCATCGTTTCTTTTCTCTTTTGTATATATCTATTAGTGCTTGTTCTAATAATAAACACAAATATAATGAGGTAATCTAACTAAACTTAGTGATAAATAAATTTGATTTAAATTTGTGCTTGAAAATTTAAAAACTAACAATTTATTATTCATGAAAAAATTATTACTCTTATTATTACCAATTACCACAACAATTACTTTCGCACAAAATATATCTATTCCAGACGCTAACTTTAAAAACTATTTAGTAGCCAACACAGCCATAAACACCAATGGTGATACTGAAATACAAATAACTGAGGCTACAGGTTTTACAGGTACAATAGACTGTAATGGCTACAATATTTCCGACTTGACAGGTATCGAGTTTTTTATTAATTTAACTCATCTATTTTGTAATGACAACCAATTAACAAGTTTAAATGTTTCAAATAATACAGCTTTAAATTGGCTATTTTGTTATAATAATCAGTTAATAAGCTTAGATGTTTCAAATAATGTAACTTTAACTTATCTAGATTGCGATGATAATAAATTAACAGGGTTAGATCTTTCTAATAATATAGCTTTAGATGAGTTATATTGTGGTGATAATCAATTGACAAGTTTAAATATTTCAAATAATACTGTTTTAAATTGGCTAGGTTGTGATAATAATCAATTAACTAATTTAAATGTTTCAAATAATACAACTTTAGTTGAGCTACGTTGTAATGATAATCAATTAACAAGTTTAGATGTTCGTAATGGAAATAATAATAATCTCACTAATTTTAGCGCCATAGGCAATCCTAATTTAAACTGCATATTGGTAGATGATACAGCTTGGAGTACAGCTAACTGGACTAATATAGATGCTACTGCAACATTTGTAAATAATTCAGGGACATGTAATGCTTTATCAACAGAGAACTTTGAATTAAATAATAACTTTACGTTATACCCAAACCCTACTGTTTCTAATTTAAAAGTGTCTTTTAATGGCAAGATAGATAAAATAGAAGTATACAGTATTCTAGGGGAAAGAGTAATAGAAACTAAAAAAACAGTTATTCCTACCGCAAGCCTATCTCAAGGAGTATATCTTGTAAAATTATACGCTAAAAGCAAATTTGGAATGAAACGCTTTATTAAGCAATAAATATTATAGTTTCTAAAATACATGGCCACGTGTATTGAGCTCACAGATACTGGCACTAAGTAATTTGTAAAAATAAAACAACCCGTTTAAAAATTTAAGCGGGTTATTTCGTTATAATCGGGTTACTAATACCAATTAAAATTGATTAGTTGAAAGTAAAACCAAAGTACATGCCAATTCATAGTCAATATTATTCTCTACTAATAATTTAAAAAAAGTAGGGTTTTCAGTACCTGGATTAAATAATATCCTTTTGGGTTTTAAAGCTATTAAATAATCATAGTACTCTTCCTGTCTTGAAGGATTCATATACATAGTTACTGTATCTATCCCTTTATAAACTTCTAATGTAGTGGCTATTGTTACCCCTGAAACTACTCCTCTTCGCAATCCAAACGCTACGACCTTATATTCATGAGCTACTAAGGAATTAATTGCACTATTTGAATGCCTTTTAGCATTTAATGATGCGCCAAACACTAATATTGTTAACCTCATTTAATCAGTAATATTAATACATTATATATAGTAACTTATATATTGAATAGACGTCTTGTAGCTATAAACATTACAAAATCAATCAAAATGAGAAAACTAACTCAACTCATATTAATATTATTTATTTCAATAGACTACACACAAAGTAACATCCCTAAAATAGAAACCTTATCTAAGTAAAGCTACTGATCAAGTAACTTAAAGAAGCCTTACTATATGTAAGTATTGTTGTTAAAATTTAAAAATGGGGGGATTAGCAATGAAAATGGCGCTTTTAAAGTTATAAAAATTACTGATCACATAAAATTCACTAAATTATTTGTAAAGCAACTTAAAAGCAATACTAAAATAATTGATGAGCTAAATTCTATTTTTAAAGTAATATTTAGAGATATCTAAATACTACCACTTAATAATAACACTTCCCCAAGTGAATCCACTACCAAAAGCAGCTAGTACTACAGTATCACCTTCTTTTATTTTTCCTTCTTCCCAAGCTTCACATAGTGCAATTGGTATAGATGCTGCAGTAGTATTACCATATTTTTGAATATTATTAAATACCTGATCGTCTTCCAGTCCAAATTTCTTTTGAATAAACTGAGCAATACGCAAGTTTGCTTGATGTGGTATTAACATATCAATAGCATGTTTATCTAAATTATTCTTTATCAAACCTTCCATAATTACTTCTGAAAAACGAACGACTGCATTTTTAAATACAAACTGTCCGTTCATATATGGATAATAACTTAAGTCTTCTGGATTGTTATCAGCAATAATATCTGTTATCCAACGTCCTCCCATTCCTGGAGCTTCTGATGCTAACTCCAAAGCATGCTTCCCTTCCGAATGTAAGTGTGTAGATAAAACTCCTTTTGATTTGTCTTCCTCTCGAGTTAATACCACTGCACCTGCTCCATCACCAAATATAACAGAAATACTTCTACCTCTAGTAGATTTATCTATTCCTTTTGATTGTAGCTCTGAGCCTATTACCAGGATATTTTTATACATTCCTGTTTTTATAAACTGGTCTGCTACTGAAACAGCATATATAAAACCTGAACATTGATTGCGAACATCCAAAGCACCTACAGTTTTAATTTCTAAGGCTTCTTGAATTTGCACTCCTGGTCCTGGAAAAAAATAATCAGGACTCAAGGTTGCAAAAATTATAAAATCGATTTCATCCTTATCTAATCCTGAACGCTTAATAGCTATTTTAGCAGCTTCAAGTCCCATAGTAAACGTAGTTTCTTTACTTTCTGGTTTGACCCATCTACGTTCTTTTATTCCTGTACGCTCAGTTATCCATTCATCATTAGTGTCCATAATTTTTGACAAATCATGGTTAGTAACTACATTATCAGGAACATACTTCCCTAAACCTATTATTTTTGAATTGTACATATTGTAATTTTATATGAACTATAAAATTACAATATATACTTTACAAACATGTAAACTAAAAGCTATAAATAAATCTTTATCTCTTTTTATATAAACCGCTTATCTAAATTTATGTAATTTTATAGCGGATCATAATTAAACACTAATAATATGAAAAACTTTATTTTTTTACTTGCATCGCTCTTGAGTACATTTACCTATTCTCAGGAAAATGTAACGTATCAAAAACCTTCACAAGAAATTCTTGAGTTAGCCGAAGCTCCATTAGCTCCATCTATACGAATAGATAGTAAAGGAGAGAATATTGTTTTCCTTTACAGAAGTAATTTTAAAAGCATAGAAACCCTTTCTGAAAAAGAAATGCGATTGGGTGGGTTAAGAATTAATCCAAAAACAAATATTAATAGCAGACAAAATTACTTCACTAGTATAAAAATACGAAATGGCAGAAATGAAAAAGAAACTACCGCAATCGGATTGCCCAACAATGGACAATATGCTAACTTCTCTTGGTCCCCAAATCAAAAAATGATGGCCTTTACCAATACTAGTCCTAATGGTGTAGAACTTTGGGTGTTAGATATTACTTCTAAGACTGTAAGAAAACTATCAAAAGCAAATCTTAATGCAAATACTGGGCGTCCATTCTCATGGTTTAACAACAATAATTTTCTGTTAATAAAAACAATCGCTACAAATAAGCAAAAACTTATTGATACAAAAACTTCGGTTCCTACAGGACCTACAATATCAGTAAGTGAAGCTGGTAAGAAAGCACAAAATAGAACCTATCAAGATTTATTAAAAAATAAAACAGATGAACATAATTTTGAACAACTTAGCATTTCTGAGTTGCATAAAATAGACTTAAAAGGGAATCAAACTCCTTGGATGAAGAGTGATATGTATAAAAATATTTCTTTTTCTCCTGATGGTACTTATGTAATGATTACTACTATAGAAAAACCATTTTCATATCTTGTACCATACCATCGTTTTCCTTCTAAAACAAACATCTATAATACAGATGCTACTTTAATTAAAACTATTTTACAAGTTCCTTTAATTGAAGATTTACCTAAAGGATTTATGTCAGTCAGAAAAGGGAAAAGAAATCTTTCTTGGAGAGGAGACAAACCTGCGACATTAGTTTGGGCTGAAGCCTTAGATGAAGGAGATGCTGCTAAAGAAGTTCCTTACAGAGATCAAGTATTTCAACTAGAAGCTCCTTTCACAACTAATAAAACTCCATTAGTTAAAACTATTGGTAGATTTTACGGAATGAAATGGGGAAATGATCAAATAGCCATAGCAAATGATTATTGGTGGAATACCCGAAACACAAAATCATATGTTTTCAACCCTTCAAATCACAATACAAAACCTCTTGTTATTTCAGATAGAAACTATCAAGATAGATACAGTGATCCAGGTAATTTTGTGACAAAACGAAATAAATTCGGCCAATATACTTTAGAGTTGACAGGTAATAAAGCTTACTTAATAGGAGATGGATTTAGCAAAAAAGGAAAATTTCCATTTATTGATAAAATAGATTTAAAAACGAAGAAAACAACTAGGTTATACCAATCTAATTTAACAGATAAAATTGAAGATATTACCTATGCCTTAAATATAAAAAAAGGAGAATTTTTAGTTAAAATTGAATCTAAAAACGAATACCCCAATTATTATATTAGGAACATTAAAAAGAAAATAGGGCTAATTCCTATGACTCAATTTAAAAATCCATTTAGTAGTATTCAAAATGTCCAAAAAGAAGTAATTAAATACAAACGTGAAGATGGGTTAGAATTATCAGGAACCATGTATTTACCTACTAACTATGTAAAAGGTGATAAATACCCAATGATCATGTGGGCATACCCTAGAGAATTTAAAGATAAAAGTAGTGCCGGACAAAGTACCTCTAGCTCAAATGAATTTACATATCCATGGTATGGTTCTCCAATTTACTGGGTTACTAAAGGTTATGTAGTTTTAGACAATGCCTCTTTCCCTATTGTTGGTGAAGGAGACGAAGAACCAAATGACACCTTTATAAAACAACTGGTATCGAATGCCAAAGCAGCAATAGATGCAGTTGACAATTTAGGTTATATTGATAGAAATAAAGTTGCTGTTGGAGGACACTCTTACGGTGCATTTATGACCGCAAACTTATTATCACATTCCAACTTGTTTGCTGCCGGAATTGCTAGAAGTGGGGCTTATAACAGAACACTAACTCCTTTTGGCTTTCAAAGTGAGGAACGCAATTACTGGGAGGCCCCAGAAATTTATTACAATATGTCACCATTTATGCATTGTGATACTATGAAAACTCCTTTATTATTGATTCATGGTGAAGCAGATAATAACTCAGGTACCTATCCTTTACAAAGTGAGCGTTATTTCAACGCATTAAAAGGACTTGGCGCTCCAGTACGCTTAGTAATGTTACCAAAAGAAAGCCACGGATATAAAGCTAAAGAATCTGTTTTACACATGCTTTGGGAACAAGATCAATGGCTTGAAAAACATGTTAAAAACAAAATAGAAACTCAAGTTGAAGGAACAAAATAATATAAAAGTAACTCCTTTTCAACTTTTACATTTATCATTTTATATATGACAGTTTCTACTTTCTGCCATCTTGACACCACGACTACATTGGTATTCTATTTGTCTACTGTACTAACAGAAAATAAATTAAATTAATTGTCAGTCTGAGCTTTTCTAATGTACTTCTTTACAAACTAGTCTTCGATAAGCTCAAACTGACTAGAACAATAAAAAATAAAATACAATGGCAACAGGAAACATTAATGTATCGGTAGAAAATATCTTTCCGTTAATTAAGAAATTTTTATACTCAGATCATGAAATCTTTTTACGCGAGTTAATTTCTAATGCAACAGATGCTACTTTAAAATTAAAGCACTTAACACAAATTGGAGAATCGAAAGCTGAATATGGAACTCCCGTTATTGAAGTAAAGATTGATAAAGAAGGAAAAAAACTTCATATTATAGATCAAGGTTTGGGTATGACTTCAGACGAAGTAGAAAAATACATTAACCAAGTAGCTTTTTCTGGCGCTAACGAATTCTTAGAGCAGTACAAAGAAAAAGTAGAAGATGCTGGAATTATTGGTCACTTTGGTTTAGGGTTCTATTCTGCTTTTATGGTGGCAGAGAAAGTAGAAATTATTACCAAATCTCATAAAGATGAGCCAGCTGCTCATTGGACTTGTGATGGTTCTCCTCAATTTACTTTAGAAGCACATGATAAAACTGATAGAGGTACGGAGGTTATCTTACACATTGCAGAAGATTCTTTAGAATTTTTAGAAGAAGGTAGGATTTCTAGCTTGTTAACTAAGTACAACAAGTTTATGCCAGTTTCTATTAAATTCGGAACGAAAACAGAAACCTTACCAAAGCCAGAAGGTGCTAAAGAAGAAGATCCAGCTCCTACTCAAGAAGTAGACAATATTATTAACAACCCAAATCCGGCGTGGACTAAGCAACCATCTGACTTAGAAGACGAAGATTACAAAGGTTTTTATAAAGAATTGTATCCAATGCAATTTGAAGAGCCTTTATTTAATATTCACTTAAATGTAGATTATCCGTTCAACTTAACAGGAATTTTATACTTCCCTAAAATGACGAACGATATGAACATGCAAAAAGATAAGATTCAGTTATACCAAAATCAAGTTTTTGTAACGGATAATGTTGAGGGGATTGTTCCTGAATTCTTAACCATGTTACGCGGTGTTATTGATTCTCCAGACATTCCTTTAAATGTTTCTAGAAGTTACTTACAAGCAGATGGTAACGTAAAGAAAATTGCTTCTTACATTACTAAAAAAGTTGGTGACAAATTAAGTTCTTTATACAAAAATGATAGAGAAAGTTTTGAAGCAAAATGGAACGATATTAAAATCGTTATTGAATACGGGATGTTATCAGAGCCTAAATTTTTCACTAAAGCTGATAAATTTGCTTTATACCCAACTACTGATGGAAAGTATTTCACTTTTGAAGAGTTAACAGCAGATATTAAAGATACTCAAACTGATAAAGATGGTAAAACTGTTATATTATATGCTTCAAATAAAGACGAGCAACACAGTTACATTAAAGCTGCTGAAGACAAAGGTTATAAAGTTGTAGTATTAGACTCTCCTATTGTATCACATTTAATTCAGAAATTAGAAACTGAAAAAGAGAACATCACTTTTGCTCGTGTTGATGGTGATCATATTGATAACCTAATCAAGAAAGGCGAAGAACAAATTTCCAAGTTATCTGACGAAGAAAAAGAAACTTTAAAAACAGTTTTAGAAACTGTTGTTCCTAAAGAGAAATACACCGTACAATTAGAAGCTATGGCTTCTGACGCTACTCCATTTATGATTACACAACCAGAATTTATGCGTCGTATGAAAGAGATGCAACAATCTGGTGGTAATGGAATGTTTGGTAATTTCCCAGAAATGTACAACTTGATTGTAAACTCTAATCATACCTTAGTTTCTGATATCTTAAACGAAAAAGACACTGTTAAAAAAGAAACTTTAATCAAACAAAGTTTGGATTTAGCTCGTTTATCTCAAGGATTATTAACTGGTGAGGAGTTAACAAACTTTATCGCCCGTAGTTACGAGATGATTAAGTAGTGTTAAATTATTTAATTAACTTATTTTAGAATAGTATATTTTCTAAACTTAAAAAGCCGCTTCAATTGTGAAGTGGCTTTTTAAGTTTAATTTATTTGGGTATTGATATACTATCTTTAGAATTACATTCCCTTCTAATGTCCTCATATTCAATATGCTTTATATACTTCAAAAGCTATGCCATACTACAAAGTACTTATCCATATTTTTTTGTATCTTTATAATATGTCAGTACTCACGCAAAAATTACAACTACAAAAATTTGAGGAAGTTTATATTTTAAATAAACCTTCTGTATTTAATGATGAGTTCACTGCTACAAAATATTCAGAATCTTTACTACATACTTCTTGTGTAGATTGTGCTTTGATTTTTGTGCGTAATAAAGATAGCTTCATCAATCAAATGCTTACTCTATTTCCGCGATTACAAGATAGCTCTACACTCTGGATTGTATACCCTATTGGTACTACTAAAAAGGAGCTGGCCAATTTACATATTGAATTTGACTGGGATTTTCTTGGAGATTATCGATTGCAACCTATCCGGCAAATAAATGTAAATAATAACTGGAATGCTATAAAACTAAAAAAGGCTTTATCCTAAATGTAAATAATATATAATTTCCTGAAATAAAAAAAGCGAAATATCTAGTTGATATTTCGCTTTTTATTTTACAACCTAAAATTGTTCTATTTAAAAAATGAATCTACAAATTCGTATTTATTAAACACTTGTAAATCATCAATACCTTCACCTACACCAATATATTTTACTGGGATTTGAAACTGATCAGAAATACCAATCACTACTCCCCCTTTTGCTGTACCATCCAATTTAGTAACTGCTAATGAAGTGACATCTGTAGCTGCTGTAAATTGCTTAGCTTGCTCAAAAGCATTTTGACCAGTAGAACCATCTAAAACTAACAATACATCATGAGGAGCATCTCCTACTACTTTTTGCATGACTCTTTTTATTTTAGTCAATTCATTCATTAAATTCACTTTATTATGCAGTCTACCAGCTGTATCTATGATAATTACATCAGCGTTTTGAGCTACGCCAGATTCAAGAGTATCAAATGCTACTGAAGCAGGATCACTTCCCATCGCTTGCTTTACCAAAGGTACATCTACTCTATCAGCCCAAACTTGTAACTGATCAATAGCAGCAGCTCTAAAAGTATCTGCCGCACCAAGAACGACGTTCAATCCTTGCTTTTTAAACTGGTATGCTAATTTACCAATAGTAGTTGTTTTACCAACACCATTCACCCCAACAACCATTAATACATATGGTTTATTTTTAGTTGGAATAGTAAATTCTGTTTCTCCTCCAGAATTCGTCTTCGATAACAATGAAGCTATCTCTTCTCTTAAAATTCCATTTAACTCATCAGTCCCTAAATATTTGTCTTTTGCTACACGGCCTTCTATACGTTCAATAACTTTTAAAGTAGTATTTACTCCAACATCACTGGACACAAGAATTTCTTCTAAATTATCCAAAACATCTTCATCTACTTTAGATTTTCCAGCAACTGCTTTACTTAATTTTGAAAGAAAAGAAGATTTTGATTTCTCTAGCCCTTTATCTAAAGTCTCTTTCTTTTCTTTAGAGAATAATTTCTTAAAAAAACTCATAATTTTATGGTATCACTTAATCCCTACAAAGGTTTAATTCCTCGAAATTTATCCCCGAGGTATTGATATTATGGATAGCAAAATGATATCCAAAAACTAACAACATGTAATATTGTCAGTAAACACAAAAGCTACTCCCTAATTTAATTAGAAAGTAGCCCGTAATACTTTTATGTATAACTAAAAAATTATTTTTTAGCTAACCAGTCTTTTACTAATTCTGGTTGCATAACAGCTTCAACAAATGTGTAAGCTCCTGTTTTTGGAGACTTTACCATTTTAACTGCTTTAGTCAATCTTTTAGATCCTGTTTGTAACGTTGCTACTGATTTCTTTGCCATAACTAAACTTATTTAATTTCTTTATGAACAGTCATTTTCTTCA
>Ga0209291_1001511_pt1 | contig 20512 bp, 16 predicted proteins | sample GOMGulsemesocosm_FD_184633 | JGI IMG/M metagenome (GOLD analysis project Ga0209291, IMG submission 184633) | Methane-oxidizing microbial communities from mesocosms in the Gulf of Mexico - GOM9B Gulf of Mexico (SPAdes) (version 2) | ecosystem: Environmental > Aquatic > Marine > Cold seeps...
AGCACTCTTTGAAATCTAATTCCATCACTATCCCAGATGTCGCAAAAGCGGCGGGCGTTTCAAAGTCAACTGTGTCATTAGCACTGCAAAACAGCCCTAAATTAAGAACTGAAACCAAGAAAAAAGTTATGAAAGTAGCCAAGCAACTTGGCTATGTTTACAACCAAGGTGCGGCCAATTTGCGCCGGCGCTCTTCTTCTATGATCGGCATGATTATCAATGATTTAACTAATCCATTTTTTGCCGAACTTGCCATCGCACTGGAACGCCATTTTAGTGAGGCAGGTTATGTTGTAATGATGGCCAACACCTCAGAAGATCGCGAGCAACAAGATAAAGTATTACGCGCTTTTTGCGAACACGGTGTCGCCGGTATTTTAATTAGCCCTGCGCTAGGTACTGCCCAACAAGATTTTGAATCCTATTTTGCCCGAGGTTTACCTATTGTCAGTGTGATGCAACCTATTCCCGGGGCTGAGTGCGACTATATAGCACCCGATTATAAACAAGGTATTCAAGCTGCGACTCAACACTTAATTAATCAGGGAATAGAACGCATTGCCTTTCTCGGTGGGCGCTTAGAAACAGCGGCCTATCAAGAGCGCAAAAAAGGCTTTATGGCCGCTGTTGAAAACGCTAATCTGGATCCTGAAAAAATCCAAATTGTCCCTTGTCCAGTGACCCGCATGGCCGCCTCTGAAGCGGTACAAACATTAATTAACCAAGAGCATCCGCCACAGGGCATTGTCTGTTACTGTGATATTGTTGCTTTTGGTGTGAACTTTGGTCTGCGCAACAGTGATTTGAAAGTGGGGGTAGATATTGCCGTCATCGGTTTTGATGACGTATTGGCGTGTGATACTGTCAGCCCTCCATTGAGTAGCATGTGCCCGCACACTGATCAACTAGCGCGACTTGCCGCTGACAGTTTGATTCAAAAATTACAAGATCCCACCCGCGCTGTCTCAAACCATCTAGTACAACCTAAACTCATTGTCAGAGAATCTTCCATTTTAGAAAAAACACAACAAGCAGTGTGACCGCAGGATAAATATTACATTGAGCTACCTGTTTATGGAGCAACAACTAACTCCACACCTCGCTTTGCTAACTCAACAGAAAACTCGCTGTTAACCGCTCGATCTGTGATCAAGCGAGTCACTTTTGATAGATCACAAACGGCACAGAGAGCTTTTTGTCCAATTTTTGAATAATCCGCTAAGATAGTGACACTGCGGGCCTTTGCAATCATAGCCGTGGCAATGCTCGCCTCATCCATATTGTAATCCATACAACCGTCACGAATATCAATTGCCCCGACAGTGATGACAGCGTGATCGCAATGGAATTTATTAATAGCCTCTAAGGTCAAATGACCGACCATTTCTAATGCTTGATCATTGTATTGGCCACCGACTAAATAGATAGTGTGATTCGATCGACCACCTAGATCTAAGGTTAATTGTAGAGAGTTGGTAACAATGGTTAGCCCCTGCTTCTTGCACAGACCTTCACACAATGCATAAGTCGTTGACCCTGTATCAATAAACACACTGTCCCCCGGGTTTAGTAAGCTGGCGGCATAGTCTGCGATTCTCTTTTTCTCATCGCTGCACTCTTTATAGCGGTTGCTAATCGGGCTTTCTATGGCGTTCTGTAGAGCAGCGGCACCACCATGTACTTTTCTTAACAACGACTTTTCAGATAAAACAGCAAGATCTCTACGTATGGTCTCTTTTGAGGTAGCAAACATGCTGGCTAAATGATTCACAGTAACTTTTTTTTCGCTCTTAGTGATCTCAACAATTTTTAATCTTCTCTGCTCTGCGTTCATCTTAGACAGTCCCTGTTAGTCAGCTATGCAAAAAAACCGTTATTCTCAAATTATATTAAGCGCCAAATAAAACTAATTCGTCTCTCTTAAGCCCCGTGAACGCGAGATAATGTCCCGGTACTTATCGAGAATTTTCTGCCTGTCAATGTCTCTAGGTGTAATCACATCGACGTCTTGTTTCATGTTAATTTCTGTCGTTACTCCCAAACCTTTTCTAGCCAACATCGCCGTTCCTATGGCAGTGACTTCCTGGTTTATTGGGGTGAGAATACTCCTGCCCAGAATATCCGCCAGAAACTGTTTAAAATAATGATTCGCAGCAAGCCCGCCATCGACATACACTGACGCTCCCAGCGCACAGAGCGAGTCCATCGCCTCAATCACTTCTGCGGTTCTAACGGCTATTCCCTCCAGCAAAGATTGCAGCATATCTTTACGGCTAACATCGAGAGAGAGCCCCGCCCAAAGCCCAGCTGCGGATCGATCCCAATAGGGGCATCCCAAGCCCGATAGCGCGGGCACAAAAGCCAAACCGCGAGACACCGCTGGTTGTTCTGCAAAGTCTTTAAGCTCATCATAGTCATTAAACAATCCAATGCTACGCGCCCAATTCACTGCAGAAGCCGCGTTATATACCCCTCCATCTAAACCATAGACAGGCGGCTCATCGGGAAACTTCCAACAAAGTGTTGGCAAGAGCCCGGTATTTCCCGCATCACTCATTTCATTACCGGTAAGCGATTGTACAAATGCCCCTGTGCCCAAAGTAACTTTAGCATCGCCCTTTGCGATACATCCGTGACCATAAACTCCGGCAAACTGATCGACCAACGAGGCCGTTATCGGGACGCATTTATCGGCTAATTGCACGGCGCCAAAATCGCCAACGCTATCTTTTATTTGCGCTAAGCAGTGCATCGGAACATCAAACATCTCGCACAGCTGCGGGTCCCATTCAAGGGTATGTATATTAAACAGTGATGTTCTAGAGGCTGAGTTATAATCGGTGTAAAAGTTATTGCACAATCTATCTAGAAAAAAAGAGTCCATGGTGCCGATACGCAGCAGGTTGCGATCCGCCAAATCTCTAGCGCCCTCGACGTTTTTCATTATCCAACCCATCTTGCTGGCTGAAAAATACGCATCTAAAGGCAGCCCCGTCTTAGCTTTGACAATACTTTCTAGGCCTGCTTTTCGCATCTTAGACAGCTCATTTTCAGTGCGCATATCTTGCCAAATAATAGCATTATAGATCGGTTTGCCACTGCGCGCATTCCAGGCAACGATGCTCTCTCCCTGATGGCATATGCCTATTGCATCTATATCACCACAGGTTTTCAGGCACTCCTTTATATTCGCTAAAATCTCCTCCGCGTCCTGTTCTACCCAACCACTTTGCGTGGTAATTTGCCGATGGGTTATATTCTTGGTTGCATGACAAGCACTTATGCCGGAGCTCTCATTAAAAATAGCCACTTTGGTACTCGTGGTACCTTGATCTATTGCTGCATACTTTTTATTTTGCATCGCTACCCTTAACAAAAATGCCGTTGCTTGAACTCGATTACGTTTTTCAGAATAAAAATCCTGCTGAATAATGGCGTATTATTTTTTATCAAACCCTTGATGATTCAGGCTCCGCCCAATTCATCTCTATTCAATGATATAAACTCTCAGCACTTTGCTATCCTTTGCGCAGTCAATACCCGCTAAAGGAATCAGCACACGACGCTCAGGTAATGCTGATAGCTTCTTGCGCCAAATGATACCGGTTTCACTTGCAACGGCCAGCTCTCCCTTAACGGCTCGCGCGACCCTTAATTGTATATATTTGAAGCCACAGGAACGATTCAGTAGCAATCTCTGTGGCACCACAAATTTTACGGGATGCTCACAGCGCAATTGTACTTCTTGATGACTAACTATGGATTGAGTACGCTCTAAATCATCGGCGATCCAGCCCCCTACACTCGTACCTTCTCGATAGCTCCAACCCGCTGTTTCAACAGGGCGCAAAATATTGCCTGCAGCAAAGTATGCGGGATCAGAACAGCGACCAAATTGATCGACTTGTAGACCAGCAGTGTCTGGATCGACGACAAGATGAGACATTCTGCCAAGGGTTGCCTCTGGAGTGAACTGACCGGTAAAAATGACACCATCGCATTCAATCACGCGACTCTTACCGGTATGGGCATCTCTCACTTTGACACCTTCTACACTTTCAATACCCAAAATGCTTTCCAGTTCAGTATTTAACAAAACCGGCACGCGTTTAAACCAAGGGAGTAATTCACAGGGATGGCGAGCCGTTATTCTTGCACCCTTTTCAATCATTGCAACCGGCTTGACACCTGCGCTAAAAGCCGTCATTAGAGAGGAAAATGCCACTAGCTCAGTCCCTACAACCACCGGCCTTTTACAGGGCGCTAAACCTTTTAAATAATGCATCGATTGCAGTGCACCGGTCGTGGTAATGCCAAGCGGCCTTGCACCTGTTACTAATCTAGCTGAGCGTGGTGTCTCTCTGACGCCTGTGGCAATCAATACTCTTTTTGCGACAACTTTTAGAATACCCTCTGGTGTTGCTACCTGCAACTCTCCACCTTCAAGTAAACGCGTCACGCTGTGACGCGTTAACACTTTCACCCCTGCAAGACTCGCTCGTTCAACTAATCTATTGGCATATTGAGGGCCCGTTAGCACGCGATGAAACTCACGCATCCCAAAAGGTGGATGACCACAGTGGCGCGGTACACCACCGGCACACTCCTCTCTATCTAACACAACGACTTGCTTAACCCCTCGTTGACGCAGTTTGATTGCAGCAGCCAAACCTGCCGGGCCTGCTCCAATAACAAGAACATCCACTTGCAAGGTTTTCTCACTCATGATCGCTGGCCATAACATCGACAGATAAGTCATGGACAAAGCGCCCTTTGGTTATTTGCGCAAGACGGGCCGAGCAATAAAACGACTGACATCGCCCCATAGTTGCTCTTGTTCGACGCTTCAAACCTGATAATTCGTTTGGGGGGATAACAGATGAGAACGCTGCATCAATTTCTCTTTTAGTGACCATTTCACAATGACAGACAATCTCCTCATACCCAGCGTGCATCCAATCGCGCTGCTCATGCTCTGCTAAATGAGGCATTTTAGGCGTGATTATCGATGTCAACGGCGCTAAATCACCGCTCATTTTAGAGTATTTTTTGAAAATATAATTAGCTAAACCTAAAGCGGCCGTCAAACCTGTTGATCGAATACCACCAACCGTTATCCAATGTTTGTGTTTGTATTCAAAAACGCGATATTCCTTGCTCTCAGACGCAGGTCTAAGACCTGCATATGTAGCGGTGATCGGCATATTCTTTAAGCCGGGCACCATAGCCTCTGCTTGCGCTTTTAATAATTCAAGTTCATCGTAGGAAACACCGGCAAGCCCCCTATCATCCTGCTCTTGTGCAGTAGGACCAAGCAGTAAATTACCAAATATAGTACGGGTTAACACAACCCCCTTCGTGCGTTGCGTTGGTACCGGAAGAATAATCGATTTCAATAGCGCACTCGCGGCCTTGTCGTACACCACAAACTGTCCTTTACGCGGCTTAATAGAAAACTCAGAGCGACCAAGTAGTGCTTCATCCAATTGATCTCCGTAGAGCCCAGCACAATTCATGACGTACTTTGCAGCAACTTCTTCACCACTCATGCTTTTTAGCAGCCAGCCATCGCCATCAAACTTGCCAGAAGATACCGCATAATTAAAGCGTACTTGTGCACCATTTAACACCGCCTGAGTAATATAGGCTAAGGGTGAAGACCAAGGATCAATGACAAATTCACCTGGTATTGATACCGCTCCTAATGCCGATCGAGTAAGGCATGGCTCACGCTTAAATAATTCTTTGGAGTCTATGATATGTACATTATCGACGTGGTTCTGATGCGCCTGCTTCTCTATGTCTGGTAGGCGTACCATCTGTTCATCATTCCAAGCTACCACATGAGCGTTGGTTTTAAGTAAAGGAAGATCGAAGTCTTTGAATATTTGCAAATACTCTTTATAACCTGCTTGCATACACTCAAGTTCTAGTGAACCTAAAGGCGCATCAAAGCCCGTATGCAAAATAGCGCTATTCGCTTTACTCGCCCCGCTCAGTATATCTGCACCCTTCTCTAGTAGAATCACTTTTGCGCCTTCGAGAATAAACTTACGAGCAAGCGCACAGCCTACAACACCACCACCGATGATCGCGATATCAAAAACATCACGCACATGAGCGCTTGAATTATCTGTTGTCACTATCTGCCTCAGTTCTCATAATACTTCCTATTTACTACCATACAGTCATCCTAGTAGCCGTTCGGGCGATAGTCAATCGATTAATTCACCAATACAACCTATAAAACCACAATAACTGGCTCCTAGCACTCACCATGACATCTACTCGAGACAGCGGCATCAAAGTCTGCCTCCACGTACTCAATTTCTATTATCGCAAGGAACAAATTCAGCCATTACGACCAAAGTATTAGAGACAATGCCAAGATTTTTAATACTCTATGTTGAGTTTTTTTTACACACTCTTGTACATTGTTTAATCATCATCAGTACGGACGCACTCAAACACTTAGTATCAAACTAAAATTAAACCCCTAAATTACAAAGACTTACACAAAAACAACAGCCTTTTATAGTGTGTTTAATTTTAAACTCACATTATTTGTGTAGATTTACAAGCATGTGTCCCATTAAATAAGGCGTGTAAGAGCCATCTAAATCCGCTCTTTGCTTGCATGTGATTTTTTTCTAGACTACCATACGGAAACAAAAAATAACAAAAACGGGCACTTTACTGCAATTTTGTAAGAAAAAGTCTGATTACAACCATCCGAACAGTCAATACTATACTATTAAATTTTCTAATAGTAGGCGCGATTTGTAAGTATCGTACCATCACATACCTAACTTAATGACCCGTTTTGACGCGTATCAGGATATAAATAGAGCAGAGAATATGCCGTGTATTTAGTCTATTTTTCGTTTTAGTAACACTAAAGCCTAAGCGTATTATCAATACACAACGATATATAGACCAAGCAAAGACAACATCTTCAAAAAATAATAAGGGATGGTTTTAATGCAAAAATATTTCAACTTCTATGTACGGGTGGTCGATCGAGTATCTGACTATGTCGGCATCGTTGCAATGTACCTAATCTTTCTGATGGTAGGTATCCTCCTCATCGACGCCATTACCCGTAATGTGATCCACATTCCATTGCACTGGGGCATTGAAGCCGCGCAATTTACTTTAGCCGCCTATTACTTCATGGGTGGTGCAATGACCATAAAGGACAATGCGCATGTGCGCATGGACTTGTTCTATGGCGAATGCACTCCCCGTAAAAAAGATTGGATTGATCTGGCGACCATTGGCTGCTTGCTCTTTTATTTACTGGTGATGTTGTTTGGCTCAATTTCCAGTTTGGAGTATGCACTAGAGACCAATGAAACACGTTTCTCTATGTGGAATCCATCAATGATACCCATCAAAATATTAATGGTGGGCTGTATTGTACTAATGATATTGCAAACAATTTCCATGATTATAAAACACGTTACAAGCTTGCTCGGGAAGGAAAAAGAAGTATGAGTTATGAAATGATCGCGATCTTGATGTTCTCATCGATGATGGTGCTTTTGATATCGGGGCAACGCGTATTTGCCGCCATTGGTTTTGTCGCCGCCGCCGCTGCATTAATGCTCTATGGAGAAGGCGGTATTGAAATGCCGTTCAGCCAGACGTTTAAACTGTTCAACTGGTTCCCCATGCTCACCTTGCCGCTGTTTATTTACATGGGTTACATCTTATCTGAGTCAGGAATCGCTGAAGACTTATATCGCATGTTGCATGTCTGGTTTGGTAAACAACGCGGCGGTTTAGCGATTGGCACTATCGCTATGATGGTAATTATCTCGGCAATGAATGGTCTATCAGTGGCCGGCATGGCGATAGGTGCGACAATCGCCCTGCCAGAAATGCTACGCAGAGGTTATGACAAAGTATTGATCACGGGTGTGGTACAGGGGGGGTCCTCTCTTGGAATTCTCGTGCCACCAAGCGTAGTTATGGTCTTATACGGCATGATTGCCAGACAACCAGTGAGTCAGCTTTGGTTAGCGGGCGTCATCCCAGCGCTATTGATGGCAACCATGTTTGTTATCTATATTGTTGTACGCTGTCGATTAAATCCCGCTTTAGCCCCCACCGTATCAGACGAAGAATTAAACATGCCAATGTCTGAAAAATTGGCGCTGCTACGTGCAGGGATCATTCCATTCTTCATTTTCTTCACCATGACAGGGCTCTTTGTCATGGGCTACACCTCTTTAGTGGAAAGCGCCGCCGTTGGTGCGACATCAGCCACATTGGCCGCGATGTTTAAAGGCCGCATTAATTTAAAAATGCTGCACGAGACAGCCCGTAAAACCCTGGCTATTTCCTGCATGTTCCTGTGGCTAATTTTAGCAGCACTCGCCTTTGGTGCCGTCTTTGATGGGCTAGGGGCAGTACGGGCAATAGAATCGCTGTTTATTACCAACTGGGATCTAACCCCCTGGCAAGTGATTATCATGATGCAGGTTAGTTTCATCATAATGGGCATGTTCCTGGATGATACTGCGATGTTAGTGATTGTAGCGCCACTGTATATCCCACTGGTGAAAATCTTAGGGTTTGATTTAATCTGGTTTGGGGTGCTTTACACAATGACCTGTCAAATCGCCTATATCACGCCACCTTTTGGCTACAATTTATTTTTGATGCGCGCACTAGCTCCCAAGGAGATTAGTTTAGCCGATATTTATCGATCAATTTGGCCATTTGTCGCGATGATCGCGCTGACAATAGCCTTAGTGATGGTATTTCCGCAGCTTGCACTTTGGCTGCCGCAAACATTTCGTGGTTATTAATTGATAATCTTAAATTTGGTACTTGCGCTGCTGAATTTAGGTGAGTGTAACTTTTGATTGAACACGAATTGAAACGGGTCCTTAGAGCCTGATTGAGAATAGCATAGCCTGTTTTTGGTCAGCCTCTAGACTTTAGACTATTCCAACAATAATAGAGAGTACATACTATGACGGACGATACAAAAACTCCCAGCCCATCAGAGAAAATTCTGGCTGATAGGCGTAAATTCATGCAGCGCGGCGCCGTGGGTGCCGCTGCTGTTGCAGGTTCAATCATCGCGGCACCGGCTATCGCAAAAACAGCCCCGATCAAATGGCGTTTACAAACATATTCTGGCGCGCCTCTTGGCGCACATGTTATCAAGCCACAGATCGAAGCTTTCAATAGAGCTGCCCACGGTGAAATGGAAATTGAACTCTACTATGCTGATCAACTAGTACCCACCAGTGAGCTATTTCGCTCTATGCAAAACGGCACTATTGACGCGGTACAGTCTGATGATGCAACGATGGCATCGCCGGTTGATATCTCTGTTTTTGGCGGTTATTTCCCGTTTAGTTCACGTTACTCTTTAGACATCCCTGCGTTATTTTCTTACTACGGCCTCAATGATATTTGGGATGAAGCCTACAGCGAAGTACGCAATGTAAAATGGCTATCAGCGGGTGCTTGGGATCCATTGCATATATTCACTAAAGAGCCGATTCGCTCTTTAGCCGACCTAAAAGGAAAGCGTGTATTTGGTGTGCCTACCGCCGGTAAATTCCTCTCCCAGTATGGTCTGATTCCTGTCACTGTGCCGTGGGACGATGTAGAAGTAGCACTGCAAACGGGTGAGCTTGATGGTGTGGCATGGTGTGGCTTTACAGAGGCCTACGAAGTAGGCTGGGCGGATATCTGTAAATACGCATTGAGCAACTCAATTACCGGCGCTTGGTGTGGATCGTATTTCGCCAACAAACAAAGCTGGGAAAAAGTACCACCGCACCTACAGCAATTATTCCAGTCGACTATCGATCAATCACACTACTATCGCAATGTATGGTATTGGGGTGGTGAAGCTAAACTGCGTGTTGAAGGTGAAAAACTAGAGCTGACTTCAATTCCTGATAACGAATGGCAACAAGTGCAAAATGACTCGGCCGCTTTCTGGGACGAGATCGGCAAGACTAGCCCACGTGCTGGCAAAGTTGTACAAGCGTATAAAGATTACGCAGCTGTTATGGAAAAAGCGGGTTATCCGTACCGTTAAAATATAGTCACTCAACCAGAGCAGTCTCGTCTGCTCTGGTTTTTCACTCTATTTGTTTATCGCTAAACAGTTTATTTCTTTATTTCTTTCTCGTCGAAAATGAACTTTGTAGAATGCGACTAATCAACAACAACTAATTCCACGCCCAGTTTTTCCAACTCACTGACAAATTCTCGTGGTGGATTTTTATCCGTAATCAAACGCGATACTTTTGACAAATCACAGACTGAGCAAAGCGCTTTTTGTCCGATTTTTGTATGGTCAGCTAAAATTGTCACTGTACTAGCATTTTTAATCATCGCCTGCGCAATACTTGCTTCATCCATATTGAAATCCATGCAACCATCAATAATATCGATTGCTCCAACAGTGATAAAAGCGTGATCACAGTGAAACTTATTAATAACATCCAACGCCAGGTTTCCCACCACTTCTATCGCTTGATCACTATATTGCCCCCCCACTAAATAAATATCGTGATCAGACCTATTGCCTATATCTAGCGTTAATCGCAATGAGTTAGTAATAATAGTCAATCCTTCTCTTTCGCACAGCCCTTCGCAAAGCGCATACGTCGTTGATCCAGTGTCAACAAATAGACTGTCTCCAGCTTCGAGCAAAGTCGTTGCGTAATCGGCTATTTTTTTCTTTTCTTCACTGCTCGCTTTATAGCGGTTGGCGATTGGGCTCTCTATCGCTGTTTGAATAGCTGCGGCGCCACCATGGACTTTACGCAGTAATGACCGCTCGGATAAAACCACAAGATCTCTACGTATAGTCTCTTTAGAGGCCGAAAAACGTTCTGCCAAGTTATTTACTTCAACCTTCTTTTCACTGTTGGTGATCTCAACAATTTGTAGTCGTCTTTGCTTTGCGTTCATTTTGAATCACTCCAGACAGGCTGTTTACCCAAATAAATATTAATAATTAACAAATTTTTTTAGTTTCTACACTTACAGCGATTAGGTCAAACCCAGAGGCTAAAAATTCTGTAGGGATTATAAATATCAATCGATAAAAAGATACCCCTTATCGATCACAACCCAATAAACCCGCACTTTATCAAACCCATTCAATCACTTTGTATCGAGAAAAACCTCGCAATTACTTGGTCATTTCTTACAGGAAAATTCGCAGACGACAAATGAGCGATGCATGAGGCTAACACCTATATCAACATACAAAGCAGTTTTATTATTCGTCTATTTAATCATTTCTTGTAGATCATTCATCATTGAAAACAGTATGATGAATTAATGGATAGAGATAGTCATTCACTTTGGCTAAGAGAATAATAACAATACAAAATGTATACATTCCTACTCACTCCTCTACAAACGAAGTCATGTAAGGAGCTAATATGATCCATAAAATTATACTGCCATTTACTCTCTGCTTAACTCATTAACACCACGCTTGCGGCAGATCCGATTGAGTGGAGAATTCAATCAAACAAGTCCATTAGCAGCACGTTCTTTAATGTAGAATAAGCAAATGATGAGGGATATCGAGAACAACAGCTAAGGAGAACTAAAATTCACCCTTATTAAGACTCGGAGCAATTAGTTGCTTAAATTATCTAATACTCGGCCCCTGTATTGATACTTTAGTACTTGGCGCCTCTGCGGGTGCCAAAATGAATAAAACTAGCAATAAAACATAAAATATATATATCATGTATTCTCTCAAATATTGGGTTATTGTATCTGCATGATTATATATAAAGACTATACTTGTAATAAGCCGCCTATTTGCAAACCAACTGTTCATGTGAGCGAACAATGAACGAACCCTTCAATGACATGGCCATTTTTGCGTGTATTGCCCAAATGGGCAGTTTTACGGCAGCAGCTCAATCGTTGGGGCGCTCTAAAGCGTATGTAAGCCAGCGATTATCTAGTCTTGAGAAAATGCTAGGTACTCAGCTTCTTTTTCGAAGCACACGAAAACTTTCCCTCACAGAAGCGGGAAAAATATACTTAGGATATTGTCAAGATATTACTAAGTCAGCAGCAGAGGCAAAGCGCTCAATCGCCGCATTACAGGGACAGATGGAAGGCTCAATACGCATCAGCACGACTAACTCATTTGGCGAAGTATTACTCCTTGAAGCGCTGCTTAACTTTCAACAGAAATATCCAAATATTCACATTGATCTAGACTTATCAGATGAAATTCGAGATTTGCATGACACCGAAATAGACTTATGTGTGCGCGGTGGGAATGTTTCTGATGATCAATTAGTCGCTATCCCCTTGCTCAATTGGCAAATGTATACTGTAGCGACGCCGCAGTACCTTGAAAAATTCAATACCCCGACAACGCCTAATGAATTAAAAGCGCATAACTGTATTGGCCTAAATCATGAGATGACAGTCTCGGGCTGGCCTTATATCATTAATGGGCAATTTCAACGTATAAAAGTAAGCGGTGATTTTACCGTCACTCGCAATTCACTGATAAAGCAAATTACCCTGGCGGGTAGAGGGCTTGGCTGGATGCCATCCTACGTATTAGAGAATGAATTAAAATCAGGCGATTTAGTCAGGGTTTTAAAAGACTTTGAACCACCGTCTTTCACATTCTACTTAGCGTATGTTTATCAAAAAGCGATGCCTTACAGACAGCGCCGTTTAATTGATTTTCTCAAGGATTGGTTTTCGCCCAGCCGAAATTCACTTGAAGATGACATTAGCGGTGTTTAGTTTTTTTCGACGTTACTAAAACCACATTTTATAAAGAGGAGTAAGCTGTAATTGCCATAGAACTGGATTAGGTTATGCCTAATTCGTCTCTATTAAATGACTTGCTGCTTACCACTCTTATTAATGAACTAAGCCGTTTTTGCATCGCAGTGTTGTGCAACGGCCAACTCTTCTAAAATCATTGCTGCAGCTTTTTCAGCAATCATAATGGTAGGTGCATTGGTATTTGAGCTGACTACTTTTGGCATGACTGATGAGTCAACCACCCGCAGGCCATCAAGCCCTATTACTTTGAGGTCGGGACCTACCACACTGCGCTCATCCGTCACAGCACCCATTTTACAAGCACCTACTGGGTGATAGTCGGTCTTGGAGTATTGACGGGCATAAGCCATTATCTGCTCATCCGTTTTACACTCCATGCCCGGCATAGACTCTTGTTTAATGAAGGGCTTGAATGCCGATTGCGCCATGATTTCACGCGCTATTTTAAAGCCCTCAACTGACATTTCTCGATCATACTGCTCTGCCCAATAATTAGGATCAATCAGCGGCGCATCTAAAGGGTTAGAGGAAGCCAAGCGCACAGTACCGCGACTTTTTGGTCTAAGTACTGCCGAGTTTAACGTCACACCATTGCGGATCTTTTTTAAACCGTGTTCAAGCCCTGAGCCCGGTAAAAAGTGGAATTGAATATCCGGTGAGCGCGCCTCACTATCAGCGTACCAAAAACCGCCGCCATCACACAGATTCGAGGCGACCGGACCTGAGTTAAACATCAAGTATTCAAGACCTGCCCAAGCATTCATATGCAATGGTTTATAGCGATCAAAACTATAATCATCACTACACTCGCTCACGACAAAAACATCCATATGATCTTGGAAATTTTCACCAACGCTCGGTAAATCATGTACCGGTTTTATACCTAAGGCATTAAGATAATCAGCAGGACCAACACCCGATAGCTGCAGTAATTTCGGTGAACCCACTGCACCAGATGAAACTAATACTTCTTTATTGGCACGCGCTTGATGTATTTTAGAGGAGCCGCGCAAGACATATTCAACCCCAGTAGCACGCCCTTTTTCAATCACCACTTTCGTGACCGTTGCCTTGGTAATAACGCTTAAATTGTCGCGCCCGAGTACTGGCTTTAAGTAAACCACTGCTGCACTGCTGCGTTTACCATCGCGATTAGTCACTTGGTAATAACCAAAGCCCTCTTGCTTATCACCATTAAAATCGCAGGAGTAGGGAAACCCCGCCTGTTGCGCCGCTTGCACAAAGGCACTGGTTAGCTTGTGCGGGACTGGGTCTGATACTTTTAATGGCCCCTCCACCCCGTGATAATCATTGCACAAGCGATTGTTATTTTCAGCCTTTACAAAGTAAGGTAGCACATCCTTAAAAGACCAGCCTTCACAGCCCTCTTCAGCAGCCCACTCATCGTAATCAAGAGGGTGTCCGCGTGTGTAGACCTGCGCATTAATTGAACTACCACCGCCTAATACCCGCCCTTGCGGATACCATACTTCGCGATTATCTAAATGCTTTTGGGGTACCGTTGAATAGCCCCAAGTCGCCGCGGTACCAGTAAGCTTAGCAAAGCCAGCCGGCATATGAATGAGAGGGTTTCGATCGGGGTTACCCGCCTCTAATAACAACACTTTAATCGCTGGGTTTGCAGACAGTCTGTTCGCTAAAACACAGCCTGCTGGGCCCGCACCGGTAATAATATAATCGTACATTGTGACTCACCTATTCACTGTCGTTTGTGATGGATTGAACATTTACAACCTGTTGATGGACAATCCACCATCAAGTTCCAAGGCACTGCCGGTGGCAAATTTCATCGTGCCCTGCGCAAAAGGTAGCAGTGCTTGGGCAATATCTTCAGGTACACCCCAACGCTTGGCAGGTACTAATCCTTCACTGATGCGCTTATCGTATTTTCCACTGACCTTTTCAGTCATAGCGGTTTTGATAATGCCTGGGCGCAGCTCAAAAACACCGATATTATCCTCTGCTAAGCGCAGAGCAAAAGCATTCGTCATCATCGCCAGCGCCGCTTTGCTCATGCAATAATCCGCACGATCAGGAGACGTCATCAAAGCGCTTACCGATGAGATGGAGATGATACTGCGATAGTGGGGCGATGGATTAGCGCACATCCAACGCGCCACTTGTTGACTTAAAAAGAAGTTACCGCGCAAATTCACTGACATCACAGTATCAAAAGACTCAACACTCATTTCCAGCAAATCACCGCGATGTAAAGTACCGATGCCGGCATTATTCACAAGGCAATCAAATCCACCGCCCCAGCTGACTACTTTGTCTATTAATTCAGCGTGGCCCTCTATATCTGCTAAATCACTGGGGACATACACTGCTTTTGCACCCAGGCTTGAGCACTGCTCTATTATCTCTTTACACTCATCCGATTTATTACGCGCTGTAAATGCGATGTTAAAGCCGTTACTGGCCAATTCATACACAACTGCCAGCCCTATGCCTTGTCGACCTCCTGTGACTAATGCGACAGGGCGAGAATGACTACTCATGAAAACTTCTCCGTTGTTATTATATATTCTGCGACACGCAGCGCTTGTGCTGCGATGGTTAAAGCGGGGTTAACTGCCGCCGAATTAGGTAAAAATGATGCATCGACCACAAATAAATTACGCTGATCATAGCTTTTACAATAACTGTCTAAAGGTGCTGTTAAAGGATCATCACCCATGCGCACAGTGCCACATTGATGAGAGGGAGCGCTGCTATCAAAAGGCTTGCTCAACGTGATTAAAGCACCACCGGCACGCGCCATTTTTTTTGCCGCGCGCAAGAGTTTACGGTGCGCTTTATAATTGCTGCGCTTCCAACTCAGTTGAATTATGCCGTCCTCACCCACGGTGACTCGACTATCCGCATCGGGCAAATCTTCGCTCATCACATACCAATCCACACTGTGATCGGCTAACCAATTTAAGATTGATCTAGGCAACCTACGAAAATGCCGCGGCAAACCTGCCGCTAAAATGCTGCCATTTAGCTTTCCAAGTAACTGGATGTTACCCAGTGGCTCACTACCTTGCTTTTCGCCGAAGTAAAAATCATTAATGGCGATGGTTTTTTGATAGACAGATCGGTTGCGCTTAAAGGGGTTAATCGCCAATAAAGCACTGCAATTATGGTTCATAAAATTGCGTCCTACCTGATCTGAACTATTTGATAAACCATTGGGAAATCGTGCACATTTTGAGGCCAGTAACAGTGCGGCGCTATTAATAGCCCCGGCACTTAAAATCACCGTATTGGCCGCGACGCTATGTAATGCTCCCTGGTATTCAAATGTCACACTGCGAATGCGTTTACCACATTCACTCGCATTTAAACGGGTGACTTTTGCACCACTGACTAGCTGTACATGATCCGATTTAAGTGCCGGATTAAGTGCGGCGGCTTGTGCATCCATTTTGCCGCTATCGGTATCTGGGAAACCATCCCATGGTGTGGCTGATCGCGCTAACCAGCGCTTAATATCCACAGCCAAAGGCAAGCTAAACGGGTGATAACCTTTCTTTAACAGCCTTTGACGCACGTGAGCGATATACGGTTCGTCAGCGATCGGAGGTTCAACAAAACCTCGCTCGCCAGATGGGTCACAGCTATCTTCACCCACTGTACCGCGCACTTGATAAAGGGTTTCAGCGCGCTGATAAAAAGGCGCCAGTTCCCGGTAGCTAAATGGCCAAGCAGGTGAAGTCCCTGCTGCAAAGTCAATACGCGCAAAATCTCGCTCACGATAACGAAGCATCACCGCACCGTAAAACTTGGAGTTACCACCCAGATAATAATAGTTACCGGGAGAGAACAATTCGCCATCAGCATTGCGCCAGCGCTCATCACTTTTAAAGCTCTGCTTAACAAAGACTTCGTCAGCATCGCGTGCCGCACTGGTCTCTGGAAGTTGCTCACCGCGCTCAAGTAATAAAATACGCGCACCGCTATCGCTCAGTGCATTGAGTATGGTTGCCCCACCAATGCCACTGCCGATGATGACAATGTCATAGTGCGCTGCTATCTTATCCATCCACTGCCTCCTTTGTATTGACCCACTATTCGTCACTCGAACTTCGTCACTGTTTTGCGTTATTGAATCCGCTTACCAGTTTCGCCATCAAAGGCTAAGTTTCTAGAAACATCAAAGGCGAAGCGTGACGCTTGCCCTGCTACGGCACCGCAGCGACTGCGCATTCTGGCGACAACTTCACGTCCACCTAGTTTGGTCACTACAAACATATCCGCACCGGTTGGTTCTGTCACTTCAACCGATAAATCCGCTTCATGGATCTCCCCTTCACTGCGATTGGCACTGTTTGGATCTGTGACAGTTTCAGGGCGTAAACCTAAAGTCACTTTACGGCCTAGGTACTTCTCAACCGCACCTTTATCTCGACCTACGGGTAACAGTAGCGGCCTCTGTGCATCGACAGTGGCGACTTCAAAATGCAATTTATCTTCAACTTTACAAACATTTGCCTCAATCAAGTTCATTGATGGAGAACCCATAAAGCCTGCTACAAAGGTATTTACTGGGTTATCATAAATCTCTTGCGGGGTACCAAACTGCTGCACGATACCACCGTTCATCACCGCTATTTTGGTCGCCAATGTCATCGCTTCGATTTGATCGTGAGTTACATAGACGATAGTGGCGCCTAGACGCTGATGCAGTTGCTTAATTTCAGTACGCATATCGACACGCAGTTTGGCATCTAAGTTTGATAGCGGTTCGTCAAACAAAAATACTCGCGGGTCGCGAACCAAGGCACGTCCCATGGCAACACGCTGGCGTTGACCACCTGATAATTGTGAGGGTTTACGATCAAGCAGTTGCTCCATTTGCAACATTTTTGCCACTTTTTGAACAGCCTCCTCACGCTCCTCTTTAGGCACCTTTCGCATTTCTAAACCAAAACTGATGTTCTTAGCGACACTCATGTTCGGATACAGCGCGTAAGATTGAAACACCATCGCTATATCACGTTTTGAGGGATGTACACCATTCATTGATTTACCATCAATTGAAATCTCGCCACCACTAATTTCATCGAGACCTGCAATCATATTTAATAACGTAGATTTACCGCAGCCCGATGGTCCCACCAGCACCAGGAAATCCCCTTTATTGATTTCGATATTGATGCGTTTTAGTACTTCTACGTCAAAATAATGTTTGTTGACGTTTTCGATATTCAAAAAGCTCATAATTATTACCCTTTAACAGATCCTGCCATTAAGCCGCGCACAAAATAACGACCAGCGACTACATAGACCAACAGTGTTGGTAGTGCTGCGGTAATCGCTGCTGCCATATGTACGTTGTATTCTTTAACTCCGGTGGAGCTATTCACTAAATTGTTCAAAGCGACCGTGATCGGCGCCGTATCCCCGGATGAAAAAGAGGCGCCAAACAAGAAGTCGTTCCAAATATTGGTAAACTGCCAAATGACGGTTACTACAATAATAGGTCCAGAATTTGGCAGTAAAATACGCCCAAATATAGTAAAAAACCCTGCACCATCCATCACTGATGCACGAATCAGCTCATCGGGAAAAGCCTCGTAAAAGTTGCGAAAGAACAAAGTAGTGAAACCTAATCCGTAGACCACATGCACTAATACTAAACCTGAGGTAGTATTCGCTAAGCCCATCCAACCGAGCACTTGCGACATAGGCAGAAGCACGATCTGAAAGGGAATAAAGCAGGCAAATAACATCATGCCAAAGACCCACTTATGCCCTTTAAAGCGCCATTTTGTCAGCACGTAACCGTTAAATGCACCAAGCAAAGTGCCGATAAAAACCGCTGGCACAGTGATTTTCAAACTGTTCCAGAAGTAGCCACTGATGCCATTACAATCAAGGCCTAAACAGGCACTTCCCCAAGCTTTTAACCAAGGTTCAAAGGTGATTTGTAATGGCAGTGCCATCATATTGCCAAGGCGAATTTCCTCTAGCGATTTAACCGAGGTCACCAACATGACAAACAGTGGTGCCAAGTAAATAACCGCAGTCACGATTAATATCGTATAAATTAATACTCGCCACAATAGACCTGAACGCAATGCGTTATCTTGAGAGCTAGAACTCATTTTTTGCCCCCTTTAATTTTTGAGTAACTGTGAATAGATGAACCATGAAAGTGCTGTACGTCACGTGATATTTGAGAGCTAATGTTCATTTTTTGCCCCCTTTTATTTCTGGGAATATATAAATAGATGAACCATGAAAGTGCTGTACGTCGCGTGATATTTGAGAGCTGATGTTCATTTTTTGCCCCCTTTTATTTCTGGGAATATATAAATAGATGAACCATGAAAGTGCTGTACGTCACGTGATATTTGAGAGCTGATGTTCATTTTTTGCCCCCTTTTATTTCTGAATAGATGTACGGAACCATAATCGCGACGATGATCATTAGCATGAATACCGCACTGCTGGCACCGACCCCTATTTGGTTACGAGTGAATGAATAAGAATACATAAAGGTTGCCGGTAGCGAAGTCGCATTACCTGGCCCCCCGCCTGTTAACGCAATCACTAAGTCAAAGCTCTTTATCGCCAAGTGCAATAGCACGACAAAGGCACTTAAGAACACGGGACCTAACTGTGGAATGATAATACGAGTGTAGATTTTCCAAGCTGGAGCACCATCTATTTGCGCCGCCTTTAATATTTCGTTATCAATGCCGCGCAAGCCTGCTAAAAACATCGCCATCACAAAGCCTGATGCCTGCCAAACACCGGCAATAACCACAGTGTAAATGGCCATATCAGAATTGACTAACCAGTCGAATTTAAAATCGACAAATCCCCATTCATGCATTGTCCGTTCGAGTCCAAGGCCTGGGTTTAAAAACCATTTCCAGGCAGTACCTGTGACAATAAAGCTCAATGCCATTGGATAGAGATAGAGGGTACGTAATCCGCCTTCTAAGCGGATCTTTTGATCAAGTAAAATAGCCAGTAATAAGCCAATAGCAATGCATAAACCAATATAGAGGATTGAAAAAATAAATAAGTTTTGTAACGAAGTTTGCCAGGTAAGTGTATTCCACAACCGGCTCCACTGATCTAATCCCACCCAGGTGTAGTTAGGCAGCATTTTTGATGCGCTAAATGAAAGATAAACTGTCCAGAGAATAAACCCGTAGACAAACATAAGGATCACGGCAAAAGAAGGCGCTAATACAAGTTTCGGTAATTGTTGTTGTAGATAACCTATTAACTTGTCAGAGCGGTTCTCCTCAACCGTGCTCGAGGGTTCCTGAGCGATGGTCTGTTGCATGGCACTGTCCTGCTTTAAAAGTGACCGGGTACAGGTACCCGGCCAAAAGGTGGAGACTAGATAGTTTCTATCTACAAATGATCGAGCTAAAACCTCATCTGTATATAAAAACTATTTTTAAGACTTAGATAAGATTTTTAAATAGCGTTTTTAACAGAAGCTGCCAGTTGTTTAACGGCCTCTTTTGAGGACATATCGCCATTAAAGTGTGCAGTAATCACATCGTAAAATGCATTTTTAACCGCTGCTGGAGAGGCGTGGCCATGTGCCATGCTGCCAATTAAAGTGTCATTGGCGCTCGCCTCTTTAAGATCTGCCATGGCTTTTTTGCCGCAGGCATCAAACGCTTCATCTGAGATATCGGTACGCGCAGGCACTGAC
>Ga0209291_1001512_pt1 | contig 20509 bp, 18 predicted proteins | sample GOMGulsemesocosm_FD_184633 | JGI IMG/M metagenome (GOLD analysis project Ga0209291, IMG submission 184633) | Methane-oxidizing microbial communities from mesocosms in the Gulf of Mexico - GOM9B Gulf of Mexico (SPAdes) (version 2) | ecosystem: Environmental > Aquatic > Marine > Cold seeps...
ACAACCCTTTTTATCTTTGGGGATCAAAACCAATCACGCATTCAATCCTATGTTAAAAGGGAAAGTGGTCAATAACCTATTCTGTGCAGGGTCTAATTTAGGCGGATATGATCCTATCGCCGAAGGCAGTGGCAGTGGTGTTGCGATTAGTACCGCTTATCACGCCGTAAACCAGTTATTACAACAACGTATGGTAAATGCCGACTTAAAACAACCAAGCAGCAACAGCTTTGCATAAGGGGACAAATATAATGGACTTAGCATCAACACGTTTTGAAAAATGCATCAAGTGTACTATTTGCACCGTATACTGCCCAGTTGCCAAAGCCAATCCAAATTACCCAGGGCCAAAAGAATCGGGCCCAGATGGTGAGCGATTAAGAATAAAAAGCCCAGAATATTATGATGAAGCATTAAAGCTTTGCACTAACTGTAAGCGCTGTGAAACGGCTTGTCCGTCCAACGTCAATGTCGGTGATATTATTGCGGTGGCACGCGGCAAGTTTGAGAAGAAAAAACTTAATCCAAAATTAATGCGTGATTACATTTTAAGTCACACTGATTTATTCGGTACATTATCGACACCTGTCGCCCCCTTGGTAAACAAGATCACTGATTCGAAAATTATCAAAACCATCATGGATAAAACCGTGGCGATTGATAAGCACAAATCCTTACCTAAATATTCATTTGGTTCGTTTAGGCATTGGTATAAAAAACAAGCCAATACACAAATCCAGTTTGAACGCCAGATCAGCTATTTCCACGGCTGTTATGTTAACTACAACAATCCACAGCTTGGCAAAGATTTAGTGAAAGTATTAAATGCCATGAATATCGGCGTCAAATTATTGAAGAAAGAAAAATGCTGTGGTGTGCCGCTGATCGCCAATGGCTTTCATGACAAAGCCCGTAAAAATGCAGAATTTAATGTTAAACACATGACCGAAGCTGTCGAACAGTTTAATACCCCCATTCTATCTACATCATCAACTTGCTCGTTGACCTTAAAACAAGAATTCCCGCATGTATTAAAAGTCGATAACAGCAAGATTTCCAATAAACTTGAATTCATCACGCCATTTTTATTACGTGAATTTATGAATGGCAATATGCCAGAATTAAAACCCGTAAATAAAACTATTGTCTACCATACACCCTGTCATTTAGAGCGCAGTGGTTTGGCTATATTCACTATCGAACTGTTACGCACTATTCCCGGCTTAAATGTCATTGTACTGAACAGTGAATGTTGTGGTTCTGCCGGTACTTATGGTTTTAAGAAAGAAAACTATGAGGTGTCGATGAAGATAGGTAAAGGTTTGTTTGAACAGATTAAACAGGCGAATGCTGACTTTGCGATTACCGATTGTGAGACCTGTAAATGGCAAATTGAAGAGAACAGTGATTTAGAAACTATCCATCCGGTGAGTTTATTAGCGCAGTGTTTAATAAAATAAAGGGAATAAATATGAAGAAGGAAATAACTACCATTTCCTTCTTTATCGAATAGTTAAGGCTGATTATTCAGGTTAGTATCATTTAAATCAATATGGTAATGATCGTTATGATCATTACGGTACGTCACTCCCGTATTATTCCAAGTACCAATATCCAAATTTAATATATCAGTTCCATTCGTTAATAAACCCGTTTCCATTAACGATCTTAACCACCCACTCGGTAATTCAAGACTAGGAGCACCACGTGCAGATATGACTTCCGCGACCGTATTTAGCCCTGCTAGTGTGTCTAGTCCACTACGCGCAGATAAAATCCAATCCGTAACTGTCGCCCGGTCAGCTATATTACCAAGTAACGCGCTAGCGGTTTTAGAGTGAATTAATTGATAATTTAAACTACCATTTCTAACCCCTCCAGTTAAATCAGTGAAATGATAAATATCAATATCAGTACCTCGTCGATGGGTTAAATGACCAATATTACGACTATGTTCACCAGAAATATCGTTTACCTCAGGTATGCTTTCTGCATTAGAAAGTAACCATTCGTAGGTTCCTTTTGCTGCCCAACCATCTTTACCCTTGTCTCTAAATCCAAAACGAGAAATACTGTCAGGAATTAGCCACAACGCTTTCATTGGGGCAGAATCTTTTTCATCATCTAACTTAGTCCCATTAAGCTCCGATTCGACCCTAAAGCTATATCGGATCATATGTTGTGTCGGTGGTTGTGATTGAATAGAGGAAGTATAATTTTGATTCATAGTAACTGTCACATCAATAGTTTCATCATCTATCAATACTGCTTTTATTCCGGGAGCCTCATCAACAACCGTCATTAATTCATTTCCATTACTATTTTGTAATAATTTTGCAGAGACTTTTGTAATAGTCGCACCCGTTGGTTTATTCATTTCCAAACGGTAGGTTTTACTATAAATATTCGTTTCATTATGTCGAGGAATACTAAAATAATCAGTACCAGTATGCGTCACGGACTTAATATTAAACTTAGGTTCGAAACTGAGTGTCGCGTTCACATATGTCGGTAAATAACTATCACCAATATTTGTTGAAGAACCATACAACGTAATATTTATATCTGTAGCTGTAAGAGCAGAAACATCGATTGTTTCAACTATCTCACCTGTAGAACCATTACTCTGCCACACTGGCTCACTGTAAAGCTGAGAGTTAACTTGCCTAGACTGACTAAATAACGAGGCACCATTTTCACTATTAACCATTAATAACCAAACATCATTGAACATGCTCTGATCAAGTACATAAGCAGGGTACTCAGCAGTATCAACTGTATAAGTTAAAGTAATGGTCTCTGTACCAGCAGGAACAGACAAAGACTGTAATTTTTTTTGTGCCGTATCGACAGCACCACCAATAACACTAATAGAAGCCGAATCAGAAGATGTTACATAAACTGAACTTAAAGCTTCCCTTTTAGCTCCTAGCTCTTTATCCAGATCTTGCCTTTTTTTCACAACGACTGAATTAGCTAAGTTTAACTCAGGCAAAGCCGATGTAGTAATCGTATGAACAACTTCATAGTAAGGAACATCATTAAGTAAATCTTCTGTTGTTAACAAATTAAGCGTTAACTGTTTATTTCGATTCATAATAATTGATGCAAAAGAAGTATAAATAATATCACCAGAAGTCGTCGTGATTGTAAACTCCCAACTACCCGCAGGTAGATGTTCGAATATGAATGCACCAGCAGTATCAGTAACTTGCTTCATTACTATATCACCAGCAAGATATTTTGCTTGCACTGTCAGCTCGCCAAGTGGTAATGAAGTTTTTGATGGAGGGGAAGCCAGTTGACCATAAACACTATGTAGACCTAAATAAAAATCAAGTTGTTCCGCATATACCCCAGCAAACTCATCCTCCGCATAAAAAGAGAAACGTAATTCACCAAAACCTAAACCGACTAATACACGATTCAAAGATTCAATATCAATAGCAGTAAGAACACCCTCTTCAGTTAATCTAAACAAAGACGTAATATCGACCCAATTATCTAAGTTCTTATTATTTGCTACACGTAAATAATCAAAATAAATAAGCGATGTGGGCTTGCCACTATCTCTTGTTAACTGAATAACAAATTCAGTAAAGTCCGCAGCAAGAACCCCATTTATAATGCTAGGTACAGAAACGTCGACAGGTTCGAGTAGTTTACCGCTCACCATGTGCATATCCAGCTGATGAATTGTATTTTCTTCAACTGTAATTATTTTTTCATCAGCCACTAATCCCGGTAATAATGCTCGAATAGTTTGCTCTCCGGCATCGACCTCAATACTTAACTTCCCTTCCGCATCAGTAACACCAACTCTTTCACCTGCGACATAAATAACAACGCCACTACCAGCGGGAAAGTCTGGCTGTTCCAAGTAAGTAGCAACATTTATGGTACCTTTACAGGCACTGAGAAAGAGTGTAAAAAAAACCAATATTCCTAACCGCTTCATTGTAGGCATAATAACCTCCATGTTTTAAAATAATATTTTGAAGATCCATATCCGATTAATCAATTGTATTTATTACAACGAATTAAAAAATATCAAAATGATAAACAATACATTTAGAATGTTAAATTTAAACATCGTGTTTTATTTTTGGGTGAGGAAGCTAGAAATAGAAATAGAAATAGAAAGGATGATAGGGATACTTGAGTGTACTTGCTAATAAGAAAATATTTAAAGATAATACCTGTCAGTCACTTACCTGCACATTACGCAGTTAATGACTGACAGACGCATTAACGATTAATCGTTAAATGAACGTACAATCCAAGCGCGGAACGTACGGCCTTTCAATTTACCTTTACCAATTTTCTGTACAGCCGCTTTAGCAACTTTACAGTCAACAGCAACATAAGCACAGTGATCAAACAGTTGGATTTTACCAACTAGCTTACCATCAATACCGTCTTTACCTGTTAATGCACCTAAGATATCACCCGCACGTACTTTCTGCTTTTTACCACCATCAATACGGATACATTCCATCGGTGGTGTCATTGGTGATTCATTTAAGACACTTTCTGGTGGTAGGGTTTCTGCCGTAATCATACCAAAACGATCTTCTAATAACGCAACTTGGTATGCTTCTTTATCATCAAATATAGTACAAGCAATACCTTTACTACCCGCACGACCAGTACGGCCAATACGGTGAACGTGAACTTCACTGTCATGCGCAACTTGGAAGTTAATCACAGCATCTAGAGAGTCAATATCCAGACCACGTGATGCAACGTCAGTCGCTACCATGATAGAAATACTCTTATTAGAAAAACGCACTAACGCTTGGTCGCGATCACGTTGTTCTAAATCACCGTGCAGAGCAATGATACTAAAGCCAAAATGGCCTAATTCATCAGCAACATCTTGCACATCTTTCTTGGTATTACAGAAAATAACCGTTGATTCAGGTTTGTGCTGTAGTAATAATCCGCGAACCGTATCTAAACGTTCGCCAAAGTTTTTCACTTTGTAGAAATGCTGTTTGATTGAGCTATCGTCATGCGTCGCTGCAACTTCAACCATTTCAGGATTGTTCATTATTTTCGATGCAATCGCTTGGATTTTTTTCGGGAAAGTAGCACTGAATAATAATGTTTGACGATCACTTGGTGCTTTTTCGACAATTGCGTCAAGTGCATCTTGGAAACCCATTTCTAGCATTCGATCCGCTTCGTCCAGCACAAATGTTGTTAGATTATCTAATCGTAACGTGCCTTTGTTTAAGTGATCTAATACACGACCTGGTGTACCAACAATAATATGTGCTCCATGTTCTAATGAACCGATTTGTGGACCAAATGGCATACCACCACACAGCGTTAATACTTTAATGTTGTGAATAGCACGTGCCAGTTTACGAATTTCTTTAGCAACTTGGTCTGCTAACTCACGTGTAGGACAAAGCACTAACGTTTGAATACGGAAACGTTCAACGTCTAAACGCTGAAGTAAACCTAAACCAAAAGCAGCTGTTTTACCTGAACCAGTTTTACCTTGGCCAATTACATCTTTACCTTCAAGAATACTCGGTAAGCTTTGTGCTTGGATAGGTGTCATTTCGGCATAACCGAGAGACTCAAGATTAGAGACAAGCTCTGGACGTAAATTTAGAGAAGAAAAATCAGTTTGGCTCACAGGCATACCTTTAATGGTTATAATAGATAAAACAAAAAGGGCAAGCTCCGAAGAACATGCCCTTTATACTTAAACTTTTTGATTCATCATCAATCCATTTAAGTTAACAATCTTAGTGACTATTAATTCAAAAGAATTAAAGTACTACGATGTTTTCTGCTTGAGGACCTTTTTGGCCGTCAACAACAGTGAATTCAACTTTTTGGTTTTCAAGAAGAGTACGGAAACCGTCGCTCTTGATAGCGCTGAAATGTGCGAACACATCAGGGCCGTTGTCTTGTTGAATGAAACCGAAACCTTTAGTTTCGTTGAACCATTTTACTGTACCAGTAATTGTAGACATAATAGAATCCTATTTATCAGAGTAATTTAATTGGCATAAAGCCGGTGTTGCTGGAAGTGTTACTACTTACTTATGATCAAACAGGACGAGGTACTAAAAAAAACTTCGAAATGGAATTCATTCATAAAACTAACCTTAAAGCTGCTGCGAATTATATAGACTTAAAATTAGCTGTCAACAAAGTTATTTACCATTGCGCTATAGATAGCAATAATTATCTAGTTTGCACTTAGACAGTCTATCATGTACCCTGCAGCACCGCTGTTATACTAAGCACAATCCATTAAATAGCAACCATCTAGATAAAGAGACACTATATGAGTTTTACCGACCTCGGTTTATCCGCACCAATCCTAAAGGCTGTAGCAGAAAAAGGCTACGACACACCATCGGCAATTCAGGCGCAAGCAATACCAGCTGTACTGTCAGGTAGGGATGTAATGGCTGCGGCACAAACAGGGACAGGTAAAACAGCTGGTTTTACTCTACCTATTTTAGAAAAGTTAAGCCAAGGCCCACGTCCACGAGCCAATCAAGCACGTACATTAATCTTAACGCCGACACGTGAACTAGCAGCACAGATTGCAGAAAACGTTGAAGTATATAGCAAGCATTTACGTTTAACTTCGACAGTGGTATTTGGTGGCGTTAAAATTAACCCACAAATGGCGCGTTTACGTCGTGGTGTTGATATCTTAGTAGCAACGCCTGGCCGTTTATTAGATTTATATAATCAAAACGCTATTCGCTTTCACCAATTAGAAATTTTGGTATTAGATGAAGCCGATCGCATGCTTGATATGGGTTTCTTACGTGATATCCGTAAAGTCCTTGCAGTGCTACCACAAAAACGTCAAAACTTATTATTCTCAGCAACCTTTTCTGATGACATCCGCCAACTTGCTAAAGGCTTAATCAACGATCCAGTTGAGATTTCAGTGACGCCGCGTAATGCAGCTGCTAAATCGGTTGAACAATGGATGCACCCGGTTGATAAGAAGAAAAAACCACTTCTTTTAACACACCTAATTAAAGAAAACGACTGGAAGCAAGTGTTGGTATTTACTAAAACTAAACACGGCGCGAACAAGTTAACCAAACACCTAGAAGAGCAAGGTATTAATGCTGCTGCTATTCACGGTAACAAGAGCCAGAGTGCACGAACTAAAGCACTAGCGAACTTCAAATCAGGTGAAGTAAGAGCACTTATTGCGACTGATATTGCCGCTCGTGGTATCGATATCGAACAACTACCACAAGTAGTTAACTTCGATTTACCAAACGTACCAGAAGATTATGTTCACCGTATCGGTCGTACTGGTCGTGCTGGCGCTGAAGGTACTGCAATCTCATTAGTTTGTCATGACGAAATTAAAGAGCTTGTAGCGATTGAACAATTAACGCAGAAGCACCTTGAGCGTGTTGTTGTAGACGGTTTTGCACCAATGGATTCATTCCCGACTACACCGGGTATTCGTCCACCAAAAGCGAAAAAGCCAAAAAGAGATCATCAAGATGGTCAACGTTCAGGTGAAAATTCACGTGGTCACAAGCCGGCAAGTAAGAACCGTCGTCACACAGGCCCACGCAGTGAAGTAAATCCATCAGCAAATAAAGGCAACCGTCGTCGTCCTGCTGGCTCTGCAAACAATAGCGCGAAATAGTCGTATTGCACATTGTCTTTAATCACAAGGCAATGTGCTTCTTTAAGAATCCTTTAACACGCCAAGTTTGACGCCCCCCAATTCAATCTACTCGCAATTTATTTAATCATTTGTCCTTAGTTAATATTATTATTTACGTCCGTATTTGCTAGAATATTCACTCTTCATTAAAGAGCGGAAAGTAAATGAAATTACAACAAATAAACAAAGTTCGTTACCGTAAACACTTAAACATGGCGAGTATTGTCGCTACAGCCGTGTTAATCGCGTTTGCATTGTTTTATGGTCAAGTTTTAATTCATTTTTTTGCCGAGCCTGACAAGGATAATTTTAAACTAAATTTAGCTGGTGTGATCCTTGGTGTGATTAGCTTATTGGTCGTATTTAACCTTATCCGCCGCCATCCTTATTTAGTTGAAGTCATGTATGTCTGGAAGCTAAAACAAGAAAACAATAAGATTTACCGTAAGCTTCACCATATCCAAACAGCCTTAAGTGACAGTGACAACACCAATATAGATGCCATTACCATCCTAAACTACTATTATGCCGCATCGAAGCAACTGTACCATTTAGACAACAATACATTAACGATGGAAAGTTTAACGGCCGACATAACAAAGTTAGATAGTCTCATAACAGAAAAGAATTTAACCATTACCCTTGATGACTATAATTCAAGCTTATTAAAACAGTTTTGAATCATATATAGGTAAGTATATAAAAAACAGGCTCGGCTAAAATTGCGCCTGTTTTTAGAATATAAACCCAACTTTTTTACCTGGAATCCTATTTTTATAGCCTTAATGCAAATTAATTATATCGAAATGGAAAAAAACACCGTAAATGCATCTTATAGCCCCCTATCTCTTTTTTGTTCTCAAAAAAACGTGATATACTCCGCGCGAATCTTTAAATAAATAAATTATAGAGAACATAATGGCAGATTTATCTAAATACAGAAATATCGGTATCTTCGCTCACGTTGATGCTGGTAAAACAACAACAACTGAACGTATCCTAAAACTTACTGGTCAGATCCACAAAACTGGTGAAGTTCATGACGGTGAATCAACTACAGATTTCATGGAACAGGAAGCTGAGCGCGGTATTACTATTCAGTCAGCAGCTGTAACTTGCTTCTGGGATAATCACCGTTTTAACGTTATCGATACTCCTGGACACGTTGACTTCACAGTAGAAGTTTACCGTTCACTTAAAGTACTTGATGGCGGTATCGGTGTTTTCTGTGGTTCTGGTGGTGTTGAACCGCAATCAGAAACTAACTGGCGTTATGCGAATGACTCAGAAGTTGCTCGTATCATCTTCGTTAACAAATTAGACCGTATGGGTGCTGATTTTTACCGTGTTGTTAAGCAAACTCAAGACGTACTAGATGCTAACCCACTAGTAATGGTTCTACCAATCGGTATCGAAGACGATTTCGTTGGTGTTGTTGACCTTCTTACACGTAAAGCATACGTATGGGATGAAACTGGTCTTCCAGAAAACTACGAAATCACAGATGTTCCTGCGGACATGGCTGACAAAGTAGAAGAATACCGTGAGATGCTAGTTGAAACTGCTGTAGAGCAAGACGATGATCTATTAGAAGCTTATATGGAAGGTACTGAACCTTCTATTGAAGAAATCAAACGTTGTATCCGTAAAGGTACACGTACAATGGACTTCTTCCCAACTTACTGTGGTTCAGCATTCAAGAACAAAGGTATGCAACTAATTCTTGATGCTGTTGTTGATTACCTACCTAGCCCAACAGATGTAGATCCTCAACCGCTTACTGATGAAGAAGGCGAACCAACAGGTAAATTTGCACTTGTTTCAAGTGATGAAACTTTTAAAGCGTTAGCATTTAAAATTTCAGATGACCGTTTTGGTGCACTTACTTTCGTTCGTATCTACTCAGGTACATTGAAGAAAGGTGATACGATCCTTAACGCTGCAACAGGTAAAACTGAGCGTGTTGGTCGTATGTGTGAAATGCAAGCTGACGATCGTAACGAATTAACTAGCGCTCAAGCTGGTGACATCATTGCAATCGTAGGTATGAAAGGTAACGTTCAAACTGGTCACACTTTATGTGATCCGAAAGATCCTATCATTCTAGAAGCAATGGTATTCCCTGAACCAGTAATCTCTATCTCTGTAACACCTAAAGATAAAGGTTCTACTGAGAAAATGGGTATTGCGATCGGTAAAATGGTTGCTGAAGATCCAACATTCAAAGTTGAAACTGACCAAGATTCAGGTGAAACAATCCTTTCAGGTATGGGTGAACTTCACCTAGACATTAAGGTTGATATCCTTAAGCGTACATACGGCGTTGATCTAGTTGTTGGTGCTCCGCAGGTTGCTTACCGTGAAACTATTACGCAAGAAATTGAAGATAGCTACACGCATAAGAAACAATCTGGTGGTAGTGGTCAATTCGGTAAAATCGATTACCGTATCAAGCCAGGTGAACCTGGTTCAGGTTTCGTTTTCACAGCATCAGTTGTTGGTGGTAACGTTCCTAAAGAATTCTTCCCAGCTGTTGAGAAAGGCTTCAAGAGCTTGATGGACACTGGTGTTCTAGCTGGCTTCCCAGTACTAGACGTTGAAATCGAACTATTCGATGGTGGCTTCCACGCAGTGGATTCATCAGCAGTAGCATTCGAACTTGCTGCACGTGGTGCATTCCGTCAGTCTATCCCTAAAGCGGGTGCTCAACTGATTGAACCTATCATGAAAGTTGACGTATTCACGCCAGACGATCATGTTGGTGACGTAATTGGTGACCTTAACCGTCGTCGTGGTATGATCGCAGGTCAAGAAGCTGGTAATACTGGTGTTCGTATTAAAGCTGACGTACCTCTTTCAGAAATGTTTGGTTACATCGGTTCACTACGTACTATGACATCTGGTCGTGGTCAGTTCTCTATGGAGTTCTCACACTACAACCCTTGTCCAGCTAACGTAGCTGAAGGCGTTATCGCTAAAGTTAAAGAAGAGAACGCTAAAAAATAAGTAATTATTTTTAGTTAATCTTCCTAACCCCAGTTATGCAAATAGCTGGGGTTATTTTTTTCCTGAAAAACAGTGAACGCCCTCCTACCCGATTTCAGCTTAGCCGATAATGTTTAACCTCTTTTCTTACCCTCTACTCTACTAGCTTTACTATTACTGCCAAATTACAGACAAAAAAAAGCACCAAGACCATCAAGCCTTAGTGCTACTGATTGTGCTTATTGACTCAGCTAACAGCGTATTACCGTTATTCGAAGTGCCAGTAACCTAAATTAACCCATTCAATCAACAGTTGACCAAATACTTTATCTTCCATTAATACTTCAAGTTCTTTTGCTGACTGCTCAGTGGTGTTGCATAACGTCTGTACACTTGCAGCAATGCTTGCGTCAAAGTCATAACGCTCACCATCAATAAAGCAACTCGTTGGCATTTCAGGGAAGTATAATGTCTTCAATCCATTCACTTTACGTAAGTAAGACTCCATGCCAATTTCATCTACTACAATCGCGTAATCTGCAATGTAACCACCTTCAGGAGCCACTAAATCTAATTCGTGCGCAGATTCACTGTAATGACGGCCAAGAAAATCATGCATAACGCTTTTATCAGCCATTAACGATGTCATGATATCTGTTAAACCTTGAACTTCACTAGGTTCGATAGAACCATGCTGTGCACGTGGTTGTAACTTAGGATCGCTATAACGAACAAACTCTTTGTCCTGTTGTAATAGGTAATCACCAAAGTCATTTAACAGTTCTTTCTGGTCTTGCGCACGGAAACCAACAGAGTAGTTAATCGCTTCGCCAACAGCATAACCTTCATGCGGTGCATAAGGCGGAATATATAAAATATCACCAGGTTCTAATACTGTATCAATAACGGCATCAAACGCTTCACAATGCTTCAGCGCGCCGTTTGCAGCAAACTCTTGAGGATTCATATCCTGAGCGCCAACACGCCAGTGACGCTTGCCTAGACCCTGAATGATGAATACACAGTAACGATCGATATGCGGACCTACACCACCTGTATCTGTGCTGTAAGATACCATCAGATCATCAAAGCGCCAGCTAGGAATAAAATTAAACGTATTTGCTAATTCAGCGGAAGGATCATGCCAGTGATTAATCGCTTGCACTAAGATAGCGGCGCCCGGTGCTTCCATACGCTCAAAGTCAGTAAACGGACCGCATTTAGCTTCCCACTTACCATCTTCACGTGAAACCATACGTGACGTAATCTCTTCTTCCATCGCTAAACCAGCAATTTCATCCGGGCTGATTGGATCGATAAAGTCCTTGAATCCCGCTTTAATTAACAGTGGTTTTTTCTGCCAATAATTTTCCATGAAATCAGCAATATCAAGATTTAATTTATACATAGTCAACCCGTATTCAATAATCGAAGTAATAGAGCGCGTATCATAGGTATTTTCGCGATAATAGCAAGTCCCTGTTCACCTAGAGTCGCCATTTAAATTTTATTACTGGCTTATTTGAGGCGCGAGTTTTACAACAAGATCCTGATCGCTTAACACTAAAAGCATATGAGCCCAGCATTATCATTTAGCAAAGCATAGCCTTACTTTTACTTACACACCCATTTCTTGTTAAATTTAATTATATGGTATATTACATACATCTCCGTCACACGAGATAACATTGAATAATCAAAAATATCAGAAGGATATATGTCAGGAAATAAATTCTACAATAGCTTAAACAATTACTCATCAAAGCTATCTAAGTCACAACAGCGCCACACTATTGACAAATTAGACATTACAGATACAAACGGATTTTGTTCCGACTTAGCCATCATTTGGTTGAAGGAGCAATTAACTCATCGTTTTTATCAAAGAACGCAATTTCCCCGGCTAGCGCATAAAAATGTAGTGGATAGTAAAAGGGCAAAGAAAGTTACAGGCATCGCTAATATAATGCAGAAACAAGCACGGCAAGTACCGGGCTATAGTGGCTCGCAGCAAATTGCAATACTTGCTCGAACACTGGAGCTACAGTCTAAACCCCTCATTAACTGGAAGGGCGCTGAATTTTCAACACTAGCTGGTTATTTAAAGCGTTCATCAAGTCTGGGAAAAAGACAATACGGTGCTCTTATCTCTTTCTCAGTCGATGATTCACTCCACTGCATCGCCTTTTATTATAATCAAGGAGTATTAACATTCTTTGATGCGAACGCAGGTTCCTACTTAATAAATGGCAAGCTAAATGAAACAAACAACGTCTCAGATTTCATTGCAAATTATAAGTCGGTATGTCTGCCTAAAAAGTGGCCGAGTGCAAAAATTGGCGATAGACTAACCACAACCTTAATACATACCTAACAGGTTATATTTTAATAACAGCGTTATAACCTCTATCGCGCGTTGATCCAAAGCCTGAACCACCAACTTTGTGTATCTGAGTTCACATTCATTCTAATCTCCGTTAATAAGTCAGGATTTACCGGTCTCACTTTCAAACTGAATAATCTCCTGCTGACCAGAAGAGTTACTGGTCACACTCCAATTCAGAACTTATTATCTACGTTCACAAATTATCGGTAGCTAACCTTGTCCTTTTTTAGATATATAATGTCTCTAACTCGAAAGTCACATAAGAAAACATTCTGTAGTATTAGCTTATTGAAGGTCATTTATTGTGGCTGAAATAGCATAACGCCCTCGATGTAATTACTTATCTAAACAAATAATTCGTGTATTGTCGCGTATTTTTACGAGCCTTGAACAGGATGACTTTAGGAGTTTAAATGCCAGGTAAGCACCACTACTATTCAGCTATTCATTCCCAAGAAAACCGAGATTACAGAATTAATAAATCCAATTCCATTGCGCTTGTTGTCGAAGGTGGCGGTCAAAAAGGTATTTTCACTGCGGGGGTGCTAGATGCTTTTCTTAAAGAAAAATTTAATCCGTTTTCATTATTAATTGGTACATCGGCAGGCGCATTAAATCTTGCCTCCTATATTTGTGGACAATATCGACACGCCTATCGTGTGATTACAGAAGCCACAATGCATAAAAATTTCTTTAACATGCGCTCTTTTTTATTCGATAATAAAGGTATGGATCTTGATTGGTTGATTGAACAAACAAAAACAAAAATACCACTTGATTGGAACCGTGGTGATGAAAACATGAAAAACCGTGAAGTGTTAGTAACGGCGACTCAAGCTGATAATAACCAGGTGGATTATTTTGACTTATTTGGGGCTGGTTGGGAGCTGGCATTAAAAGCGAGTTGCTCTATTCCAGGCATTTATAATACACCAGCCACACTCGATAAATATCATTGGTTAGATGGTGGTGTGCAGGCGCCAATACCTTTAGAAGAAGTACATAGACGAGGCTATAAGCATATTGTTGTGATTAGAACGGCTCCGCCAGAGGTCAAAAGTGAACATAAATTTTTAGCTAAGCTAACACCGTATATTAAAAATTTAAAAACCAAAGAGATAGTGAATAACTTAATCGATCATGAAGAGTCGTATATCAGAGCTCAGATGTTTTTAGAGAGTCCACCAGAAGATGTTTCCATATACGAACTGCATCCAACTCAATTATTAAAATCAAAATTGATTGGTAGCAAAAAGACATCGCTTGATTATGATTATCAACAAGGACTTGATTGTGGTCGCCAATTTTTACAATCTTACCAAGGGATTGATATGTACTAATGATATAGAAGGCTGAGGGCTAAATACAGCGAAGCGAACGGCTCGGTATATCCAAGCAACTTCAAGATGCTTGGGTATATATTTAAGTCCTACAGGATTGGCTTAGTACTCGGATACATAGACATCGGGAAAATAGACAGCCCTGACCAACTGAGATTTAATTTCATCATTCAACAATACATGGAGCTCATATATTATATTGATAATACCACCTCGCAAGTCATTCACTTTTTCAGCAAGTTCTACACATGATAAATCTTGAGCTGAACATTTAGGATTGATAGCATCCTCATTATACTGAGCCAATTGTACTTGAAACAGATCCCAAGATTTCTTATTACTATCTAATTCTTTGCCGCCAGATAATATTGGAACCCACAATTTTATTTTGTCTTCTAAAGAAGCAGGGCTTCCTTGAGCGTCTTCTAACTTGTCTTCATTTTCAGCATTGTAGCATTCAGCTTTAAGGTATAAATATGATGCTAAAGATGCGAACAGTTTGGCAATACATGCGTGGTAGGCTGCAATATCAGCGTTGTTAATCGCTGAATTACGGTATTCCAGTGCTGACTCAAATTCACTTTGATAATCACTTACATTGATAATGCCTGCACCGCTGATGTAGACCTTGCTATCCATCGTATTTTCGACAAATGGCACCGTATATCCCCAATCTCGCGTATCTGAAATTAAACGTTTAAAAGGATATTTATTCTGCTCGAACCAATGCTCAATTGTTTTATTTTTCAGTCCATCAGTCAAACTTCGATTTGAGTGGTCACTATACTTCACCAGATCAAAAATTAGCTTTTTCGCTTGTTTCTCTGAAATTTTAATTCTTACGTTTAGCACTAACAGCTCCTTCGATGCTGCTTAACGCCTTATCAACTGGCGTGCAGCGTAATATTTTTTGGAATTTCATCATAAACTTTTTGTCAGTGTTTAATTTAAAAACCAGATAACAGATACCAAAAAGCCCTGCGGATATTATATAAATAATTTCCGCAGGGCTGATTAACAAGCGCTAATAAGACGTTACAACATCAGTAACATCTTATTTAATTAACGACTAAAATTAAGCGTCACTGAACGTGAATCGCCTTCATTAACAATCACAATATTACTATTGATGTCATCATCTTTCGTCATCACATTCTCATCTTGAGAAAGCTTCGCGCTCACTTTAATCGATGGGAATTGTGACATCTTCATTTGCGCCATCATCGCATCACTATCTGATAATGAGATAGTTAATGGGAATGTTGGGTTCGTGATACGTTTAACAGCCAGTGGCGCTTTAGGACCCGCTGCCGCTTGCACGTAAATATACAAGTAACCTTTAAGCTTCGCTTGGTCAGAAGTGATACTGATCGTCACTTGCTCATTACCCGCCGCGGCTTCATTTGCGGCTGCTGCAGGTCGGCTATCGGTTGCAGTATCAGCAATAGCTGGAGCTGTACCACCTTTCGCTTCAATCTGTTTTCTTGCGTATTCAATACTACCTTTAATCATCTCGATACGATCTGGTTGACCAGCAAGTAACGGTAACATACGTTGCCATTGCTCGATTGCGCCAAGGTAATCTTGGTTTTCTAACGCCATGAACGCAGACGTAGATAATACTTCGATATCACCAGGCTTTTCTTTTTTCAGACCCATCAATATTTTACGTGCTAAGTTATTTTTATCTGGATCATCACTCAGCATTAATGCTTGCGCATAACCTGTCACAATAGATGTGTTCATCGGTGCGAGTTTATACGCACGATCCATCGCAATGAATGCCGCGTTTGGATCACCTAAGGCAACGTTTAAGCGACCCAATAATAACCAACCAAATTCATTGTCCGGCTCTTCTATCATCTTAGTAGTCAATGCTAGCTTAAAGTCTGAGATCTCTTGATCAGTAACTATATCACCTTCATTCATTACGCGATTTGTTAGCTCAGGTAAACGTGAATATACATCTTCCCAGTTAGCTACCTTGTCACGTGCACCTAATGTCAGATACATAGACACAGAGAAAACAACTAAAAACACTACACCAGCAAGCCAGATAAATGGTGAGTGAGCTGTATTAACTTTAGCAACTTTCTCATCAAGAACGTCGTCCAATAGACCACGTTGCATTTCATCAATAAACTCTTCGCTTTTGTCTAACAAACCTTGATCTTCATCGTCAACCAATTCACTAATTCGACTTTTATAAAGGTCTTTGTTTAATTGGTCTCGTGTCGCGCCAGTTAATTTGCTCTTACCCGTAACAGGGATAACAAATGCCAGCGCAGCAACGATCACCATTACAATACTTACTATCCAAAATAACAACATGCTATTTCTCGCTATCCTTTAAAATTTTGGCCAAACGGTCTTTCTCCGCACTCGATAACTCTTCGTCGCGATCGTCCGTTTCAACACTGACTTTACGACGGCTGTTACGAACAATAATCAGACCACCAAATAGTATAAACAAACCTGGACCAACCCATAAAATGGCTGTACCTAAAGTTACTGGCGGCTTGTAGAGAACAAAGTTGCCAAATCGGTCAATCCAATAAGTAACAATCTCATCTTCTTCCTTACCATCAACAACCATGTTGTAAGTTTTTTGACGCATGTCTTTAGCAATCGAGGCATTCGAGTCCGCAAGGTTATTATTTTGACATTTAGGACAGCGTAACTCTGCCGTTAATGTTCTAAACAAGGCTTCTTGCTCTTCAGTCTCAAAGTCATAGACATCAATAACCGCAGCAACACTGAAACTGAGCATTAAAGTCATTAATACGAATATTTTTTTCATCTTAAGTCCTTATTTCAATTGCTCATAAACAGCTTTCAATTCACCATTCCAATTACGCGGGTTAATGTCACCTACGTGCTTGTATTGGATAATACCTTTACTGTCGATGAAAAAGGTTTCAGGCGCGCCGTAAACACCCAGATCAAGACCAAGCATACCATCAGGATCATAAAGACTGATCTTGTATGGATTATCTAACTCGTCTAACCATTTCAACGCTTTTTTACGTTCGTCTTTGTAATTCATACCAACAATATAAACACCGTCTTCAGCCAGTTCATTTAAGTACTTATGCTCGGAATAACACGTTGGACACCACGTTGCCCATACGTTTAACAGCATAGGTTTACCTGACAGCACACTTTTATCATGCTGCAACTCGGGTTCAACTAAATCGTTTAATGCAAACTCAGGAACAGGTCGACCAATAAAGGTCGACTCTAAAACGGTAGCGTCACGAAATAAGCCAATGTAAAGGAATATAGACACACATAAAAATACAATTAAGGGTATTAGTCGTGTCATTAACTGTTTCTTTTTTTTCACATCATTAGTCATTATACTTGTCCTAATTATTGCGCTTTCGCTACACGTTTATTCACAAAACGATAACGGCGATCAGATACAGCTAATAAACCACCGATAGCCATGACTAAGCCACCCCACCAGATGAAACGAATGAAGGGTTCGTAGTAGATACGAATTGCCCATGAGTCATCTTTTAACTGTTCACCCAATGCGATATAAAGGTCACGAGTGATACCCCAATCAATCGCAGCTTCAGTCATTGGCATGCCACGTTGAGCTAAGTAGTTACGTTTCTCTGCGCGTAATACCGTCTCAAACTTACCGTTTTTACTGACCTTAAATACCGCTTCATAGCCTTCGTAGTTCGCACCATTTGATTCAGCAATACGCTCGAACTCGAATAAGTAATCCGCAAAGACAACTTCATCGCCCGGTAGCATACGTAAGTCTTTTTCGATTTTGTAATTCTGAGTTGCAGAAATACCAATCAGCATCATCGCTAGACCAACGTGACCAAGTACCATCGCCCAATGGCTACGACCTAGTTTAATCACACCAGACGCAAAACTATGGCGATGCGTTGCACGGATATACACTTCTAGCGCACTGGTGATAATCACCCAAAAAGCTAATGCAAAACCAATAACAGCAACAATCTTAATTTTGTCCGCAAAGATTGCCGGTAACGCAACGGCTAACACGATACTCGCGACGGCAATTACCGCTAACTGTTTAAACAGTGGACGTAAATCTGCTTCTTGCTTCTTCCAACGTAATAACGGAGCAACACCCAAGGCAATTGCAAACGGAATTATCATGTAGAAGAAAATATTATTAAAGAATGGTACACCGATTGAAATCGAGCCCATACCCAGCTCTTTATGTACCAGTGGTAATAAAGTACCAATCAGTACAACTAATAGCGCTGCAATTAATAATACGTTATTCACCAACAAGAAAGTTTCACGAGAAAACAGACCGTATTTACCACGACTCTTAATCTCTGAACCTTTTACTGCGAAAAGCAGTAATGAACCACCAACAACCGCAATTAAGAAGGCTAAAATAAACAAACCACGCGCAGGATCTGACGCAAAAGCATGCACAGATACCAATACACCAGAACGAACTAAGAAGGTACCTAATAGACTCAAACTAAAGGCCGCAATCGATAATAGTACAGTCCATGATTTAAACACACCACGCTTTTCACTTACAGCAAGTGAGTGAATCAACGCAGTACCTGCAAGCCAAGGCATAAATGATGAATTCTCTACAGGATCCCAGAACCACCAACCACCCCAGCCGAGTTCATAATAAGCCCACCAACTACCCAATGCGATACCAGCAGTTAGAAATACCCAAGCAACTAATGTCCAAGGACGAGACCAACGCGCCCATGCCGAATCAAGACGACCAGCCATCAAGGCCGCAATCGCAAAAGAAAAAGCAACAGAAAAACCAACATACCCCATGTATAACATCGGTGGATGGAAAATCAGGCCAACATCTTGGAGTAATGGATTTAAGTCATTACCATCGAGCGGTAAGTAAGGCAAAGTACGATCAAATGGATTTGACGTTAACAAAATAAACAAGTTAAAACCAATCGCTATCATACCCATCACAGAAAGCACGCGAGCGAGTGCAACCTTCGGAATACCACGGCTAAACACCGCCACAGCAGCAGTCCAAATAGCTAACGTTAAAGACCAAAGTAATAATGACCCTTCATGACCGCCCCACACAGCAGATATTTTATACTGTATCGGTAATAATGAATTTGAGTTAGTTGCAACATAACCGACTGAAAAATCATCAGTCGCGAATGAGTAAGCTAAAACAGCAAATGAAAGACTCATTAGCAAAAATTGCATAATAGCTAATGGTTTAGCACTATTAATCATACCAGGATGATTAATCTTTGCGCCTATAAGTGGATAAATTGCCAGCAAGAACGACAACGCCGTCGCTACAATTAAACTAAAATGTCCTATCTCAGGAATCATTACAAACTACCTTATTTAGTTTCGTTACCGTATTCAGGTTTCATATGCTTAATGCCTTTAATTGCTTCAGCAACTTCGGGTGGCATATATTCTTCGTCATGTTTAGCAAGTACTTCAGACGCGGTAATCACATTCGCGGACTTTAGTACACCTTGTGCAACAATCCCTTGCCCTTCACGGAATAAATCGGGCAAAATACCTTCGTATTCCAGTGTAACCAAGCCACCTCTATCATCACTTAAGACAAAGCTAACTTTAAGATCTTCCATATTACGTTTAACAGTGCCAGGCATTACTAAGCCACCAATACGTAAACGCTGACCGATTTCAGGCTTGACCTTATCTTCACCTAAGCCTTCAACAAGTTGAGTCGGCGTGTAAAATAAATCAATGTTCTGTTTTAATGCGTATAGAACAAGGCCTGTCATACTACCTAAACCAATGATAATCACCAGAGCAATAGATAAGCGTTTTTTACGTCTTGGATTCATAGAGTATTCTCCATTTTTTCAGCAGCGCGCATTCGCTGAATACGTTGATGCTTATTTTTAATTTCGTTAATAATTTGGCGACGTTTGACAATAGTACTTACCGTTAATGCGCCTAAGGTCAATACGCTAAAAGCGACCGCTAGCCAGACATAAAAGCCATAACCACCCATCGCTAAAAAAGCAGAAAAGCTATCAAATTGCATGTTACTTGTCCTCGATAAATAATTTTTTCACCCAAGGTCTGTGCGACTCACGGGTAATTAACTCATTTCTAAAGCGCATCAAGGTCAAG
>Ga0209291_1001514_pt1 | contig 20498 bp, 18 predicted proteins | sample GOMGulsemesocosm_FD_184633 | JGI IMG/M metagenome (GOLD analysis project Ga0209291, IMG submission 184633) | Methane-oxidizing microbial communities from mesocosms in the Gulf of Mexico - GOM9B Gulf of Mexico (SPAdes) (version 2) | ecosystem: Environmental > Aquatic > Marine > Cold seeps...
AAATAAACTTAATACTAAAGATAGAACTATTTTTTTCATGATATTATTTTTATTGTTGAATGAATTTCAGTAAATATATTAATAATAAATAATTATTTTCTATAATTAAATGTTAATTTTCTTTTAAAGGCTTTTGTTTATGAATCTTTTTACTTCCAGAATACATCTCATATTTAACTAAACGAGACTCTAATTTTCCGTTGAATAATTTAATTTTTCTAGATGTTCTTAGACCTACTGATTTTAACCCTTCCAAGTTTGATGTAATAAACCATGCATTAGTATTAGTATATCCCTGTTTTAAGGTATCCCCTATTTGTCGGTAAAATTCTTCTACATCAACTGGTAAACGTTCTCCATATGGTGGATTAAATAAGATATGTAGTTTTCTATCAGAGTTCTTAGACGATTTAAAAAAGTCTTCTTGTTTTACACTTATGTATTCTGATAAATTTGCATTCTCAATATTATCCTCTGCTTTTCGCATTGCAGAAGGTGCTTTATCATAACAGATAATGTTATGATGAAATTCTCGTATTTTATTTAAACAAGATTCTTCTATTTTATTATACAGTTCTTCATCAAAGTCCAACCAAGTTTCAAAACCAAATTGTTTCCTATTAATATTTGCAGGTATATTACACGCAATCATAGCTGCCTCAATAGCTAAAGTTCCACTACCACACATCGGGTCTAATAAATCACATTGTCCATCCCAACCTGAAAGCATTACCAATCCTGCAGCTAATACTTCATTAATTGGAGCTATATTTGTTGATGTTCTATACCCACGTTTATGTAATGACTCTCCTGAACTATCCAACGATATTGTGCATTCATTTCGTTGAATATGTACATTAATACGTAAATGCGGATTATCTAAATCAACATCAGGACGCGTCCCTTCCGTATTTCTGAATTTATCTACAATTGCATCTTTTGTTTTATAGGCTATAAACTGTGAATGCGTAAATTGTTCAGAAAACACAGTAGCATTTATAGCTAAGGTATCTGTTGCATTTAAATATTTATGCCAAGGCATTTTATATACTTCGTCATATAAATCTTGTTCATTTCTAACACGAAATGTTTTTATAGGTTTTAAAATCTTAATCGCTGTACGTAAACTTAAATTAGCTTTATACATAAAGCCTGTGTCTCCTTCAAAACTTACATTTCGAATACCTACTTTAACATGTGCACCACCAAGGTTACGCAATTCATTTGCTAAAAGTTCTTCAAAGCCAAATAAAGTCTTGGCAACCATTTTAAAATTATCTCCCATAGCTTGCAAAAATACAGTATTTTTGCTTTTAGTTTTATAAAAGGCTCTTCAAAGTGCATTAAAAACTATCCTTGGGTTTAATTCTTTAATGTATTTGCTTCCTTAACCAAAATTAAGTGAACTCATACTTCATCGAATCCCTTTTAAATTATTTATTAAAAAGAATATCATTACGAGCATTTGTTCCTATGAATATAAAAAAAGACATCGATAATTGGTTTGCATCATGGTTTGACACCAAATACTATCATCTATTATACAAAGATAGAGATGATAAGGAAGCTGAGCTTTTTATGAAGCACTTAACCCATTATTTAAACCTACCTGAAAATGGGACTATATTAGATTTAGCTTGTGGTAAAGGCAGACATTCAGTTTATTTAAATTCATTAGAATATACCGTTACTGGAGTTGATTTATCAAAGAACAGCATTGATTATGCATCACAATTTAAGAACGATACGTTAAAATTTGATGTTCATGATATGCGAACTATATACCCTGAACAGTTTGATGCCGTATTCAATTTATTTACCAGTTTTGGTTATTTTGAAGATGAAAACGATAATATTAAAACACTACAGGCCATTCAAAAAAGTTTAAACAAAACTGGATTTGGAGTTATTGACTTTATGAATGTAGATTTCATTGTCGATAATCTTGTTGCTGAAGAAGTAAAAACTGTTGCCAACATCAGTTTTCATATCAAACGCTATGTGAAAAATAATTTCATTCATAAAGAAATTCGCTTTACTGATGAAAATGAAGACTTCTTCTTTACTGAAAAAGTTCAAGCCATTACACTAAATGACTTCAAACAATATTTTTTACAAGCAAACATTACTTTATTAGATATTTTTGGAGATTATAAACTGAATAAATTTCATTCTAAAACTTCTAAACGTTTAATTCTATTATTTAAATGATTACTTACTTACTCCCTATATTATCTGTATTAGTTGGTTTCTTATTTGTGGTCATATTTAAACCACAGCAAAAAAAGAATTTAAAATTATTATTAGCCTTTAGTGGAGCATTCTTATTAGGAATTACCATCTTTGAAATGCTACCAGAAATATTTCAACACCATCAGAATACTAAAACAATTAGTTTGTTTATAATATTTGGAATATTACTCCAAATATGCTTGGAGTTCTTTTCAGAAGGTGCCGAACATGGACATGTACATTTACATGAAAATGAAACTAAATTCCCTTGGATGCTTTTTATCAGTTTGAGCTTACATTCCTTAATTGAAGGTACACCGTTAGATCATCATGATAATATATTATACGGTATCGTCATTCATAAAATACCTGTGGTAATCATTTTAACTACATTTTTCATACAATCTGCTCTGAAAAAAACGGCTATAGCAATATTTTTAACACTATTTGCATTGATGACTCCTTTAGGGACCTTTTTAATAAGTGAATTCCCAAATTTATCACGTTATTCATCTCATATAATGGCAATGGCTGTAGGTATATTTTTACACATTTCTACCACAATTTTATTTGAAAGTAGTGAAGGACATAAATTCAATTTAGTTAAACTTATTATAATCACTGTTGGATTAATTTCAGCATATTTCATTTAAAATAGTAAGTTTATTATTTTAAAACTATTATTTAACAGCTATGTTTAGTAGAGAAGAATCAAGACAATTACGCGAATTATTTTGGACTAGTTACGGGAAATCTTTTCCTAGAAAATGGCTATTATACAATACAAAGATAAAAGATGTTTCCCTAAAGTTTCAAGCGGATAGAAAAACAGCCCTAGTATGCATTGATATTGAACTAGAAGATGATTATGACCGTTTAGAACAGTTTGAGAAATTTGAATCCCTAAAAACTATTTTAGAAACGGAATACCTTCCAGAAGTTATTTTTGATGGGGATTATTATTTAGAAAAATCACAAAAATCTATTTGTAGAATCTATGTAGTTCATGAAGAAAAATTCAGTATCCACAACAAAGATACTTGGAGAGCAGCTTATGAGTTTTTTAATAAACATATGGACCTGTTAGAATCCTTCTTTTTAGAATACAAAGACTTTATTGAGATTAAAGAGTAATTCACATAGCTATCATTAATCAAAAAGCGATTATTTCTGATAGAAATAATCGCTTTTTTTATCATCTAAAAAATAGATTTTACTACTTTTTTGCTTCCTCTTTTTCTTCCTCTTTTATTTTAACTTTTATAAGTATATCCTCTTTTTTCTTTTTATATACTTCAACCACAAATTCGTCATCCTTAGTTTGTACTATTCTATAAGTATCAAATTGATGTGCAGCCATACCACCTTTTAATCTTCTTGAATTAAAAATAGATCCTTTAGAAACATCTCCTGAAAAATCACTAACCTTACATGAAGTTAAATACCCTCCCATTTTATCAGAATGTAATGCTGGAATTTTATTCATAGATAAATTTGCATTTTTAATATTATCCAAATAAATAAAATAATGATTATTATTGGTATAAAAATGTGTGAAAGACATCCCTCCTAGTCCTCTAGACCCTTTTTGTCTTTTGGGTATTTTCTTCATCCATTCTAAGTTACCAGAAGCATTAATTTTAGAAATTAATATGTCGTTATAGTGATATGTATACGTCGTACGAACGGATCCTTTAGAAGATGTACTTGTATGGACCTTTACATAATATTGTTCTCCAATTACAGCTAAACTTCCATCTTCATAAAAAAACAATTTTCTTAGCTCTAAAGCTTCATAGTCTGCTTTTCCTTTTTTATCCTTTCTATTATTTTTCTTTTGAGTTTTCTTTTTTACGTACTGATTCAAAACTTCTACAGGGATTTCATAAAAATTTTTATCTGTTATATTATCTATATCGGTAGTTTTAAAAACAAAAACACCATCAATTCCAGAATTTGATTTCCCTTTATCGTAATACCCTGCACAATAGATTTCTTTATTATCATTAATATACAAACCAACATCACTAATATAAGTATCCCCAATATTAATTTTAGTCGTTGTTAATGCTTTTGTATTTTTTTCATACTTGAATAACTCTAAATGATAGTTGATTACTTTCTTTTTCCTATCCTTATTACTATCATCATGAAACTTCTTAACCAATGCATATATATTACCTTCAGGGTCTATTGCATAGTCAAGTAAATTCATCTGACGTTCTGTATATGGCATTTTAAACTCATTACCCCAAATTTTATTTAAGTCTTTATCGAAAACTTCCAAGCCAATAACATCGTAACTTTTTTTATCACTTTTCTTTTTAGGCTTTTTTCTATATTTCACTAGAAAATTAGAAGAACCATCTACTTTAATAATATCAAATTTATCTACCACTTGTATATTAAATGAATAAGTTCCTCCCTTTTTAATGGTAACTCCTGCTACTTTCCCGTCAATTGAAACAATTTTTTTATCACTTCCTTCAACAAATTTCCCTGTCTTAAAATCTATTTCTTTAGCAAATAATCGCTCATTTTTAATTTTACCGCCTTCCCATGATGAATAATATACATAAATATTATCCCCTACTTGTGAAACTCCCTCTAGTACCCAATTTTTAGGAAAAACATCAACTGTTTTATATTCTGTTCTAGATAATTCTTTTAATGTTTCTATTTCAAGTTTTTGAGTAAGGATTTTCTTTTTATCAATCTTAAATGTTATTATATAATCATCATTATTAAAATAATATTTGTCTCCATCAAATACTTTATAAGGTTTACTTATTGAATAAGAGTAATCTTTCGATAATTTCACTTGTGCAGTGATACTTCCCAATGTTAAAAAACATAGTAATAGTAATAATTGTTTTTTCATTTACTTTTTAATTTAGTTTAATTTTTAATGTTTTTATGACATTCTTTTATCAATAAAATCAACTGGTTTACGACTCATTTTAGGAAAACGTAGTTTATTGATATCTTTAGCATCATGAAATTCAATTACTGGAGCTACACGTAATTTTGCTCTAAAATGATCCTTAATTTTGGTTAAAAAAGTATTAGAGGTATCCTTTGCTGCAATTTTTATTAAAATTTCGTCCGTACCAATATCGTTGGTACTAATTTCAATAATATAACAATCTACTTCATCAAAATGATTTAATAAATCATGCATTGCTGGTGGATATAATGTTGTTCCTTTATATTTCACCATTTGCTTTTTTCTACCTACAACGGGTCCTAAGCGCATTGTATTTCTTCCACAGGCACAAGTATCATAATGTGCTTTAACTACATCACCAGTCTTAAAACGTAATAAAGGTAAGGCTTCAAAACCCAATGTTGTTATAACCAATTCTCCTTCTTCTCCATCCTTCACCACTACTCCATTCTCATCAACAATTTCTGTAATAATTAATTCCGGATGATGATGCCCTCCTTTTAAATGTTCACATTCAGTAAAAGCAGTTCCCATTTCAGTAGACGCATAGGTAGAATGTAATTGTACATCCCATTTATCGGTAATTTTTTTCGATAAGGTATTTAATGAAAAATCATCCTTTCGTAATGATTCCCCAATACATATCACACCCTTAACACTTGACGCATTATAATCTATTCCATTAGCCTCTGCATATTGAATCAACTTTAACAAAAACGAAGGGACGGCAATTAAATAAGTTGGTTTAAATTTTAAAATAGAGTCCCACTGTAATTCAGGAATTCCTGCACCTACCCGAATCATTCCAGCACCTAGCTTTCTAATTCCTAAAAAATATGCTAGTCCAGCCATAAACCTTCTATCCATGGTTGTCATTAACTGCACTACATCATTTTTAGTCACCCCAGCACAAGCAAATGAAATCGCCTCATTATATGCTAAACGATCTAAGTCATTATCTGTTAAGGCAAAGGTTACGGGTTTCCCAAGAGTTCCTGAAGTAGTAACATAATCAACTATTTCATTACGATCTACACATATAAAGTCATCATTATATTGTTGTAAATCATCTTTTGTAGTTAATGATATTTTCTGTAAGTCTTCAATAGTTTTGATATTAGATATATCAATATTATCTGCTACAAACTTACGCTGATAAAAAGATGAGTTAGTATTTAAATACTCTAATAATTCGACTAATTTATCATTCTGAAATGTTTTAATTTCAGTTGTTGATGCTTGTTCTATTTCTGGAATCATTTCTAATAATGTCATTAATCGATTTTATTTTTACATTTTTTCAAATGCTTTTCTACTGCTTCTCTATCAGGAACAGTTGTAACTTCTTTCTTTAATGCCATTTTAAAATGCGGTAATGCTTTTGCATATTGCTTTCGCTGATAGTAATATTTCCCTACTTTAAAATGAGGGACCCATAAATTTGGGTTCAAATATATATAATTTGCTAATACTGACTCAGAAACTTGTTCACTTTCATTTTTTAAAGCTGCATCCATTTTTCGATCAAAAACACGATAGGCTTCATAATTTTTTAAATCTATAGAATGCACAAAGGGATCTTCAGGAATAGTTAATTCTTTCTTTTCAAAGAAACTAGTAGCAGAAAAATCATCCTCAAAAATATCATCTAAATCATAGGCAACAAAAGCTCCCAATTGATATGGGTTTGCTGAAACCCATACTTGACGCTCTGATGGTTTAAATACAACTCCATGGTGTGCTAATAACTGATTCAATGCTTTTTCATTTCCATAACCGATGGTGTCATTGTTTAATCCTTTTTTATTTCTAAGAATCTCAACTGCTTTTTTAGGAGTTATTACTTCATTTTTATCAAATAACTCTGTCATTTTATCAAAACGATATTTTGAATGACTTTCTAAAGTATGTTTTAAATTATTTTTATCATCAGCATAAGAATCGCTTTGAAAATGATTTGAACAAATTAATTGGTTACTATTTGGCACATCATAAATTCCAAAGTTATTAGGCGCTACTTCTATCAATATCGCCTTATTATCTTCAGCACTTCCTACCATAATGGACTCAGATACAAAAACAGTACTTTTTTCAGCAATTACTATTGCTTCTTCAATTGTAGAAGCATATTGTATTATTTCTCTTGCTAACAATGATATGGGTGTTTTTGCTATCAAAGGCATATCTGATTTTCCTGCATTAAGTGTAATAGTAAGTCCATTAGCATTCATTGCAGAAACGGCACCTATCATTCCACCCCAAGTAACCGTCATAAAGGGAATTCCTGAATCAGGTTTTACGAATGATATTATTTTATTTTTTGCAAAATCATCTCCTGCGTAAAAGTCGAAATTTCTACCGATAATTAATTTTTTATCTGCAGTTTTAGTTCCCCAAGCGGCAAATGATGAACATCCTACTAATGCTAAATCTTGTAAAGCATGACCAATATCATGTGCACCATGCATATATAAACTCCTTAAATAAGGTGGCGCTAAATAATCATAGTCATTAGAGGCATATCTTGAAACTCCATAAATTTCAGTTTTATATTCTTCCTTTACATTTAAATATAATTTTCTATTAAACCATTTTAGAAAGCCTCTTAGTAAACGCTGTTTAAATTTCGAAGGAACAATATCACTTACTTTATCTAAAAAAACTTTCTCCTGATACTGTAGTAACTCTTGTGTTAAACTCCCCGTAATTAACCCTCTCTCCAAAGGGTCCCCTTTGACCAATAATTGCCAATGTCCGTATTTAGACAATTTTAATATATTATCATCTAAAGTTATTAATGAATCCGAGTGAACTATCCTTTCTGAAATTGAATTATTATACCCTTCTACTATTGGTTGATGGTGTAATGATTTTGCAGTACCACATGATACAACGATTGACAAAACATAGGTAAACAAAAAAAGTTTTATAGTTGTAATTGCCTTCATTAGTTTACTTCTAAGGCTTCTAAATCCTTATTAATTTTCTCTACTAAATAATCTCTCCCCAACATTTCTGAACAAGTTAATACAGCACTTATCGTTACACCAAGCAATCCATGCATATTGATACTTTGCCCTGTAAAAAACAAATTTTTCAATTTCGTTCTAGGGGATAAAAATGATGTCATTGGACTATCAGCGTCTTTTACATATCCATACATTGATCCTTCATTAACACCTATATAATCACGGTATGATAATGGAGATGATGAGTGTACAGACTTAATACATGCTCTAAAATTCGGGAATTTCTTTTCAATTTCTATTATCGTTTGCTCTATTTTTCTATTTTTAAAAGCTTCATAGCTTTCACCACGTTCATCATTTTCTGCAACAGTATTAAAAGTATTTTCCCATTCACGAACCTCATCATAGCGCATATAAGTAATAAATGTCATGTTCTCTGCCCATTCAGATTCATTCTTTTTTGCTCCTACTGATAGCATGTAGCCTTCTGGCCATGATTCTTGAGTATACTCTTGAGCATCCCAAACCCTATTCACATCTTTAAAGTGATAGTGATTATGGTTTAAATATTTAAATGTTTTTGGCTTAAATACAAAGTAAACACTAAAAGCAGATATGACACTTTTAATACTTTCTATACGCTTAGTATATGCTTTACGCATTTTATTTTTACCTAGCATTTTTAAGGTATACTTAGGCTCTATATTAGATATAAACTGAGTTCCAAAATACTCCTTTCCATCTTTAGTTTTAGCAGATATTAACTTTTTATCTTTAAAACCAAAATCCGTAACTTCTTTATATTTTAAAACTTTACCTCCTAAATTTCGTATTTGCTTAATCAGTAATTTAGAAATTTGACTTCCTCCATTTACACAACGCCACGAACTTTGAATATATGAGTTTATTGATAATGCATGAACATAAAAAGGAGTGTTATCTTCTCCAGCATATAAAAAATTTGATCCCACTAAAACTGCACGTAGCTTTTTATTATCAGTAATACTTTCTATGTAATCTTTAATTTTTAAAGAAAGTAAATCAGTATTGTCATAATACGCATCACCTATTTGTAAATTGTATAACGGAAAGCTATTACACGTTTCTTTTATTTTATCACAATAAGCTACAATAGCAGCTCTTTCTTCTGGAAATTTTTCTGATAATTGTGCTATAAAATTCTCATAACCTTGCGCATGAGGGTAGTTTATTTGATCACCTTCAAAAGTAATAATATCATAATTATCTTCATTCATTTTTTTAAGTTTTAGATCATCCATAATCCCTAAATACTTAAAATATTTATGTAAATTTTCACCTTTATCCAAACCTCCAATATAATGTACTCCAGTATCAAAAATACTTTTATCACGCACAAAAGTTTGCAGGTTTCCACCAAATTGGTTGTTCTTTTCTAACACACAGACTTTATATCCTTCTTTAGCAAAAATTAAAGCCGATACTAACCCGCCTAACCCACTACCAATAATTACAATATCATAAGTGTTCTCTTCCATTATTATTTTCTCATTAAAACAATACATTTATTGTTTTGTTTAGTAATTCTAAAGCCTACTTCTATTAAAGAAGCCGTTGCTATACTTTCTTTTACTATAATTACCTTTTTGACTGAAGTTAAATCTATACTTTTAATATCAATAATTGCAGTTACCAGCAATGTATCAATATTAGAAACCTCTGAAAGTTTGTCAATATAATTTATAACTCGATCTTTTCCTATAAAATTATTCTTAGCAACTTTTATTTTAACTTCATCAGCAATAAAAGTAGTTATTTTACGTGTATTACTATAATAGTTCAGTAATAAATCAAACTGCCCAAAATCATCAGAAATATGCAATACTTTTGCCTTTAATTCAATTAGCTGCGATACATCATGATACAACGTTATGTTTTTCTCTAAATCTTTTTTTACTGTAGTATAAATAGCTTCTGATTTATATACAAAATTACTCAGGATTAATTTTTTAAAATATGTTGATGTTTCAACTTCTTCTCGAAAATTCTGAAAACCTTCCTTAAATATCTTACTAATACTTTTAGTTTTCTCTTTAACAGAACTTCCTAAAACTGGATCATTGATTGCAATTCTATCGCCTACTTTAACCGTTATAGCTCCATCATATATAATGAAATCACTTTTAGGCAATACTTCTGAATTTCCGTGAATATACAACGGGAGAACATCTAATTTTAATTCTTCTGCTAAAAAAAAAGCCCCTTTGTGAAATCTACCTAACTTATTAGAAAACATTCTTTTTCCTTCAGGGAAAACAACTAAAGAATACCCCTGACTCATTTTTTCTTTTAAATGATCCAAACTTCTATCAACACCACTTGAAACAGGATAATACCCAGCAACTTTTGCCAATTGCCCGAATATAGGGGATTTATAAACCCAATCGTTCACCAAAAAAATTACTTTTGGAGTTACTAAAGCAATCGCTAGTGTATCCAAAAATGATGTATGATTAGCTATAATTACTACTTGCTTTTTAAAAGTTTCTTTATTTAATAATACACTTTTATTTACAAACGGATTTGAATACAACACTGAAGTAGCCAGCTTTCCCATTGCTCCATGCAACCATTTAAACTTGTTTTTTTTATTAATTGGTAATACCTTCAAAATAGTTATTGCTATTAATGATAATAACATGCCTCCCAATCCGTAAAATGTAAACGATATAATGGAATGAATAGTTTTTCTAAATTCTAATGGAGCTAAACCATTTTTAGCTCTATTGGTTATAATAGCTCTAAAAACTATCGGTTGAATTACAAATGTAATTACTAGTGCTGTCAATACCCCTAACAAACAGACTAAGGCAATAGAATACAGCGCCGGATGTTTTGCAAAAATTAAAACTCCCACTCCCAATATTGTTGTAATAACCGATAAAATAATTGAGGTTCTGTAAATTGGTAAATGATACTCACCAGTTTCATATTCCTTAATTAGTCCATTAGTCATAAAGATTGCGTAGTCTACACCTAAACCAAAAATGAATGTAGAAATAATGATATTAAATATATTAAATGACAAACCAAATACCCCCATTAAACCAATTGTAACTAACCAAGTTAATGCTATTGGCAATATCGTAATCAATACTAATTCTATCCGCTTAAAAAATAAAAACAAGACCAGTAAAACAGCAATGAAAGAATACATTAATAAAGTGTTGAAATTATTTTTAAACCCATTTAAAAAGGTTTCATTCATTGCTTGTCGATCAATAACAACTACTTTTTTATTCCCTTCAAAAAATGATTTAATTGTTCCCAAATTAGTTTCATCAACTTTTAATGATGATAATACTGTAAAGAAATTTTCAGAAGCAGAAATATACTCCTTCATATTCAACGCCTTAATTTTTTGATATGCTGAAATACTCAGCACCTCTTGTTTATCATTGAGTTTATTATAAAACTGATTAAATGTAGATGTTTTAAAACCATATGATTTTCCACTAGCAATCAACTCATCTTGAATACTTTCTTGTTTATCTTTAGTCCAGAAATTATTCCATTTATTAATCTTGTTTTGCTGATGTGCTGCACTTAAAATAACAGAAGCTACTGAGCTAAAACTGATGATTTTTTGTTGCTCTTTAAAAGATTTAAGTGAAGTATATACGTTTTGGTTTTCAGATAAAGCCTCGTTTAATGTTTTACCATGAGCGACAATATATAATGATTTTGAAGCAGTATTTAATAAACTATTTAGCGATTTTTCTTCATCTAGCAACTCCTGAGTTTGATAGTTCATTTTTGAAATATCCTTATCAAACAATACATCATTATAGTTAAATATAGAAACTACAAAAAGTAACAAACATGAAATTAATAACACTTTATTTTTACTAAATTCAAATTTTGCTATAGTGTCAATAAAATTCGACTTTCCCTCTTTTACATTTCCTGGCTTATATAAATGAGGAATTAATAACAATGCAAAAAATGCAGCCCCAAAAACACTTACAGCAGCAAATATCCCTAAATCTTGTAATGCTCTTGATTTTATAAATAATAAACATAAAAACGCCAATGCTGTTGTAATACTACTCATTACAATTGGCCTGGTAACATCTTGATATAATTTCTTTACATCAACATTATTTCTGTAATGTGTAAGAATATGTAATGAAAAATCTAAGGTTATACCTAATAAAATAGATCCAATACCTATTGAAATAGCTGAAATAGTTCCTCTAAAAACATATAACATACTAACTGCCAGTAATGCCCCAAACACAGTTGGAACAAATAATATTAAAGGAATATTTATTTTTTTATAAAAAAAGATCAATAGTATAAACAATATAGATAAAGCAATACTCACTGTTAACTTAATATCTGTTTTGATCTGGTTTGCATTTGCAACTGCAACAACTGTAGCGCCATAATATCCTACCGATACTTTGTTCTTAAACGTAGCATTTAACTTCTTTTTTAAAGAATTCAATTTTGTTACAAAAGCAGTGTTTTTATCAGTTTCGTTAGATGCCAGTTTTGGTTTTAAAAATAACAATAAGTGCTTCTCGTTTTTTGTAACTACAAATCCATTTTTTATAATGAAATCATCTCCAACTTGTAATTCTTTTAATTTCTGAAGTCCTAAAAAACTTATCCCGAAAGGATCTTTTAAAATGGTATTTCTTGCAACAAATCCTGATGGAGATATTAATGTTTTATAATTGTCTCCTGTACTTTTTTGAATTGCCTCAATTGTTGTTTTTTGTTTTATTGTAGTATAATCTTCTGGCGTTAAAAACAACGGTAAGTTATCATATACAAAATCTAATGTTTCTTCAAAATCAGCATCATTAATTACGCCTTGAATTTCAGTTACATAATTACTACAATCTTTTTCTATATTTTCTATTAATTGTGTAGCAGCTTGTGTCAACTGAGTAACATTTCCTTCTTTTTTTACTTTTAAATGAACTACAATTTTATCAGCAAAATCAATTTGATTTAATACTTTGTTTAAAGTAACTGCCTCTTCATTTTCGGGTATAAGTTTGGTTATATCTTCCTCAAATTTTAATTGAAATGACAGGAATGATAACGCTACTAATAACATTATTGATATTACTAAAGCAAGCACTTTACGTGCTTTAATATTTAAATATATTTTGTAAAAAAAACGCTCCACTATTTTTTATTTTTACTAAATACATATAGAGTAATATACCCTAGAGTACCAAACAGCAAAGCTAATAAAATTGCTAAAGAAAAACTACCTATTAAGTAATGAGACAAATGCGATTTAAAATCTATATTTTCAAATTTTATATTTTGTATAGAAGTAATCACTGGCTCAGAGCCAAGCGCATAAGCTCCTACTTGAAAACTCCCATAAATAATAAACGGAATAAATATTGGCAAACTTATATTAGAAAAAGTAAATGCAATTACTTTATTTAACTTTAAGGCAATTGCTAAAAAAAGAACTAATGCTGTTTGAAAGCCCCAAAATGGAGAAACTCCGATAAATACTCCCAAAGCGATTGATAAAGCTTTCTTTTCTTTTGAATCGGAATTTTGGAGGAAATCTTCTAAAAAAAAACGTTTAATTCCTTTTTTTTTTAGCTTCCTAAAAAGATCTCTTGGTTTTATATAGAGTAAAGCAATTAGCACCAATATTGTATTTAAAATACTAATACGTGTAAAATCCTTTATTGGTCTAAAATGAGTCACACGTTCTGATTCATCATACAACACTTTAATTGGCACGTTTTTAACTGTAATACCTTTCCAAGATGCACGAACAATTACTTCTATTTCAAACTCAAATTTGTTTGTAAAATAATTAAGGGACGCTAATTTTTTTAATGGGTACAATCGATAGCCAGATTGTGTATCGGTTAGTCTTACTCCTGTTTCAAAAGTATACCAAAAGTTAGAAAATTTGTTTCCAAAACTACTCTTTTTAGGAATTCCCTCCTGAGTCATATTTCTATCTCCTATCAGTAAACTTCCAGGTGATTCCTCTATAGCCGTAATAAAAACGGCTATATCTTCTGGATAATGTTGTCCATCAGAATCTATAGTGATCGCATATGAATAACCTAATTCATACCCTTTTTTAAACCCTTCTCGTAATGCAACTCCTTTTCCTTTATTTTGAGGAAAATGAATTTGCTCTAAGTTAGCATATGATTTTAATATTTCTATAGTAGAATCAGTTGCACCGTCATTAATAATAATGATATGTTCAGTATATTTTAGCACACCATCAATAACCCTATTTAATGTACGCTCATTGTTGTATGTTGGTATCAACACACAACAATTTAAATTGATGATTCTATCTGTAATTGAAATGGAATTCACAATGACTTGATACTTGAATAGTTCTTAATTCAAAAATGTTTTTTTTCTTCAACAGTAAACGCTTCAGACTGTAAAACATATCCCTTAATATGCGCTTTTAATTTTAAAGATTTAACTGATTTAAAATTCGATAAAATATAGTCCTTATCCTCTTTAATGTTCCCTTTATACTTTAGTAATCTAGGCGTATTTTCCTGAATACCTAAACGAATAAAATGAAGTTCAATACTTTTTGGTGCTTTTTTTAGTGCATATTCTATTAAAGTAACCCCTTCAATAAAAAACTTCTTTTTTAATGCTATTTTTTTTGCATACCTACCTTTCAGTGCTATAGCCGCTCCTTTGTATCCTACAAATATTGGTTTATCTTTTTTAGTTACCGAAGCTAATTGAGTGTTCAATAAACTTACTTTAGTTTTATCCTGTGATGCTTCCTTATAATCTTGCCGTATAGTATCCAAATCAATAGACTGAATATTAAAAAACAATACTGATATAAACATAGCAAATAACTTCATATACAAAAAAGCTAAAGTACTTTATAATTAGTTGTTAGTTTTAATGCCACTGTATCGTCAAATTTAGATACATTTTTTACTCTATAACCAACATCAGATTTAGAAATGTCTAAAGTCAATACCAAATCAGGAGTTTTTTCTGGATTAATAATTGCCATAAACTTGATATTACTTGAAGATTGCATGAATAACTTTTCCGAAACAATTTCTTCTGTAAGTTCTTTTATAATTTGCATCATGCATACTCCTGGTGTAACTGGATTCCCAGGGAAATGTCCTTTAAAAACCTCATGGTTTTTATTGATTGTTATAGCTACTGTTGTTTTGTTTTCAACAGTTTCCAGTTTATTTACTTTATAAAAATCTTTTAACAACATTAATCTTCTTTTTTTGAAAAATCAAACCTATATGAAGCTCCAAATTGAATAACCGAATTTAATTCAATACTAGATTCATATTTCCCTGTAGATGAATTATAAATATCATCATTATCAAAATCAATATCTAATAAACCATGCTTATACCTAGCTTCAAGCGTTAATCCAAAATCAAATTGATATCCAATACCTCCATAAAATGAAACATCTATCGGCGTATAATCAATTTCATAATTCCCATTAACAACACTCACTAAATTATTTTTAAAATTAAAATCAACGCTTGGCCCTATCAACAAATGTAATTTTTCATCTTTAAGTATAAAAAATTTATTAGTCAAACCTATAGAAATATAATTTAATTCAACATCAATATTTGAAACTGAATTTACATTAGATCCAATATTAGAATCATAATAGTTATACGATGTATCATAACTACCTCCTTGGCGAGAATATGTCAATTCTGGTTGCAGTTCATACAAGTCTGACAAATGCACATTAAGCATTGCTCCTGCATAAAAATCTGTTTTTGTTGAAGAATTATCCCCCGTTATTTTAGCCAAATTTACCCCAGCTCTAAACCCCAATTTAGCTTGTGAAAAAGCTACCATACTAAACATTACTACTATGAAGAAAATTATTTTTTTCATTTAATTTATTGATTTTAATTTTATGGTTAATTTAATATTATGGTGCAATATCTGAATATTTTTTGCAGTAGCATCACTAATATCTGAGAATATGAGTTGTAATTTTTCCTTACCCATTTTTACTCTAGTGATACTATTTAGTTTTCCTTGTTTAAATGCGTAATAATATTTTTTACCAAGTATTTTAGTTTCAAGCATTTCTGACATTCCTTTTACTGATTTACTGAATATACTTACATTTTCACGAATTAAAAGCCTAAAGTCTTTTTCTAAAATATTTAAGAAAAGTTTTTTATCCATTTCCTCTAAGATGTAATTTACTTTAAAATCATCATTATGAAACGTAAAATCAAATATTTTACTTCCCATTTCTGTGGTAAAAACAACTCTATGATTAGCTTCTGCTATTTTTTTTACAATAAAAATTCCTCCAAACGATTTATTATAAACATCAATTTTAGCTTTATACACATAGTCTTTAGAATTGTCAGAAAAATAAGGATTATACACCACTTTATCAGTAATCGTTACTTCCTTAAAGTTATTCTTTTTTACATAAGATACACATCCTATTAAACAAGTGCAGATACTAATGAGCAAATACCGCATCAGAAACTGTTTTATTTAAAACTCTATTACTAAATACAATTCTTGTATAATCATCAGAAGGTTCAATCATTTTTATTTCAATAACATCACCTTTACTATTAAATTGAATATGAAACGCTTTTATATATTTTGAAATTTTCTTATTTATCGGTATAAAATGAATATCACTATTCTCCTTTATTTTAAAATAACTTATCTTAAATTCATCTGTATTAAACATATCTCCTTTAACACTATTTACAATTAATTTGTTTAATTGTTTAAACAGCTTGCTTGAACTTAAGTTTACATCACTTTTTTGCCCTTCATCATTGATATATAAATTTTCTTCTTTAAAAATCACTGAATAAACAAATGGTTCTACATACGACCATTTTACTAAATTAGGTGTTTTAAAAGCCAAGTTCCCTTTTGTTACAATATCATTTGTTAAAAAATCCAAATGCTTGTACTGAACAAAATCACTCGTGATTGTTTTAGTCCCTGCTGCTTGACTTTTTACTTTTTCTTTTAATATAGCAGCTTCAGCAGTGGTCATTTTCTCTTGAGAATGAACTGTTGTAGTAACAATTAAAAAAAGTATGTATAAAATATTACGCATATGCTTTTATATTAAATAATGAATCAACTGTAACGGACTCAAATTTGTTTTGCTTCAAAAATAACAATAATTGTTCCAAGATTTTAACTGACTTCTCACTTGTATCGTGTAGCAGTACAATATCTCCTTTTTTTAAGTTTCTTTCTATTGATTTAACAATAGCTATTTTAGACTTTGAAGTGGTATCAAAAGACCTTACACTCCAGCCAATAGATAGTAATCCAACACGATTAATTGCCCTCTTAATTCGAGGATTAGTTACTCCAAAAGGAGGCCTGAATAATTTTATTTTTAGACCTGTAATTTTTCTAATTAATTTATTTGTTGCTTCTAACTCCTTAATAACCTCTTTACCTGTTATAAAACCAAAATTATTTTTATGACTAAAGGTATGATTTCCTACTGTATGTCCCTCTGAAATTATTCTTTTAAACAATTCAGGATGTGATTCAATATGCTTCCCTATACAAAAAAATGTCCCTTTTGCATTATTTTGCTTTAATAAATCTAACACTTTAGCAGTAAATTCAGGATGTGGGCCATCATCAAAAGTTATTGCTATATGTTTTTGCGAAATGTCATAATTATAATTTAAAGAATTAACATGATAATTCCATCGAATATGCAATGAGCCAATTCCAGTTATTAGCAACCATAACAAAAATAAGCAGATATAGAACCATATTGGCACTGATATTAATTGAAAAATAACAACTAAAATCAGGGTAAAAATATTTATAGTATTAAATTTTAACATTTATGAAGTAACGTAAAGCTATGATTCTTTCCTCTATACTGATTGTACAACAGCACATATTTAAATGATGATTTATTGATATCATTTAACTTTGTTATTTTAGGAAGATGTTGATTTTTCAGTATTTTTGAAGCCAACCAAAACCCAAAAGAAGAGGCTGTATTAAACTCACCACATAAGTGTTTATAATATGCTTGTTGGGTGTTTGCAAACATCCCTAAAGTTAATTCATTATAATTTTCATCAAAAGTAACATCTCCATTATTTCCTAAAATGATTAAATCAATATTCTCTACTGCAATTTTTTGCAATGATAAAAATTGTGCGGCTATATCAGAAACAGAACTAGTTAAAGTATTGTACATTTTAACTCCAACAACTTCTGCATAAGTAGAATTTTTCTTTTTATTCCCTAAAGTGAAAAAATTAGCCCCCTCACCAAAAACTGCTCCTTTTGTATTAGAATTTAATATGGTTAATGAATTTTCAATATACTCTTTAATATGATTAACTACCTTATATAATTTAGTAGTATGAGTTCCTAACTCATCTACCCCACCAACTAAAACAGTACTAACTTCATTATTCTGAAGCATTAATTTTGCGTCTAACAATGATGATTCGAATGAATTACTTGAATGTACATAAGTAAAGTTATATCCTTTACAACCAATCCCTAATGCTATTTGTCCACCAACTGTATTATGTGTAGACTGTATAAATGATGTAGGTGTTAAATACTGCTCATCATTATCAATAATTGCGCTTACAAATTTTTCTGAATCGCGAACACACCCCATTCCAGTACCAGTAATGATTGCATCAACATTTTCTATATTAGCTTCTTCCAAAGCTAGTTTAGATGCTACAACTCCCATTTTAATTCCTTTTGCCATACGTCTTGCTGCAGCAGCGGGAATATAATCTTTGTAATTAGGGTTTACTACTGGTAAAACCGTTTCCTGATAAGAGCAAATTTCTTCTAAGAACTGTGTACTATCAAAGGTTTTTTGAGCTGAAATTGAAGCAACACTATTTATATATACTTTTTTCATTTGAAAATGAGCTATTGATAAATGCCAATTATTGGCTTTTTGAAAAAATTACAGTGGAACAATTCCCTCCAAAACCTAATGAATTAGACAATACAGTTTGTAATTCTTTTGCTTTAAGCTTTATCTGCGGGGTCATATTAAACTCTTTCATTTGAGTTTTAAAATTCAAATTCGGATAGATGATATTGTTTTGTAAAGCCAAAACTGAATATACTGCTTCAATTGCTCCTGCCGCAGCTAAAGTATGTCCTGTATAAGGTTTTGTTGAACTGAAATCAGGAATATCACTCCCGAAAACTCTACCTATAGCTCTACCTTCAGACAAGTCATTATTGCCTGTTGCAGTACCATGTGCGTTAATATAGTCAATTTCAGAAGCTTGTAACCCTGCTACTTTTAATGCCTGTTCCATTGCTAAAGTTGCACCATCTCCATTTTCAGAAGATGCCGTTTGATGAAAAGCATCATTCGCATTCGCATACCCTTTTACATATGCCAAAACCTTCTTGTTTTCTGCCTTTACTACCGTATCAGACTCCAATACTAAATAGGCAGCCGCTTCTCCTAAATTTAGTCCTTTTCTATTTTCATCAAAAGGAGTATTGTAAGTATCTGATAAGATCATCAAGGTTTTAAAACCGTTGATAGTAAATTTTGACAAACAATCCTTTCCTCCTACAACAACTCTATCTAGCTCGCCAGACTTAATTAATCTCGCGCCAAGCATAATAGCATTTGCTGCGGAAGAACAAGCAGTACTAATTGTAGTTACTAGACTTTCTTCAATTCCTAAATGTTCCGCTATTCTTTGAGTAGAGTCTCCTGCGTGGTGGCTGTCAATATATTGAAGATACTTTCCATTTTTCAAATAGTCGTAATAATACTGTTCAGTCATATCCATTCCTCCAACACTTGTTGAGGAAATTAAACCTGTATTATATTTTTTAATATCTATAATCCCCGCATCTTCAATAGCTTGCTTAGCCGCAATAATTCCTAACATAGCTGTTCTGGAGTAATTATTATCAACTGGTAAACCTAACTGATCTTCAAACTCCTTATTCGTAAAGTCGATTTCGCCAACCATAATAGCGTCCTTATGAATGGTATTTATTTTAGAAATTTTAGAAATTCCTTTTTTACCTTCAATAAGTGCCTTATAATTTTCTGAAACATTATTTCCTATTGCAGAAATAATCCCCATTCCAGTGATAGCTACTCCTTTACTCATAAATTAAATTTAAAAGATGAACGATGTCATCAACAATAATTACTTTGTTCTATTGGCAGAAATATAATTAGCCATTACCTCTACAGACTCAAATATTGCTTTCCCTTCTTTTGGGTCAGTTAGTTTAATTCCGTAATCTTTATCTAACATTACAATTAACTCTAAAGCATCAATAGAATCTAATCC
>Ga0209291_1001516_pt1 | contig 20480 bp, 23 predicted proteins | sample GOMGulsemesocosm_FD_184633 | JGI IMG/M metagenome (GOLD analysis project Ga0209291, IMG submission 184633) | Methane-oxidizing microbial communities from mesocosms in the Gulf of Mexico - GOM9B Gulf of Mexico (SPAdes) (version 2) | ecosystem: Environmental > Aquatic > Marine > Cold seeps...
TCGCTTGGGCTTGTTCAATGAAAGCATTGTTTTCTTCTTGTTGCTGAGCAGGGGGGTCTTGTTGTGGATGCATACTTGGATGCATACCTGGGTGCATACCTGAGTGCATACCTGAGTGCATACCTGAGTGCATACTTGGGTGCATACTTGGGTGCATACCTGGGTGCATACCTGGGTGCATACCTGGGTGCATACCTGGGTGCATACCTGGATGCATACCTGGATGCATACTTGGGTGGTTATAACCGTATACAGGCATCATGTAAGGTGAATATCCACCATTAGTCGCATAAGGATCTGATTGCTCGGTGTTCTGTGTATAAGGGATATCGTGTGAACCGTATTTAGGACCATCACTCATCATTTACTCCATCCATCTTAAGACTTGCAGCAATATTCAAATAAGCTTGTTGCACGTCGATCTCTGATTCTGAAAACAGCTGGTTGATAAATTCTGGTTTGATGATGCCAGCATCGTATTCAACCAGAATGCTACCCGTATCGCTGTTTATTTTATAATTTTTAAACGCAGGTATATCAGCTAACGCTTGCTCAATATCAGTGACCTTTATCGTCACCAAATGGGTCATAATACCCATTTTATATTTAAGTCGGATACGTCCTGGGATGTGGTGCGCGAGCGTTAACCAACGTCTTATTTTTAAAGCTTTTTTGATTTTATCTTTCATCATAAAATTATATATAAGAAGAGAGTAGATGCGAATAGTGATCAATTGTTAATTGAATTTGATTGAGTTTTCTTTGCGCAGGGTCAACTTTGATGTTACCTTATTGATAATCATTATCGCTTGCATTTGAGTAGTTATGAACACGTATATTCACAAAACATCCCAACGATTACGCGTTAGATCCGACTATATTCGTCATCATCCAAAGGCCGTTATGGCATTGATTGAACAGTTGCAGCAAATAGATGCTATCTCGAATATTAAGCATAAATATCATGCAGGTTCAGTCGCCATTCATTTTGATCGCGAAGAGCTTGATTGTGACAGTTTGTTAGAGATTTTAGAGACGCATGAGTGGACTAAAAGTGATGAAAAACCTTCATTTGTTGAAAACGCGGTGGTTAATGGTACAAAAACGCTAACCAAAGGTTTAGCTACAATGGCATTAAAACGTTTAGTCGGTCCCTCTGTTAGTCGTATGATTATGAGTTTTTAAATTTTTTAGCTGCACATTTACATATTCCATTGGCTCGTGCTGGACATTTTTTACAAGCGGGTGATTTCAACGGAATATTAAGCACGGAGCGAGTTGCTGTACGTTGCTGATGTTGAGCCAGCGTTAGTATTTGGCCACTCGCGATAACGTCTTTATTGTATTCAACATGATTTGAACTTTCTTTAAACCAAGATATAACAGGTTCTAACGGTGTTTTTAATTCTGACATCATACTCGTAATGACGTCTTGCGATAAATCCTTGATCTCGTGGTGCCACTCACTGTTATTAGCTGCGGATTGACTCGTCATTTTAGATAATTTATGTAATTGTTTTAGTGACTTTTTTTCAATCTTATTGCTTTGTTTTTTTAATTTCTTTAATGCTTTTTTTGCACTCATCGCTACGCCTACTTGCTGACTTTTGTATAATCTAACAAGTTATCAACTGCAAATAAATCTCATTCTCAAATTTATATTTTTTTTATGTCATTAAACATGCAATTAGTTATCTTTCTATGCCCAGAAATATTCTAGGCGTAGATATTGTATCCCTGCTGCTTAAGCACGGCGTTTTCTAAATGCGTAGCTTCCTGCACTATAGATGGTTTTGAAAAATACCGGCCAAGTGCCTAAATTAGCTTTTGGCTGTTGCTGTTTAGCAATACGCGCGAGCTGGGCTTCGTACCAAGTAATGTCTAACATCGCGATGCGATCAATGGCTTTAACACCCGTAGTTAAGTGTGGTAAACGGATCTTATGGTCATCAGATGCCATTAATTTATTTGGCAACTGGGTATCTAACGACATAGGGCGCGCAAGTCCAATAAAGTCCGTGGCATTGCTTTGCAGCGCTGACAGCATGGCTTTACTCGAACGGAAGCCTCCAGTCACCACTAACGGTGTATCGCTAATAGCACGCACCTTTTCAGCATAAGCAAGGAAGTAAGCTTCACGCGCTAACGTTGACTTTTTCACTTTGTGACCGGTCATCGTTGGGCTTTCATAAGTACCACCACTGATCTCGATTTGATCGATGCCAGCATCAGATAATGCTTTGACTACTTGCATGGATTCTTCTTCGGTAAAACCACCACGCATAAAATCGGCAGAGTTGAGTTTAATACCAATCGGAAATTCGTCGCCAACCTCAGTACGTATTGCTTGATAGATTGACAGTACAAAGCGCATGCGGTTTTCAATTGAACCACCCCATTGGTCATCACGCTGATTATGACGTGGTGATAGAAATTGATTAACTAAATAACCATGTGCACCGTGAATTTGTACGCCTGTGAATCCGACTTTTTTGGCTAATTTGGCGCTGGTTTGGAATTGACGAATAATGTTCAATATCTCTGATTCAGTAAGTGCGCGTGGAGTATTAAAGCCTTTTTCTAAACCATTAGTCAGTGCGATTGCCGACGGTGCAACAGGTTCTGCATTAATAAAATTTGGTGTTTGTTTGCCGGGATGATTTAGCTGCGCCCATAGCTGGGTATCGTTAACGCTACCTTGTTGAGCCCAGCGTTTAAACTCAGTTAAATCACTCTGTTCATCTAACACCACTTGCTTTGGTTCGCCTAATGCATTGCGATCAACCATGAGGTTACCAGTCACTGATAATCCTAAACCGCCGAGAGCCCAAGTGTGATAAAGCGTTGCGAGTCCCGGTAATGGATTGTGTTTAGCATCACTCAGTTGCTCGCTCATTGCCGATTTAAATAAACGGTTTTTAATATATGTGCCATTTTTTAAGGTAAAACCTTGTTGTAATGTAATTGCTGTTGTCATTATCAATCCTACTTTAAATAAATAATTAGACCGGTCGTCTTGGTGTGGGGCCAAAAAAAGCGATATTATCATTCGACACATAATATCGCTGTTTACTTGTTCTTTCGTTAGCTAGCTTTTAAAATATCATCAAAAATGAAATCAGTAATCTGAGTAAGATTATCGGTATTACCGGCGATCTTCATTTCGATTAAACTGCCTTCCCAGGCTGTCCACATTAATGTAGCCAACTGCTTTGCTGGTAAGTCTGTACGGATCAATTGCTGTGCTTGTGCATCGCTGATTAATCCTGATAATAATTGGTTTAGTGCTTTCACCGAACGCTGCATTGCTTGTTGGCATAATTCACTTGAATCACCAATGTCGTTGGCAACACTCGCTATCAAGCAACCTTGTTTACCTTGCTGCTCGCTGTATTTTTGGCGCTGTTTTTCAAACAACGCGCGCAACTTTTCAATTGGATTCAGGTTAGCGTTATCCAATGTCGGTTGCATTTGTTGTGCTTGCGCGTACATATCGGCTTCGATTAGCTCGGCAACAAAAGCTTCTTTGCTATTAAAATAATTATAAAAGGACCCTTTCGGTACTTTTAGCTCATCTAGGATCTGTTTTATCCCAGTGCCGTGATAACCGTGTTGAGAGATATGCTTGATACCGACTTCAATCAGGGCTTCGCGGGTATGTTCGTTTTGTTTAGGTCTTGGCATTTGGTTATTCTATGACCGATCGTCTTGAAATGCAATTGTTAAAGGTAGAGGGTGTATCGCCCTATACCTTTATTGTTTTAGATTTATACCATACTCTTATTCTGTTGCCACTTATCAACAACCAGCGCAGCAACAAGATCACCTTCGACATTAACCGCTGTTCTGAACGTATCTAGTGGACGTTCGATGATAAGTAAGATCGCGATACCTTCAAGAGGTATACCTGCGGCTAGCATTACTAATTGCATGCCAGACATTGATCCTGATGGCATTCCGGGTGCACCGACTGACGATACCATCGCCATGATAAATATCATCACGATGCCAGTGGTACTTAAATCAATACCAAATAATTGCGCAAGGAAAATAGCTGCAACGCCTTCAAATAAAGCCGTACCATCCATGTTCATTACCGCGCCAAGCGGTAGAACAAAGCTGCTAGTACTTTGTGATATGCCGAGCTCTTTTTCTGCTGCTTGCATAGATAAAGGGAGTGTTGCGGTACTTGATGAGGTCGCAAATGCCATGGCTAGTGGTGCCGATATAGCCCTAAATAAAGTGCTAAATTTAATACCGGTAAATATTTTTGCCAACGTTGGTAATACAACAACGCCATGGATAACTGTTAGCACAAATACTAATAATGCGAATAACGCCAGTTGACCAAATAAACCGGTATTTCCCGCCACTGTAAATTCAAAAACGATAGCAAAAACAGCTATTGGCGCGAGACGGATAATGCCTTGGACTAATTTATTTAACCCTTTATTTAAACCTGCGATAACATCAAATATCACATGCTTTTGTGGTAGTGACAGTAATAGTGAAACTGAAAATAACAAGGAAAATAAGACAATGGCTAATAAATTGCCGTTGGCTAAGGCTGCAAAAGGGTTGATCAGCGCCATTGCGAGCAGTTTTGCCGTAATACTCGACCCCGTGACAGACTCCTGATCAATAAGTCTGATGTGATCTGCAACTGTGACAGGCTCGACTAAGGGTTGCCATTCTGGCATTAGCATTACTGCGCTAAGGCCTAAGCTGATCGCGATAATCGAGGTCAGACTATAAAAAGCGAGAGTTCTAATTCCCAGAGTCTTTAATTTCAATGTAGAGCCGATGTTTGTAATGCCTTGCATTAAAGACAGCATCACTACGAACCCTATAACCATTTTTAGTAGACCGATGTAAGTGGTCTTTCCTAACAAGAGTAATTGATACCAAGTTTGTTCGGTAATATTGGTTACTGTTGGCATTATGGTGGCAAAAACCCAAGCCATGATAGCGGCAGCCAATAATTGCAAAGGCAATGAACGCTTGATAGTTGATAGCATAATATTTCTCGTCAGTCTGACTAGGTATAAGTAAATGATGCGCGATTATATTGGAGTTATCCCGCGATAACAATGAACTTGATGAGCAAATCACTTTTACTGGTTAGTAATAATTTAGGTTTATTGCAGAGAATAACTTATAATTGTTACCTAATGGTTGAATAAGAGAACGTATTGATGAGTGATTGGTCTGGTGTCAGTGAGTTTGTTGCGGTTGCTGAAACTGAAAGTTTTACCGCGGCGGCAAAGCGTTTAGGGATCTCCACAGCGCAGGTCAGTCGACAAGTTTCTGCCCTTGAAGAGCGGTTATCAGCAAAATTATTTTATCGTACGACACGCAAAGTATCGGTGACAGAGGTTGGGGGGATTTACTATCAGCATTGTCGTCAGGTCATGGATGGATTAGCCGACGCTGAACGTGCGATCACTAACTTACAAAGTACGCCAAAGGGTAAATTAAAAATCACGGCTCCTATTACTTACGGTGAGCGTAGTGTCGCACCATTAGTGAATGATTTTGTGATGCAATATCCTGAATTAGAAGTACAGCTGGTATTATCGAATCAGCAAATTGATTTAATTGATGAAGGTTTTGATTTGGCGATCCGTTTAGGTCAATTAGGTGATTCATCGATGATTGGTAAACGATTAGCGATCCGTAAACAATATGTTTGTGCTGCGCCTGAGTACTTAAGTGCATTTGGTGCGCCCCATACCTTATCTGAATTAGAACGTCATAATTGCTTGTCTGGGACATTGGATTATTGGCGTTTTCAGGAAAAAGGCAAAGCCCGTAATATTCGCGTGAAAGGAAACTTTAGTTGTAACAGTGGCCCAGTATTAGTCGATGCTGCGTTGAAGGGGGTGGGTATTGTGCAACTGCCAGATTATTATGTGCAGGAATACATTAATCAAGGTCAGCTAATTGAATTACTACCGAACTACCGCGAGCCGGATGATGCGGTATGGGCGTTATACCCACAGAATCGTCATTTATCGCCGAAAGTACGTATGCTAGTGGACTACTTAGCAAAAGGGCTCGCAATCACGTCGTCATAATCGCGCTGCAGGCATGATAAAAGGGCCTCGGCAGTTCGCGACGCCCTTTTATATTCTTCTATATTTTTATTCGGTTAACGCGGTCATCGTTTCTTGTAATGCTGTTAATTGTGCCTTGAGTGTTGCCACTTCTTGCTCTAGCTTATCCACTCGTGCTGATAATTCACTATTTTCATCTGCGTTAAGTCCTAGGCTAGTGGTTGTAGCCACTGCCATAGATGTTACCGGACCACTAAATAAGTGGGCGTAGCGACAGGCACTTTGTCCCGGTACGCGTGCCAACTTTACTACAAATGGATATAATTCATGATTAATCAGTTGGTCCAATGCGGTTTCAACTTCGTGTACATCGTTAAACTGGTATTGACGTGCAGAGCGGGTTCTTAGTTCACCAGGGGTTTGTGGACCACGTAAAAAAAGCAAAGTTAGAATCGCTAATTGTTGTGGGTTGAAACGAATTTTACTGAATTCGGTATTACCAAAACGATGACGGATTTTAGCGCTGCGTTTACCGCCATGTTCATCATTCACCACTAAGCGTTTTTTCACTAAATCATCAACAATGTTTTGTACTTCATCTTGGCTAAGTGAAAGTACCGGTTCACGGCTGCTTTTTTGATTGCACGCCGAGGTTAATGAGTTTAACGATAGCGGGTAATTATCTGGTGTTGTGTGTTCTTTTTCGATTAATGCGCCTAATATGCGGGTTTCATGTAGTGATAGTTCATCCATTACCAGTCGATCCCTATTTGAGCTTTAATACCTGAGCGAAAGGCATGTTTTTCTTCTCTTACTTCACTCACTGTGTCGGCGATTGCGACTAAATCTTTGTGGGCACTGCGACCTGTGACAATGACTGTTTGATCAGCAGGGCGGTTGCGAATAGCGCTGAGTACTTCTTCTAAATCTAAATATTGGTAGCTGAGCATGTAAGTCAGTTCGTCTAAAAGCACCATTTTAAGTTCAGGGTTAGCTAACATGGCTTTGGCATGCACCCATGCTGCTTCTGCTGCGGCGATATCTGCAGCTTTATCTTGGGTATCCCAGGTGAACCCAGTTTTCATTGCGTGATACGGCATGTCAGGACGTACTTGCTGGATGAACTTTACTTCACCCGCTTCCCATGTGCCTTTAATAAATTGCACAACACCCGCATTAAAGCCATGGCCTATACAACGAATCACATTACCAAAGCCTGCACACGTTTTACCTTTACCATTACCTGTCATCACAATCAAAATACCACGTTCTTCAGTGGCCTTATTGACGCGTTTGGCGACTGTATCTTGGATCTTCTGCATTTTTTGTTGATGTTTATCTTGGTTATGTTCTTCCGTCATTCTGCATTCCTTTTATGCCTTGTGCTATTAACTTCAGTGTAAGGCTTTTATGACTAAATGGAAGTGAGTAAATTAAAAATCACCATTAATTAGCTTTTGATAAATCTGGTCTTTTAAGGCAAGTCGACGGTTTTTTAATTCGATAAAATGGCTATCTGTGGTGGGGATTTCACTGGCTTCCAGCCCATAAATATGGTGATCTAGTTTGTGATATTCTTTGGCGAGGGCTGAAAATTCGGGGTCATCGCTTTTTAATTTGGCGATATCAATAGCGTGTTCAGGAAATTCATGGTTTAGCGGGTGTTTTTCGTTTTGCATTATTATTGCCTTAAGTGATGAACGAGTTCTTTCAGTGTAGTAGAACTCGTTCATTGCGGCATCTAATGTTGGACTTGTTCTTGATGCCAATGGTCAAGGCGTGGCGTCAGCATTATCGCCAGCAATATTGTTGATAAACCACCCATTAATACAATCACGGCATAGGGTGCGGTTAGCTCTGTTTGTTGAATTAATCCTGCGAGCAGTGCTGCGCCACTCATTTGGATGCAACCTAGCATTGCCGCTGCCGTACCTGCGCGTTCACCAAATGCGGCTAACGCCATGCTGGTTGCTGGACCTAGCAATAATGCAAAGCCAATACAGAGCAACATCATAGGTAACATAAAGGCAAACGCGGCTGCCATACCTGCTGTTGGTCCCCAATATTGCACGGCCAATTGCAGTGCTGCGGATAATAATAAAGCGATAAAGGCAATGATTACGGTTGGACGATTACCGAAGCGTTTGATCACCATTGGCGCCGCAAAACAAGCGCCGATATTGACGATAGCATTTAGACCAAACAATGCACTAAATTCTAATTCTGCAATGCCTAAATGGCGAATTAACCAGTCTGGTGCGTAGGATACATACGTCAGGATTGATGCCATTCCCACCATACAAGCGGTAGCATAAAACATGAAGTGGGCATCGTATAATACAGGTTTAAAGCGAGACCAGTGGTACAGAGAACCGGACATATCGGTATTCTCGGGACGTGTTTCTGGCAGGTTTTTGATAATCAGCGCTAATATGACTAAGCCATACAGCATCATAAACATAAAAGTTGAACGCCAGCCAAATTGCAGTGCTAATAAACCACCGAGGGTTGGTGCAAGTGCGGGGATCACACAAATAACGCCATTTAAGTAACTGTAATAATGCGCGCCTTTTTTAGAATCAAAGCTGTCACGTACCGCACTAAATACCACTATTGATGTTGCACACGCGGCGATACCTTGTAGCACTCGCGCTATTTGTAGCCAGTGAAATTCGACTGCGCCAGCGGCAAGCAAACTGCTCAAGCAATATAATATAACCCCACCAATCGCGACAGGACGGCGACCAAAACGGTCTGCCAGTGGACCAATTAATATCTGGCCGATACCCATGGCAAATAAGAATAAGATTAGCGTTGATTGTACTTCACTTGAAGACACCTGAAATTCTGCTGCCATTGTCGGCATTGAAGGCAGGTAGATATCGATAGCGAGGGGGCTTAACACCACCATTGCCATCAAAATAGGTAATATATTTCGGCGCATTGTTATTCTCGAATAAAAGCCATGGATTAATGTGAAGCAGTTTACGTAAAGCATGATATGAATGGAAGTGGTATAATTTCAGAACAGAGTTTCCATTTAGGAATATCTTATGAATTTAGATAACCTTGCCAAGATAGATCTAAATCTCTTGGCTATTTTACAGATCTTACTTGAAGAAGAGAGTGTCACCCGTGCTGCGCATCGTTTGCACTTAAGCCAGTCGGCACTGAGTAAAAGTTTAAATCGACTACGTGATACCTTAGGTGATCCGTTGTTTTTACGCACTGCCCATGGTTTAAAACCGACGGCGCATGCTTTGCAATTAAAAGCGCAATTACCTACGATATTACAGGGCTTGTATCAACTCTGCTTACCCCCGAGTTTTATTCCTGAAAATAGTCATCGCCAGTTTTCGTTTGCTATGCTTGAAAGTGCTTATGAAACTTTACTACCTCATTACATTGGGCCAATATTATCGCAAGCACCTAAGCTGAATTTAGGTATTTATGGTTGGAATGAAAAATCATTATTAGACTTGCAGCAAGGACAAATTGATTTTGGCATTACAGCTAGGGAGTTGCACCCCACGGCCGATGTTCGTCTCAATAATTTACCTGAGGGGATTGCGCATCAGCGTTTATTTACCGATAACCAGGTGTGTTTAATACGTGAAAATCACCCTATGTTAGCAAGTATTAATGCAGGGTATTGGGATGTTGATACTTATTTAAGTATGTCGCATGTACAGGTTCGCTGCGAAGGTAATGATTGGTGGTTATTGGATTATCAATTAGCTGAGTCAGGACTGCATCGTCATATTTGCGCGACTTTACCGGATTTTTACGGTGCTGCCAGTGTGTGCGCGCACAGTGATCTTATTTTTACTTTACCGTCGAGTTTTGTCTCGCACGCTCAAAAGTTATATGGTTTGGTGCAATTGTCTTTGCCGATAGATTTTTCTGCATTGGTCTATGTATTGTTATGGCATGAACGTAATAATGATGAGCCGGGACATAAGTGGGTTAGAGATACTATTTGCCAGAGTGTTGCGAAAGAGATGGATTAATCGTATGCAGCCGTCGTGTGGTTGATGGGCTTTCACCAAAAAGCAATTTATAGTCCTGAGAAAATCCTCCCGGATGATAAAAACCGTAATCGAGGGCTACATCCACGATGGCTCTGGTTTGATGTGGTTTACTGAGTTCTCGGCGTATTTGATTTAAGCGAGTTAGGCGAATAAAGCGTTGGGGACTAATACCTAATATTGATTCAAAGCTGTATTGCAGTGTACGTCTACTTACATTGGCGATACTACAAAGTTCACTAATCGTAGTAGGGTAAGCAGTGGTTGTAATGTATTGAGTTATGGCGTCGACAGTTGTTTTACGCTTACGATAACTGACGCGTGCTATCTTGAATGGTTGTTTCTGAACAAGTAATTCAATGACTGCTGAAATAAGAATATCTTCTTGTATCCGGTAGGTTATATTCAGTAATTTAGATGATAATAAACGCGCTATAAAATACCGTAACGCGGTAATCGCATTCGGAGGGTAACTGGTTAGTAATTCTGAACCTGGTATTATCTCATCTAGCGTTAATTTTTGCATGCTAGCAGCCTGAACTAATGCTAGCTTGTCGATAACAATACCAAAAATACTGAAATCCTCAGGTGTCATTAATTCGAAATCTTGTTGTCCTGCTCTGCACATGATGGTGTTTTCTTGAGTGTATAGGCCATTGATGCGGCAGCTTTTGTTGTTTGCACTAAAACCTAACCAGAGCCCACCGTCGTTAATATTGCATTGTTGTCGTAATGACTGATTGGTGTATTCCTTAAACACACAAGTTTGCGCTAAGGCGACTTCGTTAATACATCCATAAAAAGCCCCATGGCTGAATTGATCATACTCTTGTGACCAACGCGATAAATTACCAGCATGCTTGTTTGCATCATTTGCTTCATAGATGTTCAAACATGGTGCAATGATTTTTTTACTCTTATCATTCATTTCTAGTTACCTCTTTATGATTACGCCCTCTGATGATGCATGACAATATCAACGTATTGATTTTAATCGATTATTAAATTTGCCTAAATCTGATAGGTCATTGGAACGATCTTCGCTTTTGTTTTATTCATGCAAGTATTAATCCTATCTGTGCGCCATGGTGACAGAAGTTATTTGAGGTTAACGTATGAAAGCAGCTTATCGCCACCAACTTGGCAGTAAAATATATCAATTCAAATCATTAGCTGATCTGCTCGCGAAAGCGACGCCTGAACGTTCTGGGGATAAGCTCGCAGGTGTCATTGCCCATACCGCTGAAGAACGTGTTGTAGCGCAAATGACATTGGCGGAATTACCGCTTAAAACCTTCATCAATGAAGCTATTATTCCTTATGAAAAAGATGAGGTGACTCGTCTTATCATGGATGAACATGATGTTGAGGCTTTTGCGATTATTGCGCATTTTACGGTGGGCGATTTTCGTAACTGGTTACTCAGCGATGCCGCAACACCGATGATATTAACGCGTTTACGGTTGGGTATTACGCCAGAAATGGCGGCTGCCGTGAGTAAGATTATGCGTAATCAAGACCTTATTCTGGTGGCTAAAAAATGCCAGGTAATAACTGCATTTCGCAATACTATCGGGCTGAATAAACGCTTATCGACTCGCCTTCAGCCAAATCACCCAACAGATGATGTTAATGGTATTGCGGCCAGTATTTTTGATGGTCTGATGTATGGCAGTGGTGATGCTGTGATTGGCATTAATCCCGCGACTGACAATGTTGCACAGGCCTCGAAACTGTTAACCCTGATGGATGAGGTTATCCAGCAATACGAGATCCCGACACAATCATGTGTATTAACTCATGTGACTAATACCATTGAAGCGATTGAGCAGGGCGCACCTGTTGATCTGGTATTTCAATCTATTGGTGGGACGGAAGGGACAAACCAGAGTTTTGGTTTTGATCTTAATGTGTTGGCAGAAGCTAACGACGCAGCATTATCATTGAATCGTGGCACTGTCGGTAATAATGTGATGTATTTTGAAACTGGGCAGGGTAGCTCGCTGTCGGCGAATGCTCATCATAATATTGATCAGCAAACGTGTGAAACTCGCGCTTATGCGGTGGCCAGAAAGTTTAAGCCTTTATTGGTGAATACAGTGGTTGGTTTTATTGGTCCTGAATATCTGTTTGATGGTAAACAAATTATACGCGCAGGTTTGGAAGACCATTTCTGTGGCAAGTTACTCGGCCTACCTATGGGCTGTGATATTTGTTACACCAACCATGCGTATGCCGATCAAAATGATATGGACAACTTATTAACCTTACTGGGTGTTGCAGAATGCTCTTTCATCATGGGAATTCCGGGTTCGGATGACATCATGCTGAACTATCAAACGACCTCATTTCATGATGCGCTGTATGCGCGTCGTGTATTGGGATTACGTCCAGCCCCAGAGTTTGAACAATGGCTAACTAAGATGCAATTGTTTGATGATACAGCGGGTGTGATTCTTAATAACGCCATTCCAGAACGTTTTTCAGCACAATTAAATAACTTACCTAAGGGGGAATGTTATGCCTGATTCTAATGCGTTAATAGCACTCCAATCTGACTCAGTTGTGGTTAATCCGTGGCGTACATTAAGACGTTTCACCAATGCTAGAATCGGTTTAGGTAGGGTGGGTAACAGTATCCCGAGTGATGAGTTATTTAAATTTCAGTTGGCGCATGCGCAGGCTAAAGATGCAGTGCATACGCCACTCGATATTAATATGTTATGCCGTGACCTAACCTCAATGCGGACGCCTATCATGTTGGCAGAGCCCTTGGTATTACACAGTGCGGTTGCAGATCGCATGATGTATTTGCAGCGCCCAGATTTGGGTCGTCAGCTTAATGAGGCGTCATGCCAGAAATTGACGGATTATCAGCAGAATAAACAGGCTGAATATGACCTAGTTATCGTTGTCGCAGATGGGCTTTCTTCTCGGGCGGTACAAGATCACGCTGTTGTCGTTATTACATTATTAACACAGCATTTAGCAGCGGAGCAAACACAGTCGTGGACAGTCGCTCCCATCATCGTTGTCGAGCAAGGGCGAGTCGCTGTCGGTGATGATATTGGTGAGTTACTCCATGCGAAGGCTGTTTTAGTGTTGATTGGGGAGCGCCCTGGACTGAGTTCGCCAGACAGTTTAGGCCTGTATCTCACATGGGCTCCCTCGCGGGGACTTGATGATTCCAGCCGTAATTGTATTTCTAACGTACGTCCCGAAGGGTTGAGTTATAACGAAGCGAGTCAACGGGCTTTTTATCTCTTAAAGGAAGCGCGTCGATTATCACTGTCTGGGGTAAATCTGAAAGATCGTTCCGATACGCTGGAGGTTGAGGCGTTGCAAGATACACAAAATTTTTTACTGTCTAAAACAAACTAAGATAAGGATATTACATGTCTGATCATAAGGAATATCTCGCTAAGAGACAATTGAAAAAGGGTACCGCAGGTTGGTTATTATTGGCTGGTTTAGGTGTGTCATATGTTATATCAGGTGATTTTGCGGGGTGGAATTTTGGTTTTGCTCAAGCCGGATGGGGTGGTTTTGCGATAGCCTCGGTATTAATGGGATTGATGTATTATACATTGGTGTTATCGCTGGCGGAAATGTCGGCTGCGATCCCTGCTGCTGGTGGCGGTTATAGTTTTGCTCGCCAAGCTATGGGGCCGGCTGGTGGTTACCTTACCGGACTCGCGATATTAATTGAATATGCACTTGCCCCCGCAGCGATCGTTATCTTTATCGGTTCGGCAGTTAATGCGCTGATTGGGGCGGATGGGCCATTAATATACGCGTTATTTTATTTGATTTTTATTGGTATTCACTTAGCGGGTGTCGGTGAAGCATTAAAAGTGATGATGGTGATCAGTGGTTTGGCTGTATTCGCTATTATTGCTACAGCGGTAGCCTTGATTGGTGAGTTTGATATAAATAATTTATACGACATCGCAGTCACGGATGCAGCTGGTGCGTCTGAATTTATGCCGATGGGCTGGTATGGCATATGGGCGGCATTACCTTTTGCTATGTGGTTATTCTTGGCTGTTGAAGGGGTGCCGCTTGCGGCTGAAGAAGCTAAAAATCCAGCAAAGGATGTGCCTAAAGGTATTATTGCTGCGATGACATTCTTACTCTTTACAGCATTGATCGTGGTGGTGTTATTGGCTGGCGCCGTTGGCACAGATGTGATTGGTAAAAGTGCTGTCCCGTTAGTTGATGCATTAAGAATAAGTGGTAATGAGACATTAGCTACCTTGGTCAATGTACTCGGTCTTGCCGGACTGGTGGCATCGTTTTTCTCTATTATTTATGGTTATAGTCGATTAGTATTTGCGTTGTCACGTGCTGGTTATTTACCTCGTTCATTGTCGTTAACAAGTAAACGAAAAGTACCCTCAAGAGCCTTGATAATTCCAGGGATATTTGGATTTCTAGTATCATTAAGTGGTGAGGGTGATTTGATTTTAGCCATGGCGGTTGTCGGTGCTACAGTGTCTTATGCGCTGATGTCTCTCAGCCATATTTTGTTACGGATTAAACAACCTGATTTAGTTCGCCCTTACAAAACGCCGGGTGGTATTGTGACTTCATCTATCTCGTTATTACTTTCTTTGGTTGCTTTGACTGGAGTATATGCATTTGATCCTCGCGCATTTAACCTGACATTGGGATTATTTGTGGTTGGTGGTTTGTATTACTTCTTTGTCAGTCAGCACAACCTAATCGCGGGTAGCGCAGAGGAAGAGTTTGCATTACTTTCACAAGCAGAGTTGGAATTGCAAGCCGTTGAGAATGGAGACGTGGTAAACGCGGTTTAATATTTTTAGTTGATACTTGGTAGAACAAAGCTTAAGTCATGAAGTGACTTGGGCTTTTTTGTTGAATTACTCATTGTTTTTTAACCACATTAGTAAATGGGTAAATATGGGATAACAAACAACTAGTTGAATATACTGAGAAAAGACTGATGTAAAAGGATTGTTAGCATAATACTTTGTTTTATTATTAACTGATAATTTACGGTTGCAGAATGTTCAATTTCACATAGACTCCCCAATGTGATTTAACATTTATATCACATTTTTATTTTGGATTAATTAGTTAACCGGAGGTACACATGAAAAATTTAAATCTTGTTCAATATGTTTGTGTATCTTTTGATCATACCAGTTCCATGGTGGCCGTTCATCACGCCTTCATGGCCTGTTCCGATCGAAATCCTGGCACCAATAACTAACTAATCCGTTCCCTTAAAGGCTGCGGAAAAATGGCAGCTTGATAGGGTAATAACCTCATTAATATCTCTAGATAGCCGAATAATTTCACGCCATTTTTCCCAGTATATTTTATATACCAAGTTATACACTGGAGAATTATTATGCGTCATTCACTATATTTACACCTTGCTGTTTTCTTTGTTCGAGCCGATATCCGTCGAGAAGAGCGCGTGTGGCTAGAAAAAGTTCGTCGTGCGACTAGAGAGATCCCATTGGGTAATGCTTATCTATTAAAGGATATTGGACTTAATGCCGATGGCCGTCCACTTTGCAGCTCGGAACCACGTAATGTAACCGCTAAACGTCGAGTGCGTCATCTACGCCGCACTTGCCGATTGAAAAGGGCAACGTAATGATAGGGGCTAAGCTGTGTGTACAGTTTAGCCCCGGACCTTTATTCAGGCCTATTAATGTTCAAGCGCTGCTGAACCATCTTCGTTGATATGCAGTTTTGCTTTACACTGACTTATTAACTGTGCGGCATAAGAAGGTGAGACTGAGCGTAAGCTGCCTTTTCCTGTGTGGAATGAAGGTTCCCAAACTCTATCTTTGTATCGACCCGTTTCCATAAACTCCACTACTACTTTCATAACGTACCTCTATATTGTTGGTCTTACTGGTTTCCAATTACGAAGCGATTATCGTCTAGTAATGGTTATTCAGATAACTAGTAATATAATAAATATACGGTAACTTCAAATATAATTGGCCCTTATTTCAAATGAAACTAATGGCTTTTTTCTTATACTTTTATTGATATATACAATCGTCATTATTTCATATTAGTGACGAAAATAATTATGTTTGTCGTTACAACTAGCTAGCGTCTGCTGACTGACACAAGAGAAATTAGCAACTAAACTATTAGAAATATACCCATTACGATCACAATTTACCGTTCCTGATACGCGTTAATGCAACGTATTCTGGGAGGAGGGTTAGTATGAGAGATAATTCTGCCATCGAAACGTATCGTAAAGACCATGGACTGGAAAAACTCACTTATCACACGGTTGAAGAGATACAGTCAGGGCATTTTGACTTAGACAAGGCGCAGAATTTTCTGGCCTTTCAATCCCGTATCAACAACGAATTACTGAATCACAAGGTTATTACTGCTAACCCCTATACGCAGTGGTTTTGCAATGCGTCACTCAATGATGCACAGATTAAACAGCTAATCGTGCAATTTTCGGTTTTTTCTAATCAGTTTTTGGTCGCTCAATTGGAGAAAATGCTTAATGCTGAAACCCTTGAAGAAATGCGAGCATCGAAAGAAATTTTAGCTAATGAAATTGGGGTTGTGTATAAGAACCCAACGCGAAACCGTGCTACGCAATTAACACCGGATGAACGTGATTTTGGTGATATCGAAGGCAGTATTGATGGTGGTGCTTTCCATTTTAAAGCCGCACATTTTGAACTGTTAAATCAATTAGCCGATTATTTTGATATCGCATTTAATCAAATTGGACGACGCCAGTTTGGTTCTGCCAAGACTTTGTTCTTTTGTGATGAATTGGTGCGACTTTACGGTTCGGCAAGTTACGCCACGTCAACGGCTGCTTCTTATGCGGTAGAGAACTGGGCAGCAGCAGGGTTTTGGGATGAACTGGTCGCTGGGTTTAATCATTATCGTCAAACAAGAAACCTAAAAGGTTTACCGCTGACCTTTTTTACCTGGCATGCAAAACTTGAAGCCAACCATGCGAATCATACTCAGGAAGAACTTGAGGCTTATTACTTTAATAATGACGTTGATGAAGACCATTTTATCGTTAGTGGTAACGAAATGCTTGATGGTGTGTATACATTTTGGCAAGGGCTTGATGAAGAAAGAAAACGCATTCATTAAGGTGTTTAATTTGGACGTTAGTCTGCGTCGGGCTATTTGTCTGCGTCAGGCTGTCGTTCTGGCGCGGCGTCGTTAAATGCAGGCAATTGACTACAGTGCTGATAAATACGGTTGATTACTGGATAGGGGGCCATATCAAGTTTAAAACGTTGTGCATTGTAAACTTGGGGGATCAAATAGACATCTGCCAAGGTGATTTGGTCGTTGTAGCAATAGTGAGTACTCTCTTTTTTTGTTAGTAATGTTTCGACGGCTGCGAATCCTTTTGCCAACCAGTGACGATACCAGACCATTTTTTCGGTACCGTCACAGTCGAAATTCTCCTCGATATACTGTAATACCCGCAAGTTATTCAGCGGGTGCATATCACAAGCAATTATCTGCATCAATGTGCGTACATAGGCACGTTCAATGAGGTTTGTTGGTAATAAAGCTGGTTGCGGAAAAGATTCTTCCAGATATTCGATAATGGCCCCTGATTGGGTGATTATTTGTGGTTTATGTTCTGCCTCAGCGATATCAAGGCTTGGAATCAGACCTTGTGGATTAATATTAAGATATTCGGCTGAGTGCTGCTCCCCACCATGACGAATTAAATGAATAGGCTCGGTGGTATAACTAATTTTCTTTAAATTTAAGACGATCCTAACGCGGTAAGCTGCTGATGAACGGAAATAGCTATAAAGCTTCATCTTGCTTTACCACTATTTGCTCTATTGCGCCAAAAATAGATTGTCCCGCCTGATCGTGCATTTCAATTTTTACTTTGTCGCCATTTTGTAGAAAGGGGGTGGTGATCTCGCCAGTGGCTATTTTTTCCAGCATTCTTTTTTCTGCTAGGCAGGATGAGCCTACGGTTCGGTCACAGTTAGACACAGTACCTGAACCAATAATGGTTCCCGCTATTAAGCTTCTGGTTTTTGCTGCGTGGGCAATTAAACGAGGGAAATCAAATGTCATATCAGTACCGGCATCGGGCGAACCGAATAATGCATCATTGAGATAACTGTACAAAGGTAAATGTAACTTGGTTCCGTCCCAGGCATCGCCGAGTTCATCAGGGGTAACTGCAACGGGAGAAAATGCAGTAGAGGGCTTGCTGTGAAAAAATCCAAACCCCTTAGCTAATTCGCTGGGGATCAAGTTACGCAGTGATACATCGTTGACTAAAGTAATTAATAAAATGGTGTCACTGGCGTTTGCACTACTGATCCCTTGTTTTACATCATTGGTGATCACCGCTACTTCGCCTTCAAAATCCAGTCCCCAAGCGGGGTCTATCAGGGGGATATTGTCATTGGGGCCTAAAAAACTGTCGCTGCCACCTTGGTACATTAACGGTTCAGACCAAAATGATACCGGCATTTCAGCCCCTCTGGCTTTACGCACTAACTCGACATGGTTGACGTAAGCACTGCCGTCAGCCCATTGATATGCTCTGGGTAATGGCGATTCTAATTGGCAATGTGAGAATTGAATAATATCGTTTAATGCCGTGTTATTTAACTGTTCGTATTGTGATTGTAGTTGGGGTTCGACAGTAGACCAATGCTCTAACGCCCATTGTAAGTTTGCCGCTATTGATGAAACACACACTGCAGTTCGTAAGTCCTTACTTACTAGGTGTAGACTGCCATCTCTGGTATTATCCCGTAATGTTGCTAATTTCATCCTAGCCTCTCGTAAGTGTGTTCGTTAACCCTTTAATCTTTTATAAGCGTATTTTTCATAAGCACTATTTTCATAACGTCATTCTTTCCAGCTATCGATATAGCCTCGCCATTCCACATCTGGCATCAGGGACCCAATATCTAAGCCATCGCGAGTATCAATCATCACCGCTACTTCATCTGTTTCTTTTCGCTGAGACTTGTAACCTGTGCGATAGGCTTTGGGGTGAGGGCCATGGGTAAAACCACAAGGGTGGAAGGTCAGCATGCCTGGTTCAATATTGTCGCGGCTAAAAAATTCGCCTTGGTGATAAAAGATAACTTCATCAAAGTCATCATTGCTGTGGTAAAAAGGTACTTTTAATGCCCCCTGATCGGTTTCCATTGGTCTGGGAACGAAAGTGCAGACTACAAATCGACTGGTCACAAATGTTGAATGTGCGGACGGTGGCAGGTGAAAACGGTGACTCATTAAAGGACGAATATCTTGCCAATTAATCCTTACTACAGATACATCACCGTGCCAGCCTACCACATCAAGCGGGTTAAAAGGGTAGTCAATAATCGACAGTTTATTAAAACGTTTAAGCACTACTTGCCATGGTTTTTCATCTTGTTGTTGCAGGTAGGCGGCGTCTATTTCTGGGGTATCTAATACGGCTTGATCAAATATCGCATGCTGTCCGACAATGGTTTTATCAGGTAGGCCATAGTAATCATTAGTCGCTTCGATCATCAGTAATGTGATTGGTTCGGCAGGCTCTAAACGCCATAAACAAGAACGAGGAATGAGTACATAATCGCCTTGTTCGACACTCAAATGGCCATAATCACAAAACAACTCACCGTGGCCTTGATGAATAAATAACAGATCATCACCATCTGCATTTCTGACTAAGGTTTGCATGTTTTCGCTACATTGCCAGAAGCGGATCTGACAATAGGCATTATGTAACAGTAGTGGTGCATCCCAAGGTGATATTTGCGAATAGGACAGTTTTAATAGGTTATATGCTTTTGGCCTGTGATCACCCGACCAAGCACTCCAGCCTGTCGGTGGATGTTTATGATGCAGGTGCGTTGCAGGTCCATAGAAACCTTCCCTACTGACTTCTCGCTCAAACATACCTTGTGCTGGCAGGTCTGCATGCGCCTGCCGAGAATAGGTGCCTTTACGTAGTGGAAAGCTGATTCTACGGATCATGTTTTTTCCTTTTGGCCATTGCGTTTATTTATTTTTAGTCGAAAGTACACCGCGCACGAGTTGGTCTCTTTCAATGGATTCGAACAAGGCTTGGAAATTACCTTCGCCAAATCCTTCATCCCCTTTACGCTGGATAATTTCGAAGAAGATAGGGCCGATTAATGTTTTAGTGAAGATTTGTAGTAGCAGGACTAATTTTCCTGATTCGATATGACCATCAATTAGAATACGATTTTTTCTTAGTTGCTCAATCGCTTCATGATGACCGGGTAAGCGTTCTGTAATCATGTCGTAATAAGTGTCGGGTATATCCATAAACTCGATACCATTCGCTCTTAACGTCGAGACAGTTTGATAAATATCATCTGTGCCTAAGGCGATATGCTGG
>Ga0209291_1001519_pt1 | contig 20442 bp, 20 predicted proteins | sample GOMGulsemesocosm_FD_184633 | JGI IMG/M metagenome (GOLD analysis project Ga0209291, IMG submission 184633) | Methane-oxidizing microbial communities from mesocosms in the Gulf of Mexico - GOM9B Gulf of Mexico (SPAdes) (version 2) | ecosystem: Environmental > Aquatic > Marine > Cold seeps...
AGCTGGCTAATGAATCATCGTTGGTTTGGCCCATATATTGAAAACTATCGCAGCGGTCGCGGTATGCCGATGAGAACCAAGCTAATAACTATTGGCTTATTATGGCTCTCTATCGGCACTTCCGTTATCTTTTTCGTCGACTTCTTCCCTGCCAAAATGTTGATGCTAGTGACCGCCACTTGCGTCAGTGGTTATTTACTGACACGACCAACGTTAAAGGTTTAATTACTCCAGCCAAACTTGAAGAGTCGATTTAATACCAATAACATAACCCTACTGACACTCTAACGTTAATCATCTCTATTAATAATTGAATGAGTGTTGGTCGTTTCTGCATGGGAATGAGTAGAAAGGTCGAAAATCCCTTGTGTTCTATATTGCTATAGAACATAAGGGAGTTGTCTGGTTCATCAGTTTGTCCAACCACTGACGAGCGATCCAGACGGACCGCTCATTTTTGTACCATCACTCTCTAAGCGGTAGATAATCACCTGAGGGCTCGTAGGCATCGCTTTAATGCGATAGCTAGTTGTCGTTAATCTACCTGCCGGGATACTTAATTTATACACTACTGCTCCGCCATCTAGTGGTACGTTAGCAGGGTGACCAACGGTTGTTAAGGTTGCTCCCACATAGGTATTATGTTCGCTATAATATTGCTCCATAGCCCCGTTTAGACTCATAAGTGCAGCTTGCGCCAGACCTCGTTCCGACTTTTCAATTGAATCACGATAGCTAGGAAGAGCTATCGCCAATAATATCCCTAATATTGCAACGACTATCATCAGTTCGATTAAGGAAAATCCATTATTCTTTTTCATATTTAGCCTAATTTTTATTCGCTGTTATTTTTGAGACCAGTACATGGTATCAGCTTTACTAGAACCTATTTCCGTGATTTCAGAGCCTACACCGATTAATTTTTTTCCGTTAAGCCGAATGAGAACCGGTTCTGGCGGTAATGTACCTGTGCGAAGTTGTACTCTACGGTTTTCGGTCGTACAAGTCACATCGCTGCAGCTATTCGTTGCTGTACCGCCTGTATCATCTGGTAATACTCTGTCATAGAGTGGTGTACCGTCAACTACATTGATACGATATAAGTATGAGGTGCCCGGTGTTACAACGCAGTTAACGGTTTGAGGGGATGGTTGGAATGTTGTAAACCATACTTCACTATTAGCTGTGAGACTACTCGCCAGTACTTTCTCGCCAGTGCCACTCAAATCTATATACCAGCCATCTTTAGCTTCGAGATCGTTAGAGTCAACCGTCGCAGATCCTGTTACATCTAAGAGGTCGGCTTTCGTGATTACTGACGACGTGGTTTCAGTGAGGGGTAAATTTAATAAGTAGAAGCTATCTTCGTTAACTTTATTTAAAGGATGAGCTTGATAACCTGAGCCAATCCCCAACGCTAATTGACCATTGGTTGTTAAGGAAATATCAGGAGCGTGATAAAAACGTTGATTAGCTGCTTCGCTTCCGTTACCACCGAATCGAGCGATGACTTTGCCGGTGATTACACCTGTGCTTTCACTCATGTAAAAGCGCCAAATCTGGCCTCCCATATCACCGACAAACATCTGATCGGCAAGACCGTTACCATCGGTATCAATCACTTTGATGTCCGAAGGAATACTATATTTCATGTCGCTATACTGAGCGTTTGCACCAGCTAACGCGGCGTGGCCACCGACCCATAATGTTGCACCGGTATCTGCATCTATGATATATATCGCACGTCCCATGCTGTCTTCGGCACGATTTAATGTGCTGTCCTGATCTTCGTCATAGCCACCAGCAAAGATTAAAACATCTTTCGCACTCACTGCGCCGCCAATGCTAATCTTCATTTTGGTTTTCACTGGTGTTGACCAAGTTTGACCTAATTCAGAAAAAACACCGGTGGTAGTATTCGTTTTTTTCCATTTTAAGGCGGGGGCTGTTTTACTGGTAATATCCATAGCATAATAGCTTCTACCACCACGGCGCATGCCAATATATAAAGACTTATTGGTAGCTGTTATCCAAGCCGTTGGACTGCCGTCTAAGCCATAAACATGATTAGCATCGTGTATTGGGTTATTATAAAGATTATTTTGATTTGCTAATAGGTCTTTGGGGATGAACGCCCAATTTTCAGTCCCATCAACTGCATTAATTGCATGTAATAGTCCTTGGTTATCACCATAATAAATGACCGTAGAATATTCTAGATTACCACCGGTATTCGTTTCACTATAAGTGGCAACATAGGGTTTAGAGTGTAGAGGATCGCTCATTCTGTTCGTCGAATTATCAGAACCATCAGCGTTTTGACTTCTGGTGAATAAGACTAACCTTTCAAGTTGATCAGCATCTGTTATGCCGGTAAGAGTTGAAGCGTTAAAGTCAGCTAATGTCACTAAGGCGAGGGATGTCGCTTCGTTTTTAAGCTCTGATAGATTCGCCCCCCCTAAGTTACTAAAAACTTTACGAGCATCGCCAGTTAATTTATTCGCCGCGCCATCACTTGTTACTTCATGACCATTGGCTGGGTCTGGTTGAGCTGTTAGCGCTGACCAGTAATCAAGTGAGGTGGTAGAAAAGTATCCTGTTGTAGCATCTAATGCGGCATTACCTAATTTGTCAATGATATTACCAGCAGAACTTATTTTATATTTCTTAAGATTGCCGGACCATTGTACTTTTAGATTGGGCTTAAATAATGAAAAATAAATTTCATCACGATGATTAAGTCGATTAAAGTTGTTAATTGACACGCCAGCAGAAGTAAAAGTGCTATTTTGTTCAAGAATCGCACCAAAAATAGCTTTGAACTGAGTAGTTAACTCACTTGCTGAAGTTGCTGTCTTATATTCTCCGCCGCCTGCAGTCGCTACTTCCTTTAACCATTCATCGTTAAAGTCAAAGCCAACTGTATGCACTTTAACTTTTTGAATTTCTGCCAGGGTTGTTGATTGATCGTTGTTAGCCATATAATAAGCAAGCTCTTCGCCACATTCTTTATCATCATTTGAGTTAGCAGGGCATGATGTTAGGTCTATAGTCGTCTTAATGTTAGATGCAAAACTGTTGCGATTGGCATAGCCATCGGTAAGCATTACGATATGGCTGTTATTTCGTTCGCAGGTTTGGGTCAGAGGTGATATATAAGTCGCAACTTCGTTTCCTGAATTCGATATGGTTTTATTATGGTTTGTTACGTGCCCTCCTGTATAAGAACTACTCACCGGCAGGTCATAGGAAGCACTGCTGCTTATCGTTTTCGCTGTGTTAATAGGGTCGCCACGAAAATACAATAATGATTCATATAAGGCAGGCACTACGGGCGTACCACCGGTAGTAGGAAAGTCATTAAGAACGGCTTTTAGCGCTGCAGCCCCGAGGGTGTTGGTAGCTGAATATATTTCGTCGAGCGGAATAATTGGCACCGCGATAGTGCCAGAATTATTACTAAAGCGAGCTAATCCCAAATTAAGATTAGCTTGGTTGTCAGGATCGTCAATAATGGCTCGAATCGCTGTCTGAACCTCCGTCATTCTTGTTCCAGTGCCCTTCTCGTCACCCATTGAACCGGATGTATCAACGACAAGTAAAACATTGGGTTTTATAGTGGTCCCAGTGTAAAATATTTCGGTATCGTCAGCGCGTGCCATATTGACACTAGTGAGGGACAAGCCAAGTAGAAACATTGCTATTTTTTTGTTCATCACGGTGAGTCTCGTTTTATTATTCATACATTATCCCTTGTTCGACAATAGATTGGGCACCCGTGTCAGTTAGTTGTGCTTGACTTCTTACGCTAAACATATGTGGTGATATGGTTACCGCGTTTTCATCTGCTGATAGAGAAAAACCTGGTGTAGAGCTCGCTTCTAGTTGGTAAGTGACTGTCACATTGACTTCCATATGGCTATTGTCTGAAAGGCTCGCGTTTCGCTCAGTCGAGATCCCATTTACCGTATCATTAAGCGCATTTTTTAATGGCTCAATATTAAAAATGCCACCGGTACCATTTATGCTATATAAAGTGGCGGAAACCCCACCCTCTGCCGCTTGAAATGTTTGATTATACTGTTGGGCGTTTGACGCCATTTTAGTCTGATTTGCCGCACCGGTAAGGCCTGAAACGGCAATTAATGTAATGACTAGTAATAGTAATAAGCCTATAACTAACGCTACGCCGGATTGTTTAGCCATTCGATGCTTTAATAGTGGGTATCTTTTTTTCATGTTATAGCCCGCGGTTACGTATTTTTACAGTGGTAGAGAACACGCTCTTTAATCGTCTACCACCGCTGTGGGTTGTTGATGTACTGGTCGTCGTGCCAGTTGGCGCTACGATGCTTGTGCCTAGTAAGTCATAAGTTGCAGTGTCTTCGGTATTTTTCACACCGTCATGGCTAGAGAGTAATAACGCTAGCTTGAGAGATATTACGTTTTCCCAGATAATAGCAGGACCCGCTTGGTCTGCAGGTACATACCGGATATTGTTGTTACCTAGCCGTTCACCATAGAGTACTTGCATTTGTTCTACACCTTCGAATACTTCTTCCACTCCATAGTTCGGGCTTCTTGCCTGATAAAGCGCGAAGATAGCTTCGCCAGACGTATTCACTCGTAGAGTGTTGCCTACAAAGTATACCGTTTTTTCGTAGCGAGCAACGTTTGCATTTTCTGTTGCTTTATACGGTTTAATTACTTGCCCTACAGTATTAACATCACTTTGGTGTAGTACCGTAGTCTTATTATTGCCCAGCGGATTATTTGATGCTTTAAATAAATCGGCGGTCTGACAGTCTGAAATAAACACCAATTCACCATCCTGAATATCGATATCAGGAGTGGCAGATAATTTAATTTCAGAGCTTGCCGTTGTCATATCTTCTAATATCATATTGCTGATGGATGACATCCGCCCGATACTAAAGGCTGAGCTGCCAACTCGTGCACTGGTGGTGATAGAAGCGAAGTTTAAACCATTGTTCCAAGTGTTATCGTTGATCACATAACCCCTGATCTGCTCAGTGAGTAATGTCGCTTTCGTTATATCTTTAGCGACAACGCGTATATTACTATTATCAAAACTAATGCAGCCTTGATAGCCAATCATCCGAATGTTACGTTTGAGGTAGTCTAACGATAGTCTTCCAGCTTCTTGAAGTTCCGATTTTGCTTGGACAAAATTTTGAGTCTTTTTTGTGTTTAAAAAAACCGCAAATGTTCCGCCTATCACGACACTACTTATTGCTAATGCCACCAAGACTTCGATTAAGCTAAAACCATGGTGTCTTCTATCAAAAAACATATTGCTTCCTTAATTCAGCGCTACTAAAAATTCATAATTAGAATCGCTGTGCTCTCGCTTGTTAGTGCCTGAATTCCATTGCTTGTTTTGCCAAGTTATTTCCAGTTTGAATAATTGGTTTGCTTGATGGGTTAGTAATACATGTACTGGAGGTGTTGCTGTTCCGATTGATGTCGTGTCACCTAGTCGCGGTAGTGTAGCAACCCATTTGGCTAATTCACTTTCGACAAGTAACGCAGGAGTACATCCTGCAACGCTATAACATGCGGATACTTCAGTGTAAGAGTTTTTATTGTCAATGATATTCGTCGTTGCATAAGTCAGTAATTCAGGATTGCTTCGTAATCGCTCTATTAGGTCATCCGATATGATTACTGCCTGAGATCGCAAATGCGCGCTATGCGTATTTTCAAGTGAAACAATATGAATAGAAGCGACGCCAAGCATACCGAAGGTTACGATAAACATCGCGATAAGTACCTCAACCAAAGTAAAACCTTTCGTCAATAAATGTGACTTTATGAGCATGCTATGCCTCCTATATCTTGAGGAGTTACTTGACGCATTTGGCCTCCCATATTTATGATCATCGCCTTAGCCTCAACCGTAAGGGTATTGTCACAAATTTCGATTTGGCCATTGCTTAATGGTGTGCCAAGAGAAGTAAAAACGAGAGAGCCATTCGTAAAACCTTGAAAGTATATTGAAATTCCACTTTGATTCTCAACGGCTGTCATGGTTTTTAACATACTATCGCTATTGTTAAATAAACCATTATTATCGAGGTCGCTGACGATGATAATATTATTGCCGCTATTGAGGCAACTTGTCGTTCCGCTACTGCGGCAGACTATAATTTGGTGACCGCGTTTTAATGCTTCGCTGCGCGCTAGCGCAATAAAACTGTTTATATGATTGGATGTTGTGATTATGTTATTGTTCTGAAAATAGCTATTTAGGCTGGGCACGCCAACAAGCAATAGGATCCCTGCTATAGCAATTACAACCATCAGCTCAATTAATGTAAAACCGCTTTGTCTGTTCATAGTCCCTTACACGCTACTTATACCAATTCAATTAATTTCCAACATCGTTGGCGTTAACTAATGATAAGACTGCTGCGTCCTGCAAATGTCTTTATTACCTACATCCTTGTGGGCATTACATTACCTCTAGATTTCAATAGTTAACTAACTACTGGATATCGCGCTAGAGGGATAAAATTTTTACGCTATTATTTTTAACGATGCCATTAGCATGACTTCGTATTTATCGCTTGTATGCCGCGCCGCAACATCACCTATAAAAGGTCAGGCCAATGCCTAATGAGAGCAACAACTAACATATTTAATGGCTAGTATAATTTATCGCTCAATAAATTGACAGTTTAACTACGAGTTAATTATTAGAAGATGATGTTTTTTAACCAAAAGCTTGGTATTTACTGCATGTTTGATCAGGGGGGAACGAATGTAATAGCTGTTTGTTTTTTAAGTACAAAGGCTTAAACCTAGCGTCGTTTGTGAGGTATCGGCAATCGGATAGAATACATGCATTGTTTAAAATCTGTACTATAAATGTAGCTTATTATCTGTAGCGTAGGCCTATTATTCTAATGTCTAACATTATAACGTGGGCAGGAGGCATATCGTTAGAGTCTAAAGCTTAGCAGGCACTATCGCTGGTCCGGTATTTTGAGATGTGTATCGTTGCTGGCTCATCAGCTGTTGCTGACCTTGTGCATCGGTCCAGGTTATCGTGATGCTGATAATTTTCATATCTGGTTGGATTGGTGGTAATGCTGCTGTTGGAGTGTTTACCCATACGCCGCTGATTAGTGTCCGGTTGGTGATAAGCCAATGACGGATAAAGTCTGTGGTTGGGGAATTAATTGTTTCACTTGAACCTGAGTTAGGTGTTACCAACTCATAAAATTCTACGCGTGATAATTGGTCGAATTTTTCGGTTGCCAGCGTCATCGCAATAAGTCTGTTTTGCGTATGATTGGTCGCTTGCATATAAACGCTTTGCAATTCAACAATTCCAACCATGCCTATGGCCGCGATAGCGATGCCGATTAACACTTCGATTAAGCTAAAGCCCGCCGTGAGTCCTGATTTTTTAGATAATGTAAGCCATTGCATAAAAGCCTCTTATGATAACTGTGGTCGTTAAAAGTCTTTCCAACTTCCCGGGATAGTGTGAATCGAAGAGAAGAGGGGATGCGCACCATTGCTAATAATCGTTAGAATATTAGGTTGATAACGCACTTCTAATCGTCCGATGCTAACATCAATATTACCGTTTGAGATGAGTGCGCCGTGAATAGACGCCGCACCAAACATGCTGATAGTGGGGGCTGGAAGGCTACTATCGCTATGGTGTAAATAGACGATGCCATGAACTCGGAAGTTGCCATCGAGTCTAAGTGCGCCATCTTCGATAAGGAGTATCACAGGATTAGACTCAGAGCCTATTGAAGCATTAGCATGACAATTACCAGAGACCCAAAAAAAACCGCTTGAGGTTTCACTTAAGTCATTACAGTTTGTCAGGACCTGCTTGCTTGTTGTTTTGAGGTGATTGGCGTGAGTCGATTCGTAGCCAAACAGATATAACATTAGGTCTGTTGGCATTGTTGGGTCATTGGCCATAATATCTGGACCAAGAGAATATCTATTTGAATAGAAATAATCATGACAACTTTGTGGGGTTGGGTCATCAAATTTAACTAAATCGCATGTTGCACCAGTCCCATTAATTCCCACCGTTGAATTACTCCAAATGGAAAGTGGAATATCGACACCACCGCCGTCAGGATTTGCCCCCACTTTTAAGTCAGCATCAACGGTTAACGTCCCTGCCATTGTTATGGCTGCTAATGGTAATTTGATAATGGGGCGCCTTATAACTGAAAGGGTTATCGACTGTGTGCTATGCCGACTAGTTCGACTTGCAATGTCGTCGCTAAAACCTGTGCTAGTGATGCGACGAAATCTAATGTTTGGATTTTCAATGATTGAAAACTCGGCATCAAGGGGGTCCGTGATTGCGGTGACTTCTACGCTAAATCTGTCGCTGCTAGTACGGTCGATTAGGCCTAAATGTTCAGGATTTAAGTTTAAATGGATTAGCGCATATTGTATTCCTGATTCTGCCGCTAAATATGCCTGACTTTTTCGGTAGTGGGCTTGCGCAATTTTTGCCTCTAACAAGTTTGAATTTGCGGTATAGACGGTGGCGCCCAGAGATAGTATCAGTAACAGTAAAGACATCGTAATCGTGATGCCTCCACAGTGATATCGATAGTTTTTAGTTGTAAATGACATTTCCTATCCTCACGTGTTCATTAACGATGATACTGGTACAGTCACGATCAGGTGGAACTTGTTCGACTTCGCACCTATCTTCAATGAGTGTTGCTTTAAACCTTAAGAGTAAAGATAAGTTACTACGAGTTTCGATAGACGGTCGACAAATCAAGTGTGTGCCGACACGACTACAAATATTGCTAAGCGCAGGCTCTTGGACTAAAAACTGGAGTGCGCTTATATGAACAAATTGACTGTCGGTGATATCTGTCCAACCACCGGTATCACACGATCGTTGAGCAACCCGCACTTCGATAGCACCGTTATGTAATCGGTATCCCATCGCATTACTGTTGTTATTGCCACCACTACCGTCTTCATCATATGCGTAGGAGATGCATGAGTCGGTTGGCTCATCACTATCTTTAGCGTCAGTTATTATCGTTCTAAATTGAACTGGACTACATAAGGCTGGCGAAACGCAACCGCTAATCGTACCTGTCGTATTAAAGTGTGCATCGTTGATATAGCCAGCACGTTTGATATCGTTGATCATCAACAGGGTTAGCGAGGATACCTCTTGGTGTAAGCGGGCTAATTTTATATTTTTCCCATCGATTATTAGTCCGCTGAGATAAATAGAGGTGATCATTCCAATCGCGACCAAGCTAATAGTCATCGCTATCATAAATTCGATCAGGCTAAAGCCTAAGTTATTCTGCCGATTCGTTAGTTGCATAGCGGATACCTTGAAAGCATACTTTGAAAACTAGTGCATATTTTGTGGCTGCCAAATTGAGTGCGGCGAAACTGGACATCGCTATTACTAATTGAAAATGTAGTGCTGCCTGCCGTCCCTCTACCGCGAAGCGAATCGATACTGATTGAGGTCATATTAGTGCTCATACTAACCCCAGGGTACTGTGCGCTATGAAATTCTCGCTTGATGTTGCCGATAAGGCACGGAGAGTCACTGGTAAAATTACAACTCGCTTGATCGGTCAGAGCTACACGCCACTGTGTAGGGTTTCTACTATCGACTTGCAGCCTTAACCACAGTCGCTGTCCTTGTTTGGCCGATTCAGCTTTGGCAAAAAGCAATAAGGAGTTGAGGTTGTCGCCAATACCAGTAACTTTTTGACGGTTGAAGCTATCTACAAATGAGGGAAGGGCGATGGTTAGTAACAGAAACACGACGGTCAAGGCAATTAAGAGCTCAATGAGCGTGAGTCCAGAGTGATTAATTAAGCGCTTATCCATAATAATAACACCTTCGGGTTTGACACAAAAATTCTTGACTATACTGTCATAGTCTAAAATCATTTTTGCGTGCCAACTACAAAGCGATAAACACGGTTAAACCTTCGCTTAGGTCTTCAAAATTTAGGCATAAAGGTTAGCAGAAAATGGGAGGATGACATGATTATTTACCAAGCGTATAAATATAAAGGGTTTAGTCTTATTGAGCTTTTAATTGTTATTATTATTGTTGGGATATTAATGATCGTTGTCATGCCATCTTATCAAGATTTAATTAGAAAAAGTCGCCGTAGTGAAGCTATTTCGGCGCTAATTAAAATGCAATTGGAGCAAGAATATTTCAGAATGATTAATAGCAGCTATGCAATTGATTTTGGTGTGGCGCTTAATGATGTGAAGAGCGGTAGTAGTGAATATTATACGTTTGTGATTGAAGGAGCTACCAGTAGCGTCTATACATTACGCGCTAGGACGGTGCCAACGAGTTCGCAACATGATGATGCTAGTTGTCGAATCATGACTGTTAATCAAAGTGGTGACAAATTACCGGCGATTTGTTGGGAATAATTCCAACAAATCGCCAGTAGATGACTCTTATTTCAAAATTTCGTCAACACTTCCTTGCGCTAACGGATGATAACCGGGACGAGCAGTTTGATAAACACGCTTTGCCCATGATTTTCCTTTTGCGGTCTCTGCAAGTTTTTTGTAAAGAGGCACGATTAATTTACGACGACCTATTTCAATTAAGTAATCGTCAAGTTGTTCATAAATCGCATCGTATCCACTGCGCAACGCGAGCAGATACCAAGCGTGTGCAATCTCTTTATTACTACTGCGAGTCAACAAAAATGCCTGATCCAATTGTGTCATTTTATCGAGCGTTAAATCATGTGGCAGATTATTGATAAAATGTAACCATTGGTGAACTGTCCAATTAGCCGTCGGTAGTTTAGAAGCATTGAGTGAGCCGGCGACCAGTTGTTTTATTTGACCATCAATAATGGTAAAAACGGGTGAAGTAGGCTTTGGCGTAAAGCTTGGTAACCCAGGTTCAAAGATCCATTGCTTAATTTCCTGTTTACTGACTACATCCGGGTATTTATTAAGTAAGTTGTGTTCGAGGTACTGATAGAAGTCGCTGGTGCCAATACTCTGGAATGAAAATTCACTGAAGTAAGCTTTAATGAACGTGTCGAACGTCTCTCTACCGAGCTTTTGTTCAAGATAGATAAGAAATAGCTGCCCTTTGGTGTATGGCACACTCGAAAACGCGGCATCAGGATCTCGACCTTGCAAGTCGACATATAATACCGTGTCATTCGCTGGCATTGTTTTAATCGCTGCAGAAAGGCTTTGCGCATCCAACGCTTGTTCCATTAACGCACGTTTGCGACCAAAGACTTCTTCCATAATCCGGTTTTCAACATACGAAGTGAATCCTTCGTTAAGCCATAAGTCACGCCAGCTTTCATTTGTCACTAAATTACCTGACCAAGAATGTGCTAATTCGTGAGCTATTAAGTTAACTAAACTTTTATCGCCGGCAATAATTGTTGGTGTGATGAATGATAGTCTTGGGTTCTCCATGCCACCAAATGGAAAGCTTGGCGGTAAGATGAGCAAGTCATAACGGCCCCAACGGTAAGGACCAAACAGCTTTTCTGTGGCATCGATCATCGCTTGAGTATCAATAAATTCAGCAGCAGCGCTAGCGAGAACACTTGGCTCAGCATAAACCCCGGTGATATCACTCATCGCCTTAAACTCTAGATCGCCAATTGCAATCGCGATTAAATAAGGTGGTATCGCCTGCGGCATTTCAAAATAGTAATCACCGTCACGTTCGGTCTGCGGGGTGTTGTTGGCACTCATTACCGCTAATAATGACTTATCGGTATGGATCCGCGCACTATAAGTCATGCGAACACTTGGCGTATCTTGAATTGGGATCCAGCTACGGGCATGAATCGCTTGATTTTGGCTAAACATATATGGCAGTTTTTTGCCTGCAGTTTGTGCCGGTGTTAACCACTGTAGTCCAGACGCTTTATCCGTTGACTGGTAATACACTCGAATCGTTGTCGCTTGGAAGTGGGGGGTGATAGTGAGCTTTGAACCCATCACATCATCACGCTGAGCCATCGTATAGGGTGCAGCAGACCATTGGCCTTGTGCGTTTTTGGCTAATACTCGTTTAATAATTAGGTCACGTGTATCTAATATCACGGTGTTTGTCGTTGTTGTTAGCCAATTTAAGCTTAAATCAGCAAAGCCTGATAAGGCTTTATTTTCAAAGTCTGCATCCAAATCTAGATAGACATGAGACACGTTGACTTGATCATAGTTAGCGTAGGTTAAGTGATCTTTTTTCTCGGCCATGCTCATGGTAGATATCAAAGCCAAGGCACTAAGTGTAATTGCTTTTATAAAGCGCATAAATTATTCCATTATTGTGTGGTCGTGATTAGTGTAAAGGATTGATCCGGCATTTTAAACTTATAGCGGAAAGGAATAAGTAATGTGTTAATTTTTTTTACTGTTACAATACTAACCGTATAAAACATAATGGGATATGGAAATGAAGAAAGTCGAAGCAATTATTAAGCCGTTCAAACTTGATGATGTTCGTGAAGCGCTTGCTCAATTGGACATTACCGGAATGACCGTGTCAGAAGTGAAAGGCTTTGGACGTCAGAAAGGTCATACCGAACTCTATCGCGGTGCTGAATACATGGTGGACTTCTTACCAAAAGTTAAACTGGAGATTGTGCTTGATGATGATCTGCTTGAACGCTGCATTGAGGCTATTGAGACCTCTGCACGGACCGGTAAAATAGGTGACGGTAAAATTTTTGTTAGTAATGTCGAGCGTGTGATCAGGATCCGTACCGGTGAAGAAAATGAAGATGCCGTTTAAAGCGAAAGCATTTAAATTGTAGTTGGAAGAAGTATTTATTTGCGTATTTCGACCAGTTGGGCTAAATTTAACCCGCATTTTGCTGCTTCAATTTTGCTTATAGCGTTTTGATGATTACAAAAGCGATTTTAAATGGGTCGTTAAAGGTGTAAACCGATAGCTAGGTTCATATTTATATTACGTCTGGCCGCATGAAGTAATTGTCGATTTTAGATTAAATTGACTCATTAATATTTAGATACCCTTCTAAACATGCGCAGTGAAGACGTTAAATTATTACTAATTATATTTAACAAGGAAAAAAAATGGAATATTTTGTTGGCGCGTTAAAAAAATACGCAGATTTCTCAGGCAGAGCACGACGTAAAGAATACTGGATGTTTATTTTAGTTTATTTAGCGATTTACATTGTATTATCAATCGTTGATTCTGTGGCTACAGGTGGCATTCTTACTGTAATATTTTCATTAGCGCTGCTTGTGCCAAGTCTTAGTATTGGCGCTCGACGTTTACATGATACTGGCCGTTCAGGTTGGTGGCAATTACTGTATTTAATTCCGCTAATTGGCGCTATTGTCCTGATCGTGTTTTATGCATCAGATAGCCATGACGCAAATGATTTTGGTCCAAACCCTAAAGCGGATGCAGAACCAGAAACTGAAGCAGCAGCTTAGTCAATCGTTTAGCTAATCTAAAAATTATTGCCTGTTGAAAGGGAAGCTACTGAGTAGCTTCCCTTTTTTGTTATTGGCTTCCCTCCATTCCATTCGTCAGTTAAATTTATTCAACCGCTATCCCCATCGCGATATTTATACCAATTCAGACAATTAGCTGATCACTTTTGCTGGCTAAAATCTACGATTACATCGGTGCTCTTAATTCCAATCACTGGCTATGAGGATTGAAAACGCCGCTACCACGCCGTGCTATCGCTAAGTACCTCCATCCATGGAGGCAACGAAACGATCATTGATTTTATACCAATTACATTAAATTAATAACCAGTTTTGTAACGAGGATAAGCTGATTAGAGCAAGGTGTCTCTCATGGTATGTAGTTGTTCTATATGGAAAGTAAATAACGGTGCTATCATTTGATTAGAGCGTAAAAAATGTTCGATTGATTAATCTAATTGGTATTAGCCAGCTAATCCATGCAAATGGCACCAGCATAAAAATCAGAGCCTAAGCGCTGGATATTGGTATTGGAGCTGAAAAAAAAGCGGCACCAAATAAATAGGCCGCTTAGTTAATAAACAAATATTGAATAATCGATTATTGATTTTGCTCGATAATTGTTGTTATTTTTTGCGCTAAATCATCTTGCTTTAAAGCAAGATAAGCCGACTGCATAATTTGTAACGCCTGTGTAGTCGATGAGGTATCGTTAAAGCTGACTAATACTTCTTTGGCACGATTAATTGCACCGACGTAAATCTCACGTTCAAGATAATATTGGGCGATTGCAATATGATGTTTCGCTAGACGGTTCTTAAGCGCTTGCATCCTTAGCTGTGCATCAGCAGCATATAGACTGTTAGGTTGCGCCACAATTAGCTGCTTAAAATCTTTAAACGCTTGCTTAGCAAACTGTGGGTCACGGTCGCTACGATCAATATCTAACATTTCATGAAACATATTTTCATCAGATTGCATATTCGCGAGTCCACGCATGTAATAAACATAGTCAATGTCATTGTGCGTTGGATTTAAACGTAAAAATCTATCGATGCTTGCTAGCGCCTGTTCGCTATTTGCTTGACGATAGTAGGCATAAATCAAATCCAATTGGACCTGTGTCGCTTGGGGACCAAATGGATAACGTGATTCTAACGCTTCCAAAATACGAGTAGCCTTGAGCATATTTCCGGTATCAAGCGCCGCTTGCGCTTGTTGATACATTTGCTCTGGGGCGGTTATTTGAATCTCTGGCTCGTCAATGGTTTGTGAACATCCTGACAATACCAGGGCAAAAATCATAGAGATTGGTAGTAAAGTTATTTTTTTAGACATCATTTTTTTCATTAATCCTCACATAATCGACAAGTATCTATTAAGCTGAGGCAAAATAAAAGATACAATAAGCACAATTCGCGGGTTTTTGAGTAATTCATTGCCCATAAGTTCCTTTAAAGTAGATATTTTAATGAATCAAGCTATACAATTATCAGCAATCGTTGACATTGAGCATTGTGATCAACGCCTCGACCAAACTATTGCCGAGCTTTTTAATGAGTATTCACGCAGCCGTCTTAAAGAATGGATTTTGGCTGGCTATGTCAAAGTTGATGGTGTTGTAGTGACTAAAGCAAGAGTCAAGGTCTTGGGTGAAGAACTTATTGAGATAGATGCATTTATTGAAGTTGAAGAACGTCATAAGGCAGAAGACATCGCGCTAGATATTGTGTTTGAAGATGAACACATTTTGGTTATTAACAAACCTGCCGGTTTAGTTGTCCATCCTGGCGCCGGTAACCCTAATGGAACCGTCCTAAATGGCCTGTTGCATCATTGTCCTTCTATCGACACTGTGCCTCGTGCTGGTATTGTGCATCGTCTTGATAAAGATACTACGGGATTAATGGTTATTGCAAAAACGATCAAGGCACAGACTAAACTCGTTGGCATGATTCAAAAGCGCCGTATCACGCGTGAGTACGAAGCAATCGCTATCGGTCAAATGACCGCTGGTGGTAAAATTGAGGCGCCAATGGCACGTCACCCAACCAAACGCACCCACATGGCGGTAGATCCTGAAGGTAAAGAAGCAACGACGCGTTATCGTATCGCCGAAAAGTTCAGAGCTCACACCCGTTTGCGCCTGCGTCTAGAAACGGGTCGTACTCACCAAATTCGTGTTCATATGTCTTACATGCGTCATGCGTTACTAGGAGACCCAGTTTACGGCGGTCGTCCAAAACCAATCAAAGGCTCTAGTCCTGAACTTGTCGATGCTATGCGTGGATTTAAGCGCCAGGCACTTCACGCGGTAAAATTGCAGTTAGAGCATCCTATAACGGGTGAATTGATGCGCTGGCAAGCACCGGTACCACAAGATATGATCGATATGGCAGAGCTATTACGTCAAGATACTCTTGATAATGGTTAAATGATCACCCCTAGTTGGAACGCGCCTGCCCATATAAAAGCTTTATCTACCACACGTGTTGGTGGATTGAGTCAGGCGCCTTTCGCTAGTAACAATTTAGGCCAACACGTTGGGGATTCCCCTGAAACTGTTGCGGCCAATCGAACCCTTCTTAATAGCTATTTACCTTCAACTCCTATTTGGTTAGACCAACGACATACAACAACGATAATCGATATTAATACTAATACTGGTACTCACATTGCCGATGCAAGTATTACCGATATTAAAAACGTTGTATGTTGTGTCATGACAGCTGATTGTCTTCCTATATTGTTAACTGATAAACAAGGTTCGCAAGTTGCTGCGGTTCATGCTGGTTGGCGTGGGCTGTGTGATGGCATTGTAGAGAATGCGATTGCAGCGTTCAGATGTGAAAATCGTGACATCATTGCTTGGCTTGGCCCTGCTATCGGGCCTAGTTCATTTGAAGTCGGTCAGGAAGTCGTCGACAGATTTTTACTGCACAACCCATCTGATGTTTGTTGTTTTACGCCAAACAATAATCGCTACCTCGCTGATATTTATCAATTGGCGACAAAGCGATTAGAGAGAGCTGGGGTCATTGAGGTTAGTGGCGGCGAGTACTGCACTTATCAGCAATCTGAGTTGTTTTTCTCTTACCGTCGTGACGGGCAAACGGGCCGCATGGCGAGTATGATTTGGATTGAAAAATAATGACCTAGTGGCTTGAAATAATTAATTTTGTTCCCATCTCAGTTAGTAAGACAAGTTTTTTAGGATGAATTATGCGACTCGATAGACTTACCAGTAAATTTCAAATAGCAATATCTGATGCTCAGTCAATAGCGTTAGGGCGAGATCACCAATTTATAGAGCCGATTCACCTTTTCTCTGCCTTATTAAATCAGGATGGTGGAAGTACACGTAGTTTGTTAATTGAGTGTCACGCCGATATCAGTACCATTCGTAGTCGCATCGGCCAATCTTTAGATCGCCTAGCCAAGATTGAAGGCATCAATGGTGACATCCAATTATCGAGTAATATGATTTCTTTACTCAATATTTGTGACAAATTGGCGCAAAAACGTAAAGACCGTTATATCTCTAGTGAATTATTTGTGCTCGCTGCACTAAATGACAAAGGTGCGCTTGGCGAAATTCTTCGTCAAGAGAAGCTTTGCCTTGAAACTATCGATGTTGCTATTGAAAAAATTCGTGGCGGTCAAAAAGTTGATGATAAAAATGCTGAAGATCAGCGTCAAGCACTCGACAAGTACACGGTCGATCTAACCGAGCGCGCTGAGCAAGGGCGGTTGGACCCTGTGATTGGTCGTGATGATGAAATTAGGCGCACTATTCAGGTTTTACAACGTAGAACAAAAAATAACCCGGTATTAATTGGGGAGCCAGGCGTCGGAAAAACTGCAATCGTAGAGGGGCTAGCACAGCGAATTATTAATGGCGAAGTACCTGAAGGTATGAAGAGTAAACGGGTACTTTCTTTAGATATGGGCGCTTTGGTTGCGGGGGCTAAAATGCGCGGCGAGTTCGAAGAACGTCTAAAAAGCGTGCTTAATGAGCTGGCAAAAGAAGAAGGCAAAGTCATTCTGTTCATCGATGAAGTACATACCATGGTTGGCGCTGGAAAGTCAGAAGGTGCGATGGATGCAGGTAATATGTTAAAACCCGCCTTAGCACGTGGCGAGCTGCATTGTGTAGGCGCAACTACGCTTGATGAATATCGTCAATATGTTGAAAAAGATCCCGCACTTGAACGTCGTTTTCAAAAGGTCCAAGTCGATCAACCAAGTGTCGAAGACACGATTGCCATCTTACGTGGCCTTAAAGAACGTTACGAATTGCACCACGCGGTTGAAATAACGGATCCAGGTATCGTCGCCGCCGCTGTTTTATCCCATCGTTACATTACAGAACGTCAATTACCAGACAAAGCGATTGACTTGATTGATGAAGCCGCCGCCGCCATTAGAATGGCAATCGACTCAAAACCAGAAGTACTTGATCGGCTCGAACGTAAAATTATCCAGCTTAAGCTCGAACAGCAAGCGCTAGTAGATGAAGAGGATGAAGCATCGAAGAAACGCTTAGCTAAGTTGCAAAGTGATCTAGCGGGGTATGAAGTTGAGTTTAACGAGCTAGATGAAATTTGGCGTGCGGAGAAAGCGTCATTATCCGGGGCTCAAAATATAAAATCAGATTTAGAGCAGGCACGACAAGATTTAGATATTGCACGCCGTGCCAGTGATCTGAACAGAATGTCTGAATTACAGTATGGCCGTATTCCTGATCTAGAGCGTCAGCTTGATCTCGCACTGCAAGCAGATATGCTTGAAATGACGTTGCTTAAACATAAAGTAACAGAAGATGAGATCGCTGATGTCGTGTCGCGCGCGACCGGTATTCCGGTCAGTAAAATGCTCGAAGGTGAAAAAGACAAGCTACTTCGAATGGAACAATATCTCCATAAACAAGTTGTGGGACAAAAAGAAGCTGTTACTGCTGTATCAAATGCTATTCGCCGCTCTCGTGCAGGGCTTTCAGATCCGAAGAAACCAATTGGTTCTTTTCTTTTTCTTGGACCAACCGGCGTAGGTAAAACTGAGTTGTGTAAAGCATTAGCAAATTATTTATTTGACGATGATGACGCGATGGTACGTATCGATATGTCAGAGTTTATGGAAAAACACTCTGTTGCTCGTCTAATCGGCGCACCGCCGGGATACGTCGGCTATGAGGAGGGTGGATACTTAACTGAGGCGGTCAGAAGAAAACCATATTCAGTGCTATTGCTCGATGAAATAGAAAAGGCGCATCCAGATGTATTTAATATTCTATTACAAGTGTTAGATGATGGGCGTTTAACGGATGGTCAAGGACGTACTGTCGATTTTAGAAATACCCTCATTGTACTTACTTCTAACCTTGGTTCGGATATGATCCAAGAGCACAGTGGTCTATTACAAACAATTGATATGAAATCGATGGTAATGGAAATCGTGAAAAAGAGCTTTAAGCCAGAATTTTTAAATAGGCTCGATGAGAATGTCGTATTTCACGCGCTGAGTCGAGAGCATATTAAGCATATCGCCTTAATGCAACTTGGTATGTTAAAGCAACGATTAGAAGCACAAGAGTTACAGTTTAGCATTGACGATGATGCCTTAGAGTTATTATCGGATATTGGTTTTGATCCTGTTTATGGTGCTAGACCGTTGAAACGTGCAATCCAACAGCTTGAAAACCCTCTCGCTCAACTTATATTATCGGGTGAAGCAAAACCTAAAGCTACCATTAGTGTCACCGTTGAAGGCAATGAATTTGTTTTCTTAGTGACCTAATATTATTTAGTGCAGAACAGCTCTATCTGTTTATTCGTTAGTGCGAGCTGTTCATCACGATCATTGTGACTTAGCTTTACGGCTTCACCTTGTGCATTTTCTTGAGTGATATTCTTAAAGGCGGTTAGAATTTTAAGGTTTTGCGTGGCAATCTGACAATTTTCTTTGGCAACATCGGCAAATTGGGTTAAGAGGTCGCCTCGCGCCAGCTTCTCTTGTTGTAATTCTTTATTTTGCTTATAAGATTTGCTATTAGGTAGCGCTATCTCTTCTATATTACCTATGCTGCTATCTGTTGGTTTTAGTTGACTGAAATGGGTGAGGCCGTCAGCGTCAACCCACCGATACATTATTTTGCTGCTGCTCAATTGGTTCAAAGCATCAGAAGCAGCAACGTTAAATGCTAGGAATAGGAGAAATGTGGTAAACGTTACTACAGGGAAGCGGTACATAATCAGTCCTTTATTATTTATCAATTCGGTATAAGCCTAAATATAACAGCGTGTTAATAGAACACCAACTATTTCTACTGAATAAATTCCCATGATAATGCAAAAAATTGCTGTGCGTGCATTGCCCAGTAAGAATTTAAGTCCCACACAGTGCCTCGCCATAGGAAATGGTGTACTGGGTACTACTTCAATACAATACTCGTTCGTTAGAAGGCTCTTGAATAGGCGTATCAAAGAGTCTATTTTTTTATTTAGTCGTTTGGTAGTGTGTTTACTATGCAATTAATAGGAGGTTTAGCTGATATAGATTGATAATTGCTCAGTTAGCATCTTTATGACAAGTTTTTTAAAAAAGCACTTGCCAAGTAACTATTGTCCTCTATAATGCGCATCCACTGACACGGGGAATGAGTTACTTAAGTGCTTCGAAAGAGACGCTAGAAGGTAACACTGATACGGGTTAGAGAAGAGAAACAAAAATTAAAAACTTTTTAATTAGTTGTTGACTTCGAAACGGGATAACGTATTATACGCATCCCAACGCAACGGACCACATGGCTCGAAGCGCTGCTCACATCACACGATGTTTGAGCTAAAACGTTCTTTAACAATTAGTATTCAAATAAACTGTGTGGGCATTTGAAGTAAGTACCGAGGTTCTTACTGAATATGTCGACACGAAAGATAACTACTTCTTCGGAAGCAAGTATCTTAG
>Ga0209291_1001524_pt1 | contig 20415 bp, 14 predicted proteins | sample GOMGulsemesocosm_FD_184633 | JGI IMG/M metagenome (GOLD analysis project Ga0209291, IMG submission 184633) | Methane-oxidizing microbial communities from mesocosms in the Gulf of Mexico - GOM9B Gulf of Mexico (SPAdes) (version 2) | ecosystem: Environmental > Aquatic > Marine > Cold seeps...
ATTTAGTAAAGATGAAAACAGATTCTTTTCAATTAAGACATATTGGTCCAAATCCAAAAGACCGTGCTACTATTTTAAAAACTATTGGTTTAGATAGTTTAGATCAATTAATTTACGAAACTATACCTGATGATATTCGTTTAAAAAATGATTTAGATTTACCTGCTGCTTTAAGCGAATATGAATACTTGAATCACATTCAGCAATTGTCTGCTAAAAATAGTGTTTTTAAAACCTACATTGGTTTAGGATACAACGAAGCTATTGTACCAAGTGTTATTCAACGTAACATCTTAGAAAACCCGGGATGGTATACAGCTTACACTCCTTATCAAGCAGAAATTGCTCAAGGACGTTTAGAGGCTTTATTAAACTACCAAACTATGGTAGTTGATTTAACAGGAATGGAATTGGCTAATGCTTCTTTACTTGATGAAGGAACTGCTGCTGCTGAAGCCATGGCTTTACTATTTGATGTTCGTGAAAGAGCTCAGAAAAAAATAAAAGTTTGTAAGTTTTTTGTTTCTGAAGAAATATTACCACAAACCTTATCTGTTTTACAAACAAGAGCCACTCCTATCGGGATTGAATTAGTGATTGGAAACCATGAAGAGTTTGATTTCTCTGAGGAGTTCTTTGGTGCTATTTTACAATACCCGGGAAAACACGGACAAGTAAATGACTATAAAGGCTTTGTAGAAAATGCAAACGCTAACAACATAAAAGTAGCTGTAGCTGCTGATATTTTATCATTAGTAAAACTACAGGCACCAGGAGAATTTGGAGCTGATGTTGTTGTAGGAACTACCCAACGTTTTGGAATTCCATTAGGATATGGAGGTCCTCATGCTGGTTATTTTGCAACTAAAGACAAATACAAAAGAAGTATCCCAGGTAGAATCATTGGAGTTACTCAAGATAGAGATGGTGGTCGTGCACTACGTATGGCTTTACAAACTCGTGAGCAACACATTAAACGTGAAAAAGCAACTTCTAATATCTGTACAGCACAAGTATTACTAGCTGTTATGGCTGGTATGTACGCCGTATTCCATGGAAAAGAAGGATTGCAATACATTGCTAATAAAGTACACCAATCGGCTGCTACTTTAGCAAATACTTTAACTGATTTAGGTATTGAGCAAACAAACACTTCATTCTTTGATACTATTACCGTAAAAGCTCCTGCTGATAAAATCAGACCTATTGCTGAAGCTGCTCAAATTAACTTTAATTATATTGATGCGGATACACTTTCTATTTCATTAAACGAAACAGTAAGTATTGCTGATATCAATACAATTATAGGAGTATTCACTACTGCTTTAAATATCAAGGCTACTACAGTTACTAAATTCATTGGTGCTGATAGTATTGCAAACAATTTATTAAGAAACACTTCATTTTTAGATAATGAAGTATTCAATACACATCATTCTGAAACAGAAATGATGCGTTATATCAAAAAATTAGAGCGTAAAGATTTATCATTAAATCACTCTATGATTTCTTTAGGGTCATGTACTATGAAGCTAAATGCAGCTTCAGAAATGTTACCTTTAAGTAATCCGAACTGGGGGAACATTCACCCATTTGTTCCTTTAGCGCAAGCTCAAGGATATCAAGAAGTATTAGCAAATTTAGAACATCAATTAAATGTAATTACTGGTTTCGCAGGAACATCTTTACAACCAAATTCTGGTGCTCAAGGTGAGTTAGCAGGGTTAATGGTTATTAGAGCATACCACGAATCTAGAAATGATCATAACAGAAACATCTGTTTAATTCCTTCATCTGCTCACGGTACTAACCCAGCTTCTGCTGTTATGGCAGGAATGAAGGTTGTAGTTACTAAAACAGATGAAAAAGGAAATATTGACGTAGCCGATTTACGTGAAAAAGCACTATTACATAAAGATAACTTATCTGCTTTAATGGTAACATACCCATCTACTCATGGAGTATTTGAAAAAGCTATTTGTGAGATCACAAAGATCATTCATGATAATGGTGGTCAAGTATATATGGATGGTGCCAACATGAATGCGCAAGTTGGGTTAACAAATCCTGCTACTATTGGCGCAGATGTTTGTCACTTAAACTTACACAAAACTTTTGCTATCCCTCACGGTGGTGGTGGACCTGGTGTTGGACCAATTTGTGTGGCTCCACAATTAGTTCCTTTCTTACCTACTAACCCTATTATTGCTACTGGAGGAGATCAGGCGATAATGGCTATTTCTGCAGCTCCTTGGGGATCAGCTTTAGCATGTTTGATTTCTTACGGATACATTACTATGCTAGGACCTGATGGCTTGAAAAACTCTACGATGAACGCAATCTTAAATGCTAATTACATTAAAGAACGTTTAAACGGTCATTTCGAAACTTTATATACTGGAGAAATGGGACGTGCTGCACATGAAATGATTATTGACTGTAGAGAATACAAACAAAACGGAATTGAAGCAGGAGATATTGCTAAACGTTTAATGGATTATGGTTTCCATGCTCCTACAGTTTCTTTCCCTGTTGCAGGAACCATTATGATTGAACCTACTGAGTCTGAAAACTTAGCTGAAATAGATCGTTTTTGTGATGCTTTAATTTCTATTAGAAAAGAAATAGCTGAAGCTACTACAGACAACCCTAACAACCCGTTAAGAAATGCGCCACATACGCAAGAAATGTTAACTGCAGATGAGTGGGATTTACCATACTCAAGAAAGCAAGCAGCATTTCCATTAGATTATATAGCTGAAAACAAATTCTGGCCTACTGTACGTAGAGTAGATGATGCTTATGGTGATAGAAACTTAATTTGTAGTTGTATTGGTATAGAAGCGTATGCAGAAGCATAAATAGTGCTTATAAAATCATTAAAGACCTCACAATTAATTGCTATTGTGAGGTCTTTTTTATTCATTCTTCTTTATTTCGTTGTGTTTTTTTGAGTATATCATAAAAATCAGTCTTTTCTGATATAAAACAATGTATTAGTAAAATAATATTAAGTAAATTAGCCATCTTATAGACTGTCCTTAATACGTTTACCTATGAATATCAAAATAACTGGAACTGGTTCTTATGTTCCTAATGTCGTTAAAAAGAATGAAGATTTCTTACAATCTGAATTTTTGAATATAGATGGTTCTGCTTTCAAGCAAAGTAATGAAGTTATTATTGAAAAATTCAAAGCAATTACAGGTATTGAGGAAAGACGCTATGCTGAAACCAATCAAGTTACTTCTGACTTAGGTTTCATAGCTGCTAAAAAAGCTATATCAGATGCTAATATCAATCCAGAAGATTTAGATTATATTATTGTTGCAAGTAACTATGGTGATGTAAAACATGGAAATACCCAATGTGATACTGTACCAAGTATGGCTTCAAGAATCAAACATCTTTTACGTATTGAAAACCCAAGTTGTGTTGCTTATGATTTATTGTTCGGATGTCCAGGATGGGTGCAAGCAATGATTCATGCACATGCATTTATGAAGTCTGGGATTGCTAAAAAATGTTTAGTTATAGGAGCCGAAACACTATCAAGAGTTGTAGATCCTTCTGACAGAGATTCAATGATTTATTCTGACGGTGCTGGAGCAACTATCCTAGAAATATCAGAAACTGAAAGAGGAATACTTTCTCATGAAGCAGCAACACATACATTTACAGAATCTGAATACATCTTCTTCGGAGAAACATACGACAAAGAAAGTGATTCGGATACTCGTTATATCAAAATGCTTGGACGTAAAATTTATGAATTTGCATTAACCAATGTTCCATTGGCTATGAAATCATGCTTAGACAAAAGTGGCACTGATATTAAAGATTTAAAGAAAGTGTTTATTCATCAAGCTAATGAAAAAATGGACGAAGCAATTCTGGAACGATTCTACAAATTATATAATACAGAAATGCCTAGTAACATTATGCCTATGTGTATTAATGAATTAGGAAACAGCTCTGTTGCTACAGTCCCTACTTTGTTTGACATGGTGATAAAAGAAAATTATAAAAAGCATAATTTAAACAAAGGAGACATCGTTATGTTTGCTAGTGTTGGCGCAGGTATGAATATTAATGCAATTACATATCAGTACTAATTAATAGACAATTCATTAATCCAAACTCTCATAATTCTTAATGATTTATGAGAGTTTTTTTATACACCTCAATTGGTAACAAATAATATCTTTTCTTTGTATCATATTTTATAACACATAACCAATGAAAATTGCAATTTTAGGAGGAGGAAACCTAGGGAAATCTATAGCTCAAGGCTTATTAGAAAACAATTATACTCCAGCAAACATTACTATTACTCGTAATAGAATTGAATTATTACATAATTTAAAAGAAAAAGGGATACACGTTAGTAATAATAACATTGAAGCAACACAAAATGCTCAAGTAGTAATCATTGCTGTAAAACCCTATAAAATTGCAGAAATATTACAAGAAATAAATTCGGTGATTACATCAGACAAAATTCTTGTTTCTGTAGTGAGTGATTTTTCAATTACACAAATTGAAAAAAACTTAAGTAACATTCCTTCTATAGTTCGAGCAATGCCGAATACAGCAGCTGCAGTAAATGAATCTATGACTTGTTTGGCTTCTAATAACGCCTCTGCTGAAGACTTAAAAGTGGTAACTACAATCTTCAACTCTTTAGGTGAAACTATTGAAATTAATGAAACATTAATGGATGCAGCAACCGTATTAGGCGCTTGTGGAATTGCTTATGTATTACGTTTTATCCGTGGTATGATTCAAGGTGGTATCGAAATAGGTTTTGACGCGCAAACAGCCACTAAAATAGCTACTCAAACTGTAAAAGGAGCTAGTGAACTGTTGTTACAAAAAGGGAATCATCCAGAAGCAGAAATAGACAAAGTAACAACACCTAAGGGTTGTACCATTGCAGGTTTAAACGAAATGGAACATCAAGGTTTTAGCTCGGCATTAATAAAAGGTATCAAAACTTCGTTTGATAGTATCACTAAATAAAACTGGCTGTTTAAAAAGCGAATATCCTTTTCATATTGAGCCTATCGAAATATTTTAAGATATTGCCAATTAATAAAACTTCGACACCCCGATTGCTATCGGGACAGTTCGACAAATCTTAACTCATTATACTTCTCAGTTAGACTATTTCACATTCTATTTGAAAGTTCTTCAATTTCTTTTCGACAAAATAAGTCCTATCAAAAATTCTTATGCCTTGGGCTATGACAGCTTAAGGTTTTTCAACTATTTAAAACTTAAAAAGATGAATTATAAGAGCCTACTTTTTGGACTCACACTCTTTATTGCAATTACCTCCTTAGCATTCACAACTATAATCACTAAAGATATAAAAGTTAAAGAAAGCACTATTAAATGGAATGCATATAAAGTTACCGGACAACATTTTGGTTTTATTCAATTGAAAGATGGAACGCTCAGTTTTGACAATGATCAACTTGTAGGAGGAACATTTGTAGTAGATATGACTAGTCTTACAGCTGAAGACTTGAAAGGAATGAAAAAGAGAATCCTTACAAAACACTTGAAAAGTAATGACTTTTTTGGTGTAAAAAATCATCCAACTTCCAACTTAATATTTACAGAAGTTAAAAAAAACAAAAAATCATACACTATTACAGCAGACTTAACCATTAAAGAAATAACAAAACCGGTTTCATTTGAAATGAAGTTACAGAAAAACAAAGCTACTACTAAGCTAAAAATTAATCGAACACATTACAATATCAAATATAGGTCAGCTAATTTTTTCGACAACTTAAAAAACAAAGCCATAGACGATGATTTTGTTTTAGAAATTACATTAATTTTCTAAACTGTTATATCCCAAAACCTAAACCAAAAGAAATACGAGTATCTTCAGTAGAGCTAAATACTCCAAGGTTTACGGTTGCCATTTCAGCTACCTTTAACCATAAACCGCCTCCGTATGAATTGTGCCATTTCTTAGAGCTTTCATCTTGCAGCCATACTCTACCAACATCTATTCCGGTATAAAACCCTAAATTCATAGGTGCAAACCCTGATTTAAACTTTCTGAAATTATAACGGATATCCATACTGTTATAAAAAGCAGTATTTCCCGTAAAACGTTGAAAACGGTATCCTCTTAAACCGTCATTAGCTCCCAGAGTAGCTCCTTGGTAAAATTCAAAATGTTTGCTAAACATTACATGCGCTTTAGTTTTGTTAGCCAGTACTAAGCGCTCATTATTAGTTAGCTTACGAATAAAACTAAACGAAGGAACTATATATCCGAAGCTCTGCTTCATATCCTCTGAATTAAGCTTCCATCCCGCCTTAAACTGAAAATCCATACCTAAAGTAGGATAAGCAGCGTCGTTGTAGTTTTTAAATTGGTAATCAATATCAGACCCTATAAAATTTTTCCTGTCAAACATATTAGTTCCTACTCCATAAGGGCTAATAAATCTATCCGCAGTGTTTTCTACCCTATTGCTTTCAAAAGTGGCTACCCAACTTAAAATGCTTCCTTGCTTACCGTGCCTAACAATTCCTAAACTTGTTTTAAACTGAGCTAATTTTACCCTATTAAAAGCTAAATCACCTTCTGCCTCCTCATTTTCGGTTTCATTTCCAACTCCAAAAAAGTTAGTTGCATAGTTCGGACTCGTATAACGGATTTCTGCCTGAATATTCATCTTATTAAAAATATTCCCATATTCTCCTAAGTACCCTAAATCAAAACCATTATTTGAAATAAAATAATTTGCTTTTATATTGTGCTTATGTGAAAAAGGGGTTTGACGTAAATTTTTAAATTGTATTGTATTATTTACTCCAACAAATACCCCATCATCTTTATTGATACCAAAGACTGGCAATAACTGATTTACCACTTCCTTCCTTTTATGATAATCATATGTGTTCGTTTGGTAATCATCTAACAATCTAACCTTAGTCTTTTGAGCTTTACTCACATCATTCTTCTTACTTTTGTAATCGTAAATGGTAACTTCTTTTCCATTTTTAATATCAAAAGCATCATTATTCTGCCCTCCAATTATTTTTACTTTTATATATGAGTTACTTTCTCCTTTTACTATAATAGTATCTTCTCCATCTAGTGCATACAACCAAATTTCTTTAGTTTCATTTTTATCATAAACTCTTTCAAAGTTTAGTCTATCTTTATAATAAAATTGAATTTTTGTTTTCCCATGATCTTGCCGAGTAATAACAATATTATCATCCTTATCACTTGCTGTTAGAATTACTGATTTATTTAAGATTTTGTAATATCTAGCTGCAATTTTTTCAATTTTATTCCTTCTATACTTTAAAACCAGCTTCACCTCATCAACACTTTTGTTTTGAACTTCCTCAGGAAGTTGACTAAATGCTTTTTCAATTACTTCATCGGTTAAATTGTCTTTTATAAACTGCGCCTCAATCAACCAATCTTTTAGAGTTAACGATTTTAACAACTTCATATCTACTGGACGACCATTTGTATTATGCCATTTTAAATTTCTAATTTCATGTTTATAGGTTTGCATTTTTCTTACCGATGGTAATAACCTAGTCATAATTCGTAATATACTTCCATCATAGTTTGCAAATACCTGATCCCTATCTCTTGGTATTGGTTTATAACTATGTTGCTCATCCCCTTCAAACTTACTCCAACGCCATTGATCCTGATGCCTATCCCAGTCCCCTAGTATCATATCAAACAAACGAGCTCTTATAAATGCTTTCTCATCAACCTGATGCTTTGGACTTTTATGTAATTTCTCAAACAAGTCTAATGAACTTATAATATCATCCGGATTTCCGAAATTAGGGCGTTTTGTTTGTGTATCTCCAACATGTTCTTCTATCATGTACAACGCATCACCATAATCATCATTATGAATTCCTAAAACGTTTTGTTTAGGTACATAAAATAATTTCGGTTTGGTATGATACACTTCTATTACTTCAGACAGCGTAGGTAAAATAAATGATGCATAGGGATGAGTTGTTGTGTATACATCTTCTATAAAAGATTCTATAAATGTCCCCTTTAAATCTTCTTTAATATATTTTTCCTGATAGGCGTTAATTTGTAAAAACTGAACTGCATTTTTCTTCAAAGCTCGCATTACCCATTGCTGTCCTTTTTTATCAATCAAGCGCAATGAAACGGACTGATTCCCTCCTCCTTTTTTCACAACAGTCAAACCTCCATATAAAGTGTCTAAATTTGCTATGGGTGCTTCTATTTCTACCCCGTATTCTTCACGATAGTGTTTTCCTAGTAAACGTTCATAAAAATCACTTTTCTGAGTTGCTTCTGGATCGTAAACAGAAGCTTTTTTGGTCCTTTCAGTAATTTCAGGGTGTACTATTGGCCCCTGTTTTTTATAAGGCGGATAAACTTCCTTACTGAAAATGGTTTCATCAGCATCAACATTTGTTTGGATGTATTTAACTTGAGTAGCACCATTAGTAAAAACATCTAAAACCACGTAACCTAAAGTCGCAAAGGCATAATTACTTTCTTTAGATTTTTTTACTCCAGAAACCTTACTTCCTGAACCAGAGACTAGTTGAATTATATTATTTTTTTCAATATACTGTAAACTGTGCTCATGTCCGGAAGCAAAAATAACTCGCTCCGTTTCCTGTGCCATTGTAGTCAATCGATTAATTAAAAAACGATAATTCTTGTTTTGAGTATCTTGAGGCGATACTCCTCCTGTTTTTCTTATAAAATTACCGATGGTTCCTAATACTGGTAACGGAAACCTGTTATTAGGAGATATATGTTGTTTTGCTGAAAAATGTCCCCCATGAGCCCCATCAGTATATAAAGGGTGATGTAGTGCTACTACCGTAGTTTTATTTCTATTCTTTTTAATTAGGGATTCGAATTCCAAAAAGAAATCTTTTCTAGTTTTGATATCACAATTGTCGTTTATGGTTGGGTTGTCGTCCCAATCTTCTAAATACCATTGCGTGTCTATTACTAGTAAAACTACCTCATCTGACACGTTAACCTTGGTGATTGGGCATCCATTTTCCGGTAAAAAACCACCTTTCCCTAACAGGTTTTCTACATATTTCTCCTGTCGTTTTAAGCCTTTAATTCCATCGCTATGATAATCATGATTTCCAGGAATAAAAATAGTTCTTCCTTTATATCCGTGAACAGCATCAATTTGTGTTTGCAATCTATGCGAAGCCAATTCATAACCATCGGTTTTCTCTTTTGGCAATCCATGTTGATATACATTATCTCCTAAATAAATTACGGTACTATTCCCTGGAGCTTTTTGCAATTCTTTTTGTAAGGACAATAAGGGTAATGTGCTTTCATTTAATTCTGCATTTCCAGCATCCCCGATGAGATAAAACCGATGAGACAATTCACTATTCTCTTCAGTTAATGATTGACTTATTTCTTTGTCAACTTGCTCCTTATACGTGGCACAAGAAACCAATATTATAGTAAAAAATAGAGTTAGTTTTTTCATTAGTTTAGTTTTTTATTCTATATATATTACCGTTACTTTTTTTAGTAGCTTCATCAGTAATATAAATTATGTTCCCCTTAAAGCATATAGCTTCTTTCTGAGAATCATGATGTAAGTTGATTTCAGAAACTGATCCATTAAAAAAATCATCCTCTTTAAAATTAGTAAATAAAAACAACTTATCATGTGTAAGCAAAACTAGTTCCTTATTATTTTTTGAGATGGTTGCCGCTGTGATTAGACATTTTTTAGAATCCATACAGGTTACAAAACTGCCAATTAATTCCGCAGAATGATCACCAAGCTGAGCAGGGATTTTGTATAATTTTGTTGTTCCGTCGAATTGAGAACTTCTGTTTTTTGTAAATAAATAAAAATAACCATTCATATATACGAAAGCCTCTACATCATAGTTCCTGTCTTTCTTTTTAGGCGGGAATTTAACTTGATCTTCAAAATGAAACGTAGTTTTCTGTGCCAAAACTTTTTCATTTGAAATATTAGAAATAGTAACCCAGTATATTGTTAAGTTTTTTCGTTTGTTATTGTTATTCCCAAAGTCACCGATGAATATTTTATCTTTCCCATCAGATGTCAGGTCTTCCCAGTCTTTATTTTTAGCATTTTCAATAGTTACTATTCTTTGTATCTTTCCACTTTCAGAAACCTCAAATAATTCATTGGTATTCCCAGAATCATTGATCATCCAGAAATTATCCGACCCCTGAAGATTTACAATTCCAGAAGATTCCTTTAAGCTATATGGTAAATCACCTGCTATTTCTAACAATTTAAAATCCTGACTTGTACAGGACATCAAAACTAACAAGCAACATAGTAACCTATAATTCCTTATGATTATCATCAATAACTCTTTTAATTTTCATAAATTAGTCCACAGATACAACACTTATGGACAGCTTACTCAAAGATATAAAAGAATATGTGTTTTCGCTATTACAAGACGAATTACCTGCACATATAATCTATCATAACTTCCCACACACTTTAAGGGTTGTTAAAAAGCTTCAAGAATTAATAAAAGGTGAATCAGTTCCGGAAAAAGAGGCAGAATTATTACAAATAGCTGCTTGGTTTCATGATGCTGGATTTGTTAAAGGTGGTAAAAACCATGAAGAATCTGGCGTTAAATTGGCTAAAAAATTCTTAACTGGTAAAGTTTCAGATGATGAATTTGCTATTGTTGAGCGATTAATTTTAGCTACTAAAATTGGTTACAAACCCAATGATCACTTAGAACGAATTATAAAAGATGCTGATTGTTCGCATTTAGCTTCTAAAAGTTTTAATCAAACAAGTGATTTATTAAAAGAAGAATTACGCTTAACAAACAGAGCTGACCATTCTGACTTAGATTGGAAAAAAGGGAACATTACTTTTTTAACCAACCATCAGTTTTACACCAATTACGCTATTGAAAACTGGCAAGAAAAAAAACAAACCAATTTATTAGACTTGTTTAAATCGGTTAAAAAACTAGAGAAAGAACGTAAGGCTAATAAGCAAAAAAAGAAGGCTTTAAAAGAAAAAGAAAAAAAGGCTGAATTACCGGAAAAAGGGGTAGAAACGATGTTTCGGGTTACTTTAAGAAATCATAATAAACTCAGTCAAATTGCAGATACTAAAGCCAATATATTACTCTCTGTAAATGCTATTTTAATTTCTATCGCATTAAGTAGTTTAGTCCCTCGATTGGACAACCCTTCAAATGCACATTTAATTATACCGACCATAATTTTAATTAGTTTTAGCGTTGTGTCTATTATTTTTGCGATACAATCAACCAGACCAAAAGTTACCGAAGGAGAGTTTACCAAGGAGGATGTTGCTCAGAAAAAAGTAAACTTATTATTTTTTGGGAATTTCCACCAAATGAAATTAGAAGATTTCAAATGGGGTATGAAAGAAGTAATGAACGACAAGGATTATTTATATGATTCAATGATAAAAGACTTGTACTTTTTAGGTTTAGTATTAAACAGAAAATACAAACTATTACGAACTACATATACCGTATTTACAATAGGAATTGTTGTATCTGTATTATCTTTCTTTTTGGCTTTTTTTAACTTAGGAAAATAATTATCTGTTGCTTAAATATTCTTTCAGCCTCCCATTTATAAAAAATACCCAACCACCTATGCAACTCTCTCTCGAGAATCCTGGAATGTCCTGAGGAAACTCAACCAACCATTTATTAGTTAAGGTTAGTAAGCTGCCATTTTTACTTTCTGTTAATTCAAAAAACACTAATCCATTACCAGGGTATTCTGCGTAAGACCAATCATACACTATTTTCTGATTAGGAATAACCTCAACTATTTTCCATAAATGGGTAAATTTACAGCCTTCGTTTTCTATTAAAAATTGTGTTTTAAATCCTACATGAGCTTCAAATTCGGGAATGTTTTCGAAAAACCATTGAATCATTTGATGATGTTCCGTAATAGCTTTCCAAAGAATTTCAGCTGAAACTTCAAAGTTTTGTTTTACGACAACATCTTGCATATCTTATTTTTCTATTTCTTTTACCAAATCTTTATAGGTGATTTTCTTAGGGTTTGCTTGATATTTAATATTTACTCGAATAGCTTTTAAACCAACTACCCCTTGTAAATCTTCTAACTCAACTAACTCTACAGTTTCTTCCAAATAATTTTTGGCTTGTAAAAACTTAATATAGCGCAAGTATTCTAGTTCATCTTTCTTTTGAGAATACACTATTACCAATTTTCCTTTTTGTGTTATACGCTCATCAGTTCCTTTAATATGTGCTTTGTCAATTCGTTTTTTAATAATTTCATAACGTGCATTATAAGCTCCGTCAACATCGAATTTTTTTTCGTCTACACGATACCTAACAGACAAGCTATTACCAAACACCAAAGTTAATGAGGCACAATCAAGTTGCACAGGTTTATCTTTTTGAATTTCATAAAAAGACTGCTCCATTTCACACATGGTAGTCAATTGCCACAATCGCAAGTTTTTTAAATACACACTATTGTACGGCTTATTTTTTACCAAAGATTGTCCTATGTACATGTTATGCTCTACTCCGTCAGTTTTAAAACGTTCAAAAAAATGAGGGTAGATTTGCTGTGCTTCTTTTTGCTTTTTATCCATCACCCTTGCCATTTGTGTATTTATAAACTCTACTGCATTTTCATAATCTTTGCGTTTATCATAAACAACCCCTGTTTCAATATTTATAGTTTCTTTATATTGTATTACCTGTTCCTTTAACGAAGAGGATAATCCTTTAATATGAGGCATTATAGGATTCACTTCATTCTTTAAAAAGTGTAATAACTGTTCCTCACTTGTCGTATTAAAAGTTGACTTTAATTCTGTAATAAAATCTTCAATTTGTAAAACTACTTGTTGGTAAAACTCCAAGGTTTCTTTTTTATAAGCATTCGTAAAAATAGCTTTAACCAATTGTAATTGTTTTATAAAATCGGCCTGAATAGCTTCATTTCTAACCGTAGAGGACCCAATGATATCAATTTGTCCGAAAAGTGGGTACACGTGATTAAACACCACATCTTTAAAATTTGCTTTTACACCATTATTTACTAGAGTGTTTTGCATAAAGCGTTCCGCCTCTTCCTCAAACTTCCAAAGTACCGTTGGGTGAATAGCCGTACATTCATTTTGAATAATAGCTTTAATATAATTCTCTGATTCTTGAATAGACCGCTTAGAAGTAGCTATTAAATATGGCATTATGATATCTAACTTACTCGCATTTATTGAGGTTAAATCATTTTTATTAGGCGACACAATTTCTAAGGTACCTATAAGCATTTCATCCACAACAATAGGAGCAATAATACAACTCTTAAACCCTTGTTTCTGTAATTGACTTAGAACAGTATTCCCCCCCCTAGACAAGACGTAATCAATATCCGATATCGTCAAATACTTATTCTCTTTAACTACTTTATCATATGAAAAATGACAAAAACCTGTTTTACAACTTAGCTCATCCATTTTTCCTAGAATGAAACTAGCAACCTGTTTCCCTGGTGGATTCACAAAACTATCAGTATTTGAGTCGTATTTTGTAAAACCAATTAACAATTCAGGATTATTAAAGTATCGCTTAAAGTCCGCTTGAAAATCATCAAAATTATCATTCGAAATAGTGTGATTTAACATATCTGACTTTAAATCAGATATTACAGTATCTACCGTTACATCAATGAAATTTATTAATATAAAACCTTTTAAATCCCATGAATTTGGAGGGAATTTTTCTTTCCACAAATCTATATTATCATAATTCTGTAATAACTGATCTATATCTTTTTGGTTAATATCCAGAGATTTTTCTGTAGGAGTAATACTTATGAAATCAGCATTCATAGCTAATCGATACGTTTTTATATTACCATCTTTATCTGGAATTGGATAATATAATGGTTTTTGATAATCTGTACTTACCTTAAAATGGGAGGCTAGAATATAAGTACAGGACATGATATACATTTCATCCTCAGTGAAATCAGCTAACTGAAATTTAAAATCATTTCCAGTTGCTTTAATAATATTTTCAAACCTAGTAGAATAATAAAAATGTACAGGTTGCATCGGAATACTAGCCGCTTTAATTTCATTTAAACTTAAAGCTTGAGGAAATAAATCACCCATTAATAAGTCTATAGTTTCCTTTAAACTCGTTAATTCTTCTTGAGTTTTAATCCCTTTACTTAATTTAGGATATTCCTCAAAAGTAGCTATTAACCCATTCAAGTGTTGTTTTACAAGCTCATTTTTCTCTAACAGTAATCTATCCTGATAATGTTTTAACAAGGAGTCAAAACTCAAGCTGATTTCATAGGGTAATTCATGGTGTTTTGTAATGTCCATAATCGTAATCCGTTTGTTTAGTAAAGATACTCATTAATTATCAGTCGTATTCACTCCTAAAACCTAAAACACTTTATTATTAATCGAAAAAAAAGTACTTTTGATTTTATGTACGAAAACACTTTTCCAAACAAACGCTACAAACATACTATTGAATTTTTAGAAAAACATATTTCTAAAGATGCTGAAATTTTAGATTTAGGAGTTGAAAATCCGTTTTCTAGAATTATGATGGAACGTGGGTACACAATTAAGAATACAAAAGGAGAGGATTTAGATATCAATCATAATACTATACAAGCTGAAAGTTATACAGTAACTACTGCATTTGAAATTTTTGAGCACTTGTTAGCTCCTCTAGAAATATTGCGAGATTTAAAAGGTGATAAACTAGTAGCTTCTATACCGATGCGTTTGTGGTTTGCTCCCGCTTACAGGAGTAAAACAGACAAATGGGACAGACATTACCATGAATTTGAAGATTGGCAGTTTGATTGGTTATTAGAAAAAGCTGGATGGAAAATTGTTGCACGTGAAAAATTCACAAACCCAGTTAAGAAAGTAGGATTTAGACCCCTACTAAGAGTATTTACTCCTAGATACTATATAGTGTTTGCTGAGCGTATAAAATAAAGTATTGAACTATTACCTAGTCATACCTGCCCACAATGAAGCTGATTATATCAGCTTAACATTAGATAGTATTGTTTCTCAAACAGTATTACCAAAACAAGTGGTTGTGGTTAACGACAATTCAACAGATGATACTGCAGAGATTGTTTCCGGGTATGTAGAAAAACATTCCTTTATAAGTATAATAAACAATACCTCAGGAACAAAACATTTACCAGGTAGTAAGGTTATACAAGCTTTTAATAAAGGTTATAAAACCTTAGACGAACAGTATGATTTTATTGTAAAATTAGATGCTGATATTGTATTACCTCCTAATTATTTCGAAACCATAATTCAACATTTCAAATCTAACGATAAAATTGGAATGGCTGGAGGATTTGCTTATATAGAGAAAAAAGGTGTATGGACACTCGAAAATTTAACTAATAAAGACCATATTAGAGGAGCTTTTAAAGCCTACAGAAAACAATGTTTTTTAGATATCGGAAAACTAAAACCTTCAATGGGCTGGGATACAGTTGATGAATTACTGGCACAATACCACGGTTGGCAAATAAAAACTGATGAATCCTTAAAGGCGAAACATTTAAAACCAACAGGCGCGACCTATAATCAAAAGGCACGATACAAACAAGGAGAAGCATTTTATAAATTAGATTACGGATTTGTACTTACCACTATTGCCAGCATAAAATTAGCGCTACTAAAAAAACAACCTTTATTATTAATTGACTATTTAACAGGATATTACAAAGCTGTTAAAAACAACACTCCAAAGCTTGTCACAAAACAAGAAGGCACTTATATAAGATCCATACGTTGGAAAGGAATTCAAAAAAAACTTAGCTAAAAGAAAACTAATCAACTGGTTTTTAGTACCTTTAAAATTACCTACAATAATTAGTTGCTTATTCAGGCAGACGAAATTCTTTCAATAATTACTTAATACCTCCTTATCGTATAATAATTACTAATCAATAATAACAATATATTATGTGCGGAATTGTTTGCGCTTTTAACTTAAAAGAGGACTCAGAAAAACTGCGTTCTCAAGTTTTGGAAATGAGCAAAAAGCTACGTCACCGAGGACCTGACTGGAGCGGTATTTATACACATAAAAAAGCTATTTTAAGTCACGAACGTTTGGCAATTGTTGATCCAACTTCTGGTAAACAGCCACTATTTAGTGCTGATAAAAAAAACATCTTAGCGGTTAATGGAGAAATATACAATCACTTAGAGATACGAAAACAACTTAAAGGAACATATGATTTTCAAACTCAATCAGATTGTGAAATTATATTAGCCTTATACCAAGAAAAAGGAGTTGATTTTATTGACTACTTAAACGGAATATTTGGCTTTGCTTTATATGACACAGCTAAAGATGAATTCTTTATTGCTCGCGACCATATGGGGATTATACCCTTATATATGGGATGGGATAAAAACGGTACATTTTATGTTGCTTCCGAATTAAAAGCTTTAGAAGGCATATGTTCAAGAATAGAAATATTCCCTCCCGGACACTACTGGCACAGTACAGATTCACAACCTACAAAGTGGTACACTAGGGATTGGATGGAATATGAAAACGTAAGAAAAAACACAACAAATTTAGATAAATTACATGATGCACTAGCCGATGCTGTGCATAGACAATTAATGAGTGATGTACCTTATGGTGTATTACTTTCAGGCGGTTTGGATTCATCAGTAACTTCAGCGTTAGCTAAACTATATTCAGAAAAAAGAATTGAAACTGGCGATACTCAAGGTGCATGGTGGCCCCAATTACATTCCTTTGCGATTGGCTTGGAAGGTTCTCCGGATTTGGCAGCTGCGCAAAAAGTAGCCAAACATATTGACTCCATACACCATGAAGTAAAGTTTACTATTCAAGAAGGTCTAGATGCCATTAACGATGTTATCTATCATTTGGAAACTTATGACATTACCACCATCCGAGCTTCAACTCCAATGTATCTAATGGCTCGGGCAATTAAAGCCATGGGAATAAAAATGGTGTTATCTGGTGAAGGAGCAGATGAAATATTTGGAGGTTATTTATACTTTCATAAAGCACCAAGCCCAGAAGAATTTCATAAAGAAACAGTTAGAAAGTTAAATAAACTATATGAATATGATTGCTTACGCGCGAATAAATCGTTAGCAGCTTGGGGAATTGAAGGACGCGTACCTTTTTTAGACATAGAATTTATGGATATAGCAATGCGCCTAAATCCAAAAGATAAAATGATTACTGCCGATAAAATGGAAAAATGGATACTTCGCAAAGCCTTTGAAAAATATTTACCAGAAGCTGTAGCATGGAGACAAAAAGAACAATTTTCAGATGGTGTTGGATATGATTGGATTGACAACTTAAAAGAGCTTGTTGCATTAGCTGTCACCGATGAACAAATGAAAAACACACATTATAGATTTCCTATTCATACACCTCAAAATAAAGAAGAATACCATTATCGCACTATTTTTGAAAGTCATTTCCCTAGTGATGCTGCAGCAAAAACGGTACCCTCTGTACCTTCTGTTGCTTGTAGCACACCCATTGCACTAGAGTGGGATGAATCATTTAAAAACATGAATGACCCATCAGGTAGAGCTGTTAAAAGCGTACATGATGAAGCATACAAAAAATAATTATTTGACTTAGCCGTCATGAAGACCTGTTTCTCTAATTCATGTTATAGAAAAACAGATCTTTATTTTTAAAACTCTCTTAAAATCAGTATCTTAAAAACCTCTAACAATCAATATTTATTTATGAAAAAAACATTTATTTTATTAGGAACACTTCCTTTCTTTTTATTCTCTTGTACAGATAAAAAAGCAGAAGCACAGAAAAAAAACGAAACAGAAGTCAAACAACAAATTGAAGCAGTTGAAAAAGATATTGAACACATTGTTGATGACGTTGAAAAAGAAGCTAAAGAAATTGAAAATGCTTTAAAAGAATTAGATAACATTTAATACCTAAAATATGAAATTTATAAAATCACTTATCATACTAGTTTTAGCACTATCCATTAACGCGAGTTTTGCTCAGGATAATGAAATTAAAAAAGGAAAAAACAAACTAGAAAAAATTAAAAAAGAGAAGAAAGAAAAGAATGAAAAAAAGTTGAATGAGCATAAAGAAAAGATGCATGATCATAAAGATCAAATGAAGCAGAAGAAAAAAGAATTACACGAACAAAAGAAAGAGCTTAAAGACGTTAAAAAACAATTAAAGGTACAATACAAGGACGGCAAAGACGTGATTTTAGGAGAGCACAAGGAAACAATGAAGAACATGTCTTCTGAAGAGCGCAAGGCATATTTAGAAAAACATCCTGAGTTAGGGCAAAAATTAAAGGCTCATAATATGGAAATGAAAGACCATAAAAAAGCACATGTGAAATTTAAAAATAAAAAAGCGGATGCAGCTCAATATAAAATTGAAGCTAAAAAAGAACGCTTAGCATATTTTGAACAACGTAGTGTAAATGCCGATTCTAGAATTTTGGCAGCAAAAGAACGAATTGCTAAACAAAAAGAAGATGGTAAAATAACTGAGGAAGAATTTAATAAGAAATTAGCTAAAATTTCTGCTATAGAAAATAAAAATAGTGCTCATAAAGCAAAAATGATAGCAAAGAAAGAATTGCTGAAACAAAAAGAAGAAAGCTTGAAAAAAATAAAAGAATAATCGTTTGAAATTTATTCCTTAAAAAAAGCCGCAAATTGCGGCTTTTTTTATGTGATTACTTTAATACAATTTCAAGTGGTTTACCTGTACAACCATTAGGAAAAGAAATCCCTAATAAAGCCGACATCGTTGGAGCAATATCAATTACTTCTGTTTTTTTCAAAGTACTCCCTTTTTTAATTCCTGTACCATAAAACAATAAAGGAACATGGGTATCATAACTAAAGCTACTTCCGTGTGTAGATCCTTTTTCCGGGTATGAAATTACCGCTGGTTCCAATACAAAAACGATATCACCAGAATGTTTTTGATGAAATCCATTTTGAACCAAAGCACTTACTCCCGAAACAAACTGAGAGCTCGATAAGGTTTTTGCAGAATAAGCTTTATCAATGTGTTTATATTGAACTATTTCTTGAGCTAGAAATTCTTGTATTTCTATTAAATTTAGACTGTAACTGTTAATCAATTCTCTATCAAAAAATATTTGATTGTTTGAAATGTTTTTTACCAACCCATCAAACTTAAATCTATTTAATAAAGCCTTTTCTACTTTCCCTTTAAATTCTTTCTTTTTAAAATATCCAGCAGGAATCCCTTGAGATTTTAAATAATTAGGAACATTCACTGCCCCATGATCTGCTGTTAAGAAAATAGTGTATTTCCCTCTCCCTACTTGCTTGTCTAAATATTGAAACAATTTTTCTAAATCTTTATCTAAACGAATGTAGGTATCTTCTACTTCTACAGAATTTACTCCAAACTGATGGCCTACATAATCTGTAGAAGAATAACTAAGGGTTAAAAAATCAGTTATATTATCAACACCCATTGCTTCGTTTTTAATCGCAGTAATTGCAAAATCAGTAGTCATTTCATTCCCAAAAGGGGTCGCTTTTAAAATATCATACCCTCCATTTTCTTTTGCTAATTCTTTTAAGTTATATGGAAATACTGGCAGTTCCTTTCCTTTAAATGGTTCTTCAAAATTAGTATTATCACTTCCACTTTCAGAATACTCACTTATTGGCAATATCGTCTTCCAGATTTTTAGATAAGAACTTGTATTTATATTAAACTCATTTACCCATTTTGGCAATTCGTTATTGTAATATGTGCTTGTAATAAACTTACCATCATCTTTCCCTCTAAACCAATATGCTGCGTTGGCTGAGTGACCTGCAGGCAAAATTGCTCCTCTGTCTTTCAATGAAATACCAATTACTTTACTTCTATTTTGTGTATGTAATTTTAATTGATCTGCAACTGTTGTTGTTTTCATTCTTCTAGGAGACATCTTCTCCTTTTCAGTTATTACACCTACTGCAGTAACAGAATTATCAGATGCACAATACACTGATTTATCAATATACTTATCATACCAGTAATTAGATATTATCCCATGATTCATTGGTGAGGTTCCTGTAAAAACTGAAGCATGCCCAGGACCAGTATATGTGGGAACATAATTAAAATGATGGTTCTTACAATTGTAACCCTCATTTATCAATCGCATAAATCCACCTTCACCAAATTTGCTTTCAAAACGAGTTAAGTAATCATAACGCATTTGATCAACAACAATTCCTATCACCAATTTTGGTTTGTCATTATTTAGTTTAACCTCTTTTTTTTGGGCTGTACAAG
>Ga0209291_1001525_pt1 | contig 20415 bp, 16 predicted proteins | sample GOMGulsemesocosm_FD_184633 | JGI IMG/M metagenome (GOLD analysis project Ga0209291, IMG submission 184633) | Methane-oxidizing microbial communities from mesocosms in the Gulf of Mexico - GOM9B Gulf of Mexico (SPAdes) (version 2) | ecosystem: Environmental > Aquatic > Marine > Cold seeps...
CTAGGTCACCACGAAATCCGGCATTTTGTTTATCGTAGGTTACGCGGTAGTACCAATCTCTATCGTTATGCACATAGCTGGTTCTAAATGCATTGCCACTAAACTCATCTTTGTTTAATGTCCGTAAAACTTTTTCATTGAAATCACAGTTTCTGTAGTCACAGTCACTTTTTGCTGGCGGTGTTTGACAATCTTCGGCATTATCAGCACTACAGAACTGTTCAAATAAATCATCAGGGTATTCAGTGGTAGAATAAAGGGCTTGAAACTTAAAAACATCTGACGTTGAAACTCTAATTCGTGTATCAATACCATGCACAGTGTTTTGATAATCCTCTGCAGTACGTATGGTACTGACAGTACCCATGGTAATATTATTGTTATAATTATAACGGTACCTAAGTGCAGCTGCCTTTGATTCTCCGCCAATGCTTGCAATTGATGAACCGCGATTACCAGGGATCAGTATATTGGTTCTATCGTCATCAGTAACAAACAAGCCGAATGAATGGTCATCCTGGCGGCCGGTTAATTTTGCACCATAATTGGGCGCGTTAATGTTTCGGGTGTAAACTAAATTATAATTTGAGTCAAAATAGTCAGCATTATCTAAGAAGAAAGGTCTTTTTTCTTGAGTAAACAAAGCAAAATTATTATTGATATTCAATTGTGCATTATCTGTTTCTACAGTTGAGAAGTCGGGATTAATGGTTGCGTTTAATAACCATTCAGGTGTAATGCCCCAGCGAATATCTAGACTTGCCTCGGTATTGCTTTCATTTTGCCACTCATTATTGTCATCTCTGTCTTCATGAGCGCCAGTAACAAGTGATGGGGTGATCATTAAATTATCACCTTGTTTTGCGCCAGAGAAACCTTCTATAGTGTGTAATTGGCAGAGTTCACAGTCATTATCACGTTCAAGGCGAATATTTGATAGACGCAAAGACTCATTTCGAGGATAAAAACGCATGAGTTCAATCCCCCAATCTTGTATTGACGATTTTTCAGTAAAGTTAAGCATACGTAATGGCAGTGCCATCTCGACAATATAACCTTTTTCATTAACTTGTCCGGCGCTATCCCAAATACCATCCCAAGAATCGCTGTCTCTTTTAGTTATTTCGTTTTCAATGCCATCAATTTGTGACCCTAGTGGATTTACTAAAAATCGATAGGCAGTACGTTGATCGTTATATGCATCTATTTTAATACCGACAATGTCGTCACCCCAAGATCGGTCACGGTCGCGGTAGAAAGCTCTAATTTGGCTTGGATCAGGATCTTCAGCAATAAAGGCGATATAAAAAGTGCCGCCATCTTCCATTAATAGCGCTTCAGTATTTACAGGGCTCGGTATATTGTCATAAGGACGAGTGATATTGTTCATCAATATCTTTTTCGCATGACGCCACTGCTCTTCATCTAATTTAGCATCTATGGTTATTTTCCCAGAAATACGAGGGATTTCTGAAATTTCTTGCGACGAAGCTTTGAAAGTTAAAAATATAAACATTGATATAGTGAAAAAATGTTTGAATTTGACAGCGAGCATTAGTTCTCCAAAGAGGCTGAGTATAGATGCGAAATTTTTATTCATTATTATTGAAATGTAGGCATTCACTTAATTTTACGAAGATGGTGAACAAAGTTACATTTTCTGTCAAAGGAATTACGATAACTGGAGGGTGTAATAAGATTAATGGTTTTTACTTACATTTTATTAGCTGCGTACAATAAACAAGAAAATAAATTTATCTCGAATCTCAAAATATTCTACTGCATAATACAAAAAACCATGTTTATTCATAGATAACTATGCCACTTACTTTACTTGATATTTGTGCCTTTATTTGTTTTCTGATTTGCTGGACCGGCTACACATGGTTTGCGCGTATTAAAGCAAAGAATACCAACTGCATCGCGCGTTGCTTACATCAACACCGAATTCATTGGATGAATGAATTAATGACACGTGACATTCGTGTAGGTGAATCAGCGCTATTAGCAAACCTTGAACGAAACATTGCTTTTTTTGCTTCAACAACCTTATTGGTTTTAGCCGGCGTACTAACTTTATTTGCACAAGTAGAGCGTTTAGAAGCTGTTCTTATCACCATTCCTTTCGCTGAATTCCCAAATCACGCATCAATACAATTGAAGCTTGGTTTATTAGTTTTTATTTTTATCATGTCTTTTTTTCAATTCACTTGGTCAATGCGCCAATATGGCTTTTTAAACGTGATGATTGGTGCCGCGCCATATGACAAGTCAGGCCAAAACGAAAACCTGCAAGCTTATGCAAAACAAATGGCAGTCGTTCAAGACCAAGCGGCCCACTCTTATAATTACGGCTTACGTTCATATTACTTTTCTATTGCAGCAATGTGTTGGTTCTATCATCCAGCATTATTCATTTTCGCCAGTATCTTTGTTGTTTATACTTTATTTGTTCGTGAATTTAGGTCAAGAGCTGTAAAAGCCATTACAGCAGGACAAGAACACTTAAGAATAGAGCAAGCAAGAAAGTCAGGTAAAACGACAAATGACTAAGCATCAATATGCCAGTTACTCTGTGCAAGATTTTGACAAATTTGATTGTTTGAAAGTATCGAAGTGGGTATACATTTCCCTTCTCTTTGTTTTAAGAGGATATGTTATCTGGCTGATGTCAGTAACCAATTTTAAAGACCGTGTTGGCATTATTCAATGGGTCTACCCTGACACCTCTTTGTTTTACTTAAGCTTGGGCTCTGGTGCTTTAGGGATATTTTTTGTGTTTATCTTGAGTTTACGTCGTCCAAACGCAAAGTCTTGGGTGAAAATATGTTGGCAGCAGGGTAGAGTTATTATTACGCTTGCGTTGTTGTTCGACTTAGGTATTTGCATTGTTGGTTTTTTTTATTGGCATTTACTGTCGTCAACTTGGCTTATAACCCAAGCAAGTATTGTTACCGCGCTTATAATAATACTTAATAGCAGTAAAAAAGTAGCGCTTAATATTGCCGAGTTTCCCGAAGAGCTTCCCGAAAAATAAATAGGTTTTTAAATAATAATGAGTAATGAACAGGTAGTACAAAAAGACGAACGATTGATAATTCTTGATACCGAAACTACAGGTATTAACCCAAGAGAAGGGCACAGAATTGTTGAAGTGGGTTGTGTTGAGATGATCAATCGACAATTAACCGGTCGTAGCTTTCATGTTTATATTAATCCATTATTTGAGATGGAGCAGGAAGTTATAAACATTCATGGATTAACGAATGATTTTCTTCGAGACAAACCATTATTTGGACAAGTTGCCGATGACTTCATAGATTTCATCAAAGGCGCTCGCTTAGTTATTCATAATGCTAAGTTTGATATTGGCTTTATGGACCATGAATTCTCCCTACTAAAAAGAAATATTCCTACTACCCGTGAGATGTGTACTGTTATTGATACCTTGCATGTTTCTAAAGATGAATTTGGCTCACCCAAAACGCTTGATTATTTAGCCCGTTTTTATCGCGTTGATAAGCTGGTCGACCGTACCTATCATGGCGCATTAATTGATGCCCAACTACTGGCTTTCGTTTACATTGAGATGACACGTAAACAGTCGGTATTAAATTTATCTTCTAGTGATGGAGTGTCAGAAGATGCAAATGCAATTCGTCGTATCAGTTCACAGCGAAATAAATTAAAGGTTATTCAAGCTACTGCCGATGAATTAACAAAGCATAATGAAAGGTTAGCCGTTGTTGCAGATAAAGGGAGCGAGCCCATATGGCCCAAATAGGTCAAAGTAAATCACTTTTATTGATGGTAATATTTACGATACTTTCCCTGCCCAGTTATGGACAGCAAGCAAAAGTAGATTATTACAAGTCAGATAACATCACCAATCAAATCCCTTATTTTGATAATCGCTTCAAAATAGATGCTTTACTCGATGAAATAACGCTTCTCTTTTACCGTAAATCGGGCACGCCACCGATCATTCTAGTTCGTCCAGATGGCACTAAACTTAAAATTAATAACCTACCTAAAGGTAAAATTACTTGGTTCGATGATCGTACTTTTGATTTGATAACGATTAAAAAACCAATGCCAGGACCATGGCAGGCGATAGGTGACATTTTGCCTGGAAGTCATATCATGGTTGTTACCGAAGTTACTATTAAAGTTGAGCCATTACCTGATGTTGTTCTCTCTGGTGAAACATTAAAAGTAGAAGGACGTTTATATAATGGTGAGCAAGCAATTAATGACCCGCTATTTCGAGATGTTTTAAACTTGAATGTCGACTTTTATAGTACCAATAATTCAGCGTTTGATAATTTTGGTGCTGAGCCAGTAAAAATAGCCCAGTTTCGTGATGATGGTCGAGATTTGGATGAGCATTCAAATGATGGTTTATTTACTGGAGAATTTGAGCTCGACTTTGCTCCAGGTGAATGGCTACCTATTTATTATGTAGAAATGCCAATGGCGACGCGTGAATTGAGGCAAAAACCAATAGTTTTGCAGAAGGCACCTATTACCATTTCCGTCGAAGCGGTTAAGGAAGAAGGGCTGTCACATCAAGTTAAATTCGATATTGATCCAACATTTGTCGATCCCGATAGTATTTTGTTTCAAGGGAAGGTTACTTACCCAGATCGTCAAGTCGACCCGTTTTCCATTATGGAAGGAAAGGGCAAGTTACGTGTTTATGAAATAGGTTTTACTGAAGCGGGCGTTCATAGAGTAAATGTTAATGTGTTTGGCAAAACAATTAATGGCCGAGAGTTTAGGTTAGTACTTCCTGAGTTTACTTTTAATGCCGAAAGCAAAGAAGAAGGTTTTCTTCCTGTTTTGAATGAAAATGGTGATGTGGTTTTATCAAAGAACCCAAGTAACGAGTTATTACCTTCTGACGAAGCTCATTTGGTCAAAAAAAATGCTGAGATTTTAGCTGTCGAGCTTGAAGCGGCAAAAATAGCACAAGAAACGGCGGCAAATGAGAAAGATCTGCAAACGTTAATCATAATTGTTGCTGCAAATGCCGGAATTATACTTATTGCTTTGGTACTTTATTTTGTAATGCGACGAAAAAAGAAAAAATAATTAGTTCATTTTTGCTTTATTTCAGTGGTTTTTGCATGGATTTTCTTCTTATTGCTCATCAAATGCGCATACAGTTAATTATATTAAAAAAGATGTTGACTGCTCTCGCTCATAACCGTATTATCTCCGCCGCATTCAACGAGTTGTTGACGAATGTGAAGGTTATGCAGCGGAGTGGTAGTTCAGTTGGTTAGAATACCGGCCTGTCACGCCGGGGGTCGCGGGTTCGAGTCCCGTCCACTCCGCCAAATAATCAAAGGTTAAGCACCTTGTATTACTAAACGTTTAAAACAATATAGCGGAGTGGTAGTTCAGTTGGTTAGAATACCGGCCTGTCACGCCGGGGGTCGCGGGTTCGAGTCCCGTCCACTCCGCCAACATTGTTTAATAAGAGTAAGGTTTGAATTACCTGTTTATAAAAGACGTGACATCTATTATATAAAAATTCAACAAGCAATACAGCGGAGTGGTAGTTCAGTTGGTTAGAATACCGGCCTGTCACGCCGGGGGTCGCGGGTTCGAGTCCCGTCCACTCCGCCAACATTGTTTAATAAGAGTAAGGTTTGAATTACCTATTATAAAATTATTTTTATGCTAAAATTCAGAATGCAATACAGCGGAGTGGTAGTTCAGTTGGTTAGAATACCGGCCTGTCACGCCGGGGGTCGCGGGTTCGAGTCCCGTCCACTCCGCCAACGTTGCTTTATATTGATAGTCAAAACTTCAAAACTTCAAAACTTCAAAACTTCAAAACTTCAAAACTTCAAAACTTCAAAACTTCAAAACTTCAAAACTTCAAAACTTCAAAACTTCAAAACTTCAAAACTTCAAAACTTCAAAACTTCAAAACTTCAAAACTTCAAAACTTCAAAACTTCAAAACTTCAAAACTTCAAAACTTCAAAACTTCAAAACTGTTTTTATCAAAAATTTAACAATTTATTCCTGTAAAAAAACTCAATAGTCCTCAATGTTTGTGTAAATTTATTAATTTAGGTTTTTATATTTGAAAAAAACAGTGGTATGACCAGTTGTTTTTCTGTTATATTCGATAGCACTTAACTATAAATAGTTCTAAAAAAGCGTTGGAGAGATACATGCTAAGTTATAAAGCACCGATCACAGACATTAAGTTTTTATTTGAAGATGTCTTTAATTACTACGAGCATTATCAGCAATATCCAGAATTTGAGGAAGCAACACCTGATTTAGTTGATGCGATATTTCAAGAGTGTGCAAAATTTTGTGAAAATGAATTATTGCCACTAAACCAAAGCGGAGATAAAGAAGGTTGTACATTTGATAATGGTAACGTAACGACTCCTAAAGGGTTCAAAGAAGCTTATCAGGAATATGTTGATGGTGGCTGGCAAAGTTTATCTCATCCCATTGAACATGGCGGGCAAGGCCTGCCAGCTTCATTGGGTATGGTTAAATCCGAGATGATGGGAACTGCTAACTGGTCTTGGGCAATGTACCCAGGCTTAAGCCATGGCGCTATGAATACTGTACAAGTTCATGGCACAGATGAGCAAAAGAAAATATATTTAACAAAACTTACTGAAGGCACTTGGACTGGAACCATGTGTTTAACTGAACCACAATGTGGTACAGATTTAGGGCAAGTTAAAACAAAAGCAGAACCGAATGACGACGGTACTTTTAATATTAGCGGAACAAAAATATTTATTTCAGCAGGCGAACACGATTTAACAGATAATATTATTCATATTGTTTTAGCTCGTTTACCGAACGCACCAAAAGGCACACGCGGTATATCATTATTCATCGTTCCTAAAATGGCGGTAGACGAACACGGAAACGTTGGCGAAAGCAATAATGTTACTTGTGGATCTATTGAAGATAAAATGGGAATTAAAGCATCTGTTACCGCAGTACTAAATTTTGATAATGCAAAAGGTGTTTTAATCGGCGAAGAAAATAAAGGTTTAGAATGTATGTTTACCTTTATGAATACGGCTCGCGTTGGCACTGCTTTACAAGGGGTTTGTGCTGCAGAACTTGCTTATCAAAACTCATTGATTTATGCAAAAGAACGTTTGTCTATGCGTTCACTAACCGGCTCTAAGAAACCTGAGTTGGTTGCGGATCCAATTATTGTTCATGCTGATGTTCGTAAAATGCTAATGACACAAAAAGCGATCACTGAAGGTGGTCGTGCCATGATTTATTATGCGGCGAAGATCGTTGATGATATTGAAATGATTAAGGACGAGAAAAAGCGTCGTAGAGCGGATAATCGTTTAGGTTTTATTACCCCTATTTTAAAAGCCTTTTTAACTGAAATGGGCTCTGAAAGTGCAAACCAAGGATTACAAATATTTGGTGGTCATGGTTTTATCAAAGAGTGGGGCATGGAACAAATTGTTCGTGATACTCGAATTTCTACTTTATATGAAGGTACAACGGGGATTCAAGCGCTTGATTTATTAGGTCGTAAAATTCTATTAAATCGTGGTAAATATTTGAAACACTTTACGATGGAAATATTAGGCTTTTGTAAAGATAAAAGTATGATTTCGAGTAACCCTCATAAACGCCAAATGAATAAATTTATATGGCCATTAAGTAAAGCTGTGGCTAATTGGCAGAAAAATACCGTGAGTTTGTCGCTTAAGGCAAAGAAAAATCGCGATGTAGTAGGTTCTGCTTCTGTTGATTATTTAATGTATTCTGGCTATATAGTTATGGCATACTTTTGGGCACAAATGGCACAAGCAGCTTATGAGAAATTAGCAACGGATGTTGAAAATAGAGATTTCTACCGTGCAAAAATTAAAACTGCTGAGTTTTATTTTGAACGTATGTTACCAAGAACTAAATCGTTAGCATCAACAATGATGGCTGACCCGAAAACATTAATGCAATTAGATGAAGATCTATTATCGTTTTTGTAATCGATAGATTAAAAAAAACCTTTTACAGTTTTCTGTAAAAGGTTTTTTGTTTTAATACTCCCCAAATATAGCGCTTTATTTACATCACTTGTGACTTTAGAGTTATCTGAAAAGTATAATAGAAATACTTTACTTTTATCGAATCAAACGCAGTAGCATTAATTTAAATTTCGAATAAGGGGCGAAACGTACAGGTAAATCTTTTATAAATGGCCGCTTAAGAACTGACTTTAAATGGCTGAAATTATCAAAACCTGCTTTACCGCTATATTGTCCCATACCGCTGGGACCTGTACCACCGAAGGGCAGATCGGGTACAGCATTAAACATGATCACATCGTTGATACATTGATTACCTGCACTTATTTCATTTATCCATTGCCCAACTTGTTGCTTGTCTCGACTGAATATATACGCAGAAAGTGGTTTCTCTCTTTGTTTTACAAATGCTTTTGCTTTATCGAAACTTTCAACAGTAATGATGGGTAAAATAGCACCAAATATTTCATCAGTCATTAATGCACTATCTAAAGGGGGATTAATTATGATAGTAGGTGCTATGTAGCAAGATTGAATATCGCTTTCGCCCCCTATAATTATTTCACCATCAGTAAAGTAGTTAGCAATGCGCTGACAATGACGTTGATTAATAACACGGCCATAACTTTTACTATCTTTGGGGTGTTCACCAAACATTGCTTTTATTTGTGCTTTTAAAGCTATAGATAGTGGTTCAACTAACGCTTTACGGACTAATAAATAGTCTGGAGCAATACAGGTTTGGCCTGCATTCATCCATTTTCCCCAAGCAATTCGTTGTGCGGTAATGGTAATATCTGCACTTTCGTCAATATAAACAGGGCTTTTTCCGCCAAGCTCTAGGGTAACTGGAGTTAGATGTTCCGCTGCTGCCTTCATTACAATACGAGCCACTTGACCATTACCAGTATACATAATGTGGTTAAAGGGCAGGGCCAATAAATCAGTAGTTTCTTCAACCCCACCTTCAATCACTCTTACTGCATCATTGTCTAAATATTTAGGCACAAGTTTTGCGATTAGTGCTGATACTGCTGGCGCTAGTTCTGAAGGTTTGATAATGGCACAATTACCTGCAGCAATAACCGCTATTAAGGGGGCAAGCACTAATTGTAATGGATAATTCCATGCGCCAATAATTAAAACTGTACCTTGTGGTTCGGGTTTAACAAACGATTTACCTGGTTGAACAACTAGGGGGGTAGTTACTTTTCTCTGTTTTGACCAACTATTTAAGTGCTTGCAAACATGTTCAACATCGTTAGTAACGTAAGAAATTTCTGTGATCCAAGCTTCGAGTGTTGGTTTGGCAAGGTCTTCTTGTAATGCGTTAAGGAAATCCTGCTCGTTTTCAAGAACAAGTTGCTTTATTGCTTGTAATTGCTGTTTCCGCCATGAGATTTTTCGAGTGGTATTAGTATCAAAATACTGGTTAAGCTTCGTGAGTATTGCATTGTAAGCCATGGGTAAACCTTATGGTGATAAATGTTGGAATAGAATCAATGAGTTTCAATTGGTACGACCAGATTGAAACTAATTTACATTAAATATAACATTTCATCAAACGCATTAAGATAAACTATGAATGATTACTAAAGGGGCTATGCTCTTAGATTCATAACATTACCTATGGTCCGGCTAACAATGGCTAATATATTTTCGGTATCTAATTGCTCAGATGGAACCGCTAAATTGCGATATTCAAGCTGTGTAAATACCGTTAACATAATATCAGCATCAATATGGGGATCGCGTGAATTAAAGAACTTACATAGTCTAATGAATGGTGTTAATAAAGTCGTACGATGCATATTGGCAAGGGCGAGTAGTTGCGGACTGACTTGCACTTCAGTAAATAATAATTGTTCAACTGCAAGCTCGACCGGAGAATTATTAATTCTATTAATTAAATGCCGAGTCGTCATTTCTGATAATTTTTTGCGTAAGTTTTCTTTTTCGCTAACTTTACGTAAATTTGTTTTATTGACGCTGGCCAATAAATCTACAGCTGGTTGCCAAGCCAAACTTGTTTTAGCTGTAATTTGTGAAGAGCAAAGGGTAAATGCTTGATGAACAAGCTCTTGTATATCTTTAAAGTAATACGTTGTTAACGAGAGCTGTATATTTGCATGGTTAGCAATTGCTCTGTGTGTCGTGCCTTTAATTCCATTTTTTGCTAGTACTTCTGTGGCGGATTGTAGTATGAGTAAGCGAGTTTGTTCGCCTTTACTCCGTCGTTTTACTGGAGTACTTTCCTTAGTCATGAACATATTGTTAGGCTCTTTACTGTTTTGTTACACTTTATTAACATAAAATTAACACATCGAATCTGTTAATTCAATTTACTAATCAATATTAGCGCAAATAATGGGGTTTCAACAGGGGAAGCAAGGGCTGTTCAAGCAAAAAGATTTTGGCATTTTAGTGCAAAGTGTAAAGGTGAAGCCAACACTTTGCTGGCTTCATCATATATTTAATTATTTTTTCCTTTTGCACATAACTCATCTGAATCAAAGTCGTCAACATCAATAGCAGCTTTCCTTCCTTGCTCTGCTCTACATAATAGCTGAGCTTCTAACTCATTAATGGCATTCATAGCCAAACCTTTCTTAGCTACTTCATCTAATTGGTAAAAAGGTTGGTCACTGCCTAACGCTAGACAAACCTTTTTAAAAATAGGCTCACAAGCGATAATGTCATCTAAGGTTTGCTCAAGTTGCCCTAAAACATTTTCAGGCTCTCTTGTAAGGTATTGTCCTTGACCTAAGCGTTCACGGGCTTTACTTGGACTTTGCAATATTTTAGAAACTTTATGATCAGTAATATCAGAGGGCTTTTTCAACCAAGTACCGACTGGAAAAACCATTATACGTAGAAATAAGGCCACCATTTTATTTGGAAAATTATTGATCAATGTATCGATGGCATTTTGTGTTTCATATAAACTGTCCTCAACAGCCCATTGCAGCAATGGAAAGTCTTCAATTTGACGACCTTCATCATGATAACGCTTTAAACACGCTGATGATAAATACAAATGGCTAAGAACATCGCCTAATCGAGCTGAAATTCTTTCTTTTCGTTTTAAGTCACCGCCTAAAGTTAGCATTGCGATATCTGATAACATGGCTAAATTACTGCTGAACCTTGTTAATAATTGATAATAGCGAGAGGTCTTATCAGAAAAGGGAGTTCTAACAATTCTCGCACCGGTTAATGAAAACCAAAAGCTACGAACAACGTTACTGATTGCAAAGCCAATATGGCCAAATAGTGCATGATCAAAGTCTTTTAATGCGACATTGTCATCCGATTGGTTAGCGGCTTCTAACTCAGCTAAAACGTAAGGATGACATCGAATAGCACCTTGTCCGTAAATAATTAAACTTCGAGTTAATATATTTGCTCCTTCTACGGTAATTGCTACTGGAGCCCCCTGATAGCCACGTGCCAAATAATTACTCTCTCCCATACAAATGCCTTTACCACCATGGATGTCCATTGCGTCATTGACACAACTCCGCATTTTTTCAGTTAAATGATATTTGGCAATAGCAGAGATCACTGATGGTTTTTCGCCTAGATCGATAGCACCAGTTGACATCGTGGTTACCGCATCCATTAAATATGCGTTACCACCGATTCGAGCTAATGCTTCTTCAATACCTTCCATTTTTCCTATTGGAATTTTAAACTGACGACGAATCCTACTGTAAGCACCTGTAGCAAGGGCTAATGATTTTATGCCACCAGCACTATTTGACGGTAATGTGATAGCTCGACCAACAGACAAGCACTCAACTAGCATGCGCCAGCCTTGACCAGCCATTTCGGCGCCACCAATAATAAAATCAAGCGGTACAAATACATTATTACCCTGAGTCGGACCGTTTTGAAAAGGTACATTCAACGGAAAGTGACGACGACCGGTGACGACACCCGCTATATTTGTAGGAATAAGCGCACAAGTGATACCTAAATCTACGATATCGCCAAGCAAGTGCTGTGGATCTTTAAGTTTGAAAGCTAGACCTAAAACGGTGGCAATTGGAGCTAAAGTAATATATCGCTTATCCCAAGTGATACTCATGCCGAGCACTTCTTTGCCTTCGAATTTACCATAACAAACAGTGCCTTCATCTGGAATAGCACCTGCGTCTGAGCCAGCTTCTGGGCTAGTTAGAGCAAAGCATGGAATTTCATCGCCAACAGCCAAGCGAGGTAAATAATGGTCTTGCTGTTCTTTCGTTCCATATAACTGTAAAAGCTCACCTGGGCCCAAAGAGTTCGGTACGCCAACTGTACTGGCTAATACGGTACTAACACCAGATAGCTTCTGTAATACTCGAGATTGTGCGTAGGCGCAAAACTCTAAGCCACCATATTTCTTTTTAATAATCATGGCGAAAAATTTATTATCTTTTAAAAACTGCCAAACCTGTGGCGACAAATCTGCATCAACATGGGTCGCTTGCCAGTCATTCATCATTTTACAAACTTGCTCTACGGGACCATTTAAGAAAACTTGCTCTTCTACACTTAGGCGGGGAATTGCATAGTTATGTAATTTTTTCCAATCAGGTGAACCTCTAAATAATTCAGCTTCAAACCATGTTGTGCCGGCATCAATAGCTTCTTGCTCAGTTTTTGACATTTGAGGCATGATCGTTCGAAATATTTTAAGCAGTGGCAAGCTAATATATTGTTTTCTAAATTCAGATAAATTTAGCGGGAGGGCGATTACAGCAAAAACTATCCAGCTTAAAAATGACAGTACATCAAAAAAAGTGCCTAACGCCATCAATATCGCAAAACTTAGAGTGAAAGTTGATAATGCGGCACGGGTATACGCCATAAAGCCAGTTAAAATAACGGCATAAATGAACCAAGTAAATTGTTCCATTAATTTTCCTTTTGTTAAATAAAGACCTAAAGTTCTATTAAGAGGTCCGACCATATACTGAGCTTAAATCTATGCTTAATAAAATACAAATATATTTATCGTTAAACACATATTTGTAGGATAATAAAACGAACGATCTTTGAGGAAAATAATTTATGTGTGAGCTTCTTGCTATGAGTGCGAATGTACCAACCGATATTTGCTTTAGTTTTAGTGGGTTAATGCAGCGAGGAGGCAATACAGGACCCCATAAAGATGGCTGGGGTATTACCTTTTATGAAGGCAAAGGCTGTCGTAGTTTTAAAGATCCCTTACCGAGTGCTGAATCTCCGATTGCTCAGTTAGTAACAAATTATCCGATAAAAAGTGAAGCGGTTATTTGTCATATTCGACAAGCTAATTCAGGAGGTATTTCCCTTGAGAACACACATCCATTTACCCGACAAATGTGGGGAAGAAATTGGACCTATGCACATAATGGTCAACTTAAGAATGTCGAACAAGAGTTACCTGTTAAATTGCATATTCCAGTTGGAGCAACCGATAGTGAACATGCCTTTTGTTGGATTTTAGATAGACTTCATTTCAAATTTGCTGATAACGAGCCTACGCCTGAAGTTCTCTTCAAATATATCGCACAATTAAGTGTTAAAATTAATAGCTTAGGTGTATTTAATGTCAATATTACCAATGGCGAATATTTGTTTGCCTATTGTGCAAACAATTTGCATTGGATCACCAGGCGAGCTCCTTTTGGTAAAGCGAGTCTAATAGATGCAGAAGTTGTTATTAATTTTGTTGAAGAAACAACGGATAAAGATGTAGTGACAGTAATAGCAACTCAGCCTTTAACGGATAACGAAACCTGGCAAAAAATGACGACTGGTCAGTGGCATCTATTTCGGTTAGGTGAGTCTATTGCATCTGGAAAAGAGACATATAACGAAAAATAATGTTAATTATCGAAAATTAGTGACTCTCAACCGAAGTGAGTTGTGCTTCAAATTGTTCTACACCAGACTTTATTTGCTGAATTTTAACCAGTAAATAATTTAATTCAGGAGCAAACCAAGCATAAGTCACTTTTTTCTTTTCTATGACTTCTCTTTTTAAGCGAACTGCCTTTACTAATCCGTATGGCAGCATCAGTTCTTCTTCTCCGTCATATTGGTAAACATAATTTTTAATTGTGCCAGAGTGGCTAATTACAGGATAAACAAATAACTTTTGCTCAGGGTGCTTAATTAAATTTAACCGGCTTTGTAAGTGATAACTCAGCTTATCTTGTATATTTGTTGGAAAATCAACAGTTAGTTCTTTGTTTTCTTCAATATTTGTAGCAAGATTTTTAGCCGTGTTATATTGCCAATGTTCACTTTTATCACGACCCGTTCCTGAACGGAGAAACTTATACTGCAAAGGTACAACTTTATGATCGATTAGTTCAACTAGAGATTGTTCCTGGCGTTCATCTGAAAATATAAGCCATTCGATATCTGTTTTATAGCTATACTCAGCATCATTATTTGGCAAATATTTTAATGTTCTTTCGGCTTTTCCGACGATATCGGCGGAACGAATCAGGTTATATTCTGCAGTAAAGGGCTGAATAATACGTTGCTCAGCTTTGATGTCTGTGGTTTTAGTCGCGAAAACTAAACTACTATGGCTAGCTAACACTAGAGCAATACAACATAATTTATTCAGCATTTAATTACCTATAATTATTAATTCAATTATCAATCTTCACTAGCATAGCCAGAAGCAGGGAGAGCTTTACCTTCAAAGAGTACAGTATCATTGTGCATAGATATACGTTGATTACAACACCATTTTACCACTAAAGGGTAAATTCTGTGTTCTTGTTCATGTACCCTAAGGGCAAGAATGTCTGCAGTATCTTCTTCGAAAATAGGTACTTTTGCTTGTAAAATTACGGGCCCACCATCTAGTTCTTCAGTAACATAATGAACACTTACACCATGTACTTTATCGCCAGCATCAATAGCTCTTTGATGAGTATTCAACCCTTGATACTTAGGTAGCAATGAAGGGTGGATATTGATTAACTTACCGTGGTAATGCTGCACAAATTCTGGGGTGAGTATTCGCATAAAGCCGGCTAAAACTACAATATCAGCTTGGTAAGAATCAATTTTCCTAATCAAAGCTTGGTCATAAGTTTCTCTATTATCGAATTCCTTATGAGAAAGTACACAATTAGCTATTTGGGCATTTTCAGCACGAGTTAAACCATAAGCGTCGGCTTTATTTGAAATTACCCCAACAACTTTGCCTGGGTAATCTTCAGTTTTACAGGCGTCTATAATCGCCTGTAAATTTGTGCCGCCACCAGAAATTAGTACAACAATATTACGTGCTGTACTGTTATTTGGCATATTATTTGATGGCATTAAGTTAACCTTTATTGATCACAACTTGCTCAGAGCCAGCTTCCATATCGGCAATTTCGCCAATGTGCCAAGCATTTTCACCGTTAGCGGTTAAAATCTCAAGGCTTTGTGCAAGGCTGTCTGCAGGGACTACGATGATCATACCAACACCACAATTGAAGGTACGGTACATTTCGTGAGTAGTAATGTTACCTTTTTCTTGTAACCAGTTGAAGATTTCAGGCCACTGCCAGCTATTACCGTCGATAATTGCTTGAGCACTTTCTGGTAATACACGAGGGATATTTTCCCAAAATCCACCGCCAGTAATATGAGAAAGTGCGTGTGCTTTAACTTCTTTAAGCATAGCTAGGGTAGATTTTACATAAATCTTCGTTGGTTCGAGTAAGTGATCTGCAATACTTCTATCACCTAACATTTCAGTTGTATCAGTATTGTTTACTTCTAACACTTTTCGAATTAATGAAAAACCATTTGAATGAGGACCTGATGAGCCTAAAGCGATTAACTGATCACCAGCCGCTACTTTAGAGCCATCAATTAGCTCAGATTTTTCAGCAATACCGGTACAAAAACCTGCAATATCATAATCACCTTGATGATACATGCCAGGCATTTCAGCTGTTTCACCACCAACCAAAGCACAACCTGATTGAATACAACCTTCAGCGATTCCTGCAACTACATCCGAAGCTACGTCGACATCAAGCTTAGCTGTCGCGTAATAATCTAAGAAATATAATGGCTCGGCACCTAATACTAAAAGGTCGTTAACACACATAGCAACTAAGTCGATGCCAACGGTGTCATGCTTTTTAAGGTCAATCGCTAAACGTAACTTTGTTCCTACGCCATCGGTACCTGAAATAAGTACTGGTTCTTTATAACCGGCTGGTATTTGGCATATAGCACCAAAACCTCCAATGCCTCCCATCACTTCAGGGCGAGTAGTACGTTTAACCGCACCTTTAATTTTTTCTACTAGGGCATTACCTGCATCTATATCAACGCCAGCATCTTTATAGCTTAGAGACTGTTTTTGTTCGCTCACGGGGAAACCTCAATTAATTAGCATAAGAACTTTAAAGGCGCATTCTACCAGTGCAATGGCGCGGTGAAAATCTTTATAATAAATTATTTTTTATTAATAATTAAATTGCTTAACACTATGGTAAGATCTTAAGCATAAAAGTCGACTGTTTAAAAAATATGTTTAGATATTTCATCGTTTTATTTATTGCTATAAGTTCTTTATTTTCTTCAATGCAAATCTTTGCTGTTGAAGTCGAAAACTTGTACAGCGCCAAAGTTATTGTGAACTCACAAACCAACTCAGAACGAAAGCTCGCCTTACAGCAAGCTATGCGTGCTGTTGTTTTAAAAGTTGGTGGGCAGCAAATATTATTATCAACAACGGAAATTAAAAAAGCGGTTAATAATGTAAACCGTTATGTTGCTAATTACCGTTATCAGCGCAATGGCCAACATATTCACTTAATGGTTAATTTCGATGAAACAAAAATAAATCAACTTTTCGAACAAATAAATGCTCCCATATGGGGAAGTCTACGTCCAAAAATACTCTTATGGTTGGTTGAAGAAAGTGGCCTTACACGAAAAATAGTATCAACATCAACTCATTATTTTGATATTAATAATGATCTCCCACGAACTGTTGAAGATTTTTCGATAATGAGGGGCTTACCCATAATTATGCCGTTAATGGACTTAACTGATGCTAATAATATTTCTACCTTTGATATTTGGGGACGTTTTGCTGCTCAAGTTCAAGCAGCATCGACTCGCTATAATCCGGAAGCTATTATTATTGTTCGTTTATCTAATAGTTCATTAGTCCCATTAACAGCCGATAATGATTTAATAGCTCGAGAAGAATGTTTGTTATGCCAAAAAGAAAAAAGTCAATATGCGCTTGATTGGAGTTTTATAGCTGATGCACAAGGTTATAGTGTTGAAGAAATCGATGGGCAAATTTTTAGTGAAACCTTATATGGCACAACGCCTACTGAATTGCTGCAACAAGCGTTATCAACAATTAGTGATAAAATTTATCAAAAATATGCGTTAATGAGTAATGGTGATAATCGGTATGTTATTGACGTTGCTAATATTTCATCACTTCAGCGTTTCATTAAAGTTGAACAATTCCTTGAAGAATTGTCGGCAGTAAAGTCGGTAAAATTATTAAGTGCCTCCGGTGATAACCGGCGGTTTGAATTAAGCTTAAAAAGCTCGGGCAGAGCATTGCTTGCCTCATTAAAGCTTAATAAACAGTTGAAACATTTTGTTGACCCATTAGCGGCTCCTTTAGCTGGCTCTGTTGATGATGTTGTACCTGTTTTTTACTGGGAGCCATAGTGAAAATAGCATCGCAATTAGCATTATCAGTTCAACTACCTGATGATGAAACTTTCTCAAGCTTTCAAAGCATTGCAAATTATCCCGCAGTTGAACAAGTAAAAGCATTCATAAATGTTGAAAATTCTGCTACTTCGTCAAGTCAAGTAAACAGTTTTTATTTATTTGGTCTGTCTGGAGTAGGTAAATCACATTTATTGCACGCAAGTTGTACGTACGCTGAAAAGCAGGGACTGTCGTCTGTTTGCTTGTCGTTCTCAGAGCTTAAACAGCTATCTGTTGAAGTATTAGATGGGCTTGAACATATAGATTTAATCTGTTTGGACGACGTCCAGTTAATTGCTGGTGACAAAATATGGCAACAAGCGGTATTTGATTTATTTAATCGAGTTGTTGAACAAAATAAGCGTTTGATTATTACTGGTGATCAAAGTGCTTTGAAATTGGGTATCAATTTAGCCGATCTGGTTTCTCGTTTATCTTGGGGCATGACAGAGCAAATAAAACCGCTCGATGATGAAGAGAAACTCATCGCATTAAAGTTTCGTGCACAACAAAGAGGATTATTGCTAAGTGATGATGCTGCTAAATACTTATTGAGTCACCTTTCTCGAAAGATGAGTCACTTAATCACAGCATTAAGTGAACTTGATGAAGCATCTATTCGAGAACAACGTAAAATCACCATACCCTTTATTAAAGATATTTTATTTTAACGGGACTGGTTTTTCATAGAAATGATGTTGAATGAAACGCCTTTCTTTCTGTTTATTTGAACTCTTTTCTCTATTAAAACGTTCAGACTGCATTGCCGATATTGGGCTTATTCCAAGGTTCTCAGCCCACGTTGCACCTCCATTCATCATTATAGGATCTGGAAGAGCATTAACCGTTGATTCAGCATTAGAAAATTCTGGAAGGATGTTCTTTAATGCGTACAATACTCTCGGTTTGATAGTTTCTTCACCAATACGCCCACGTTGTCCCCAATTAACTACGTATGTTTCACCAGCGTTCTTAGGCGAGTTTGTAACGGCAACATCACGGCTAATATCATATCGTGCTTTCATCATAAAGCCGTCAAATAACATGGCATAGTCTTCGCGAATACTTGAATAATTATAAAATTGCGGTGCGGTTTCTGAACTGAAAAATGCTGTTACATCACTCGGTTGATAAGATTTTTGTGTTTCACTTGCACTAACACCATGATAACGAACTTGTGCTAAAGCAAACATTTCATCACCTAGTAATGGCAAGGTGTTTTTTAAACGCGTTGATTGATACCCGACAGTATCTGATATTTTTTGTGCTGCGACTAGTATTTCATCACTACTTTGTAAACTAGACCAGCTACTCGGCGGGAAGAAGTCATTAGCATGGGCAAGTTCGTGATACATTAAGGCGGTTAAGCCATATAGTATATCTTCCGGCTCTCTTGATGAACGATCATTCTGAGATATATAAGTTGTGGTGTAATCGTTATTTTTTACGTAGCGCCATGGAATAGAAAAGTTTAAATCACTACCAAAACCAGCTCGATAATCAGGAGCTTGGTTGATCGTGTCGCGTTCATCGGGGGTTAACCAAAAGTAATTTGCATCTAAGTGAATTGCTCCAGTAACTACCCAATAATATGAAGGTCTAACATCATAAGAAATAACAATTGCTGTGGTAGCTCTTAGTAAGTTTTTAAAATCATTATGTGGGTCGTTATTCTCTAAAAATGATCGAAACTTCTCTCCCATCCAATGATGAGAAACAACAACTCTATTCATTATATCGTTGATTGAAGGTGTTGTTGTATCTTGTGCTATAAGCGGCAATTCATTAAATTGACAAGTATCATTGAAGTTTATTTCGTTACTATAAACACAATCGACTAATACGTCAGCATAAGGGGAATTATTATTGAAAGGAAAAACACGGGCTAATCGTTCTTTATAAGCAATATCATTTTGGCCGGTATTAATAGTGACTGCATCCTCAACAATAATACCTACAATATCGCTGTGGCCATCAGCACTGACCGAAAACGTGAGTACAGTATCTTCTTCAACATCAGGCGCATTAAAGAATACTGCGTATTGTCCATCTGTATTGCTATCGGTAAAACTTACCGCTGGACCAGACTCTTGCTTCCAAACAAGAGAAGCTGCAGGTAAGTCACTATTAATTGAAGCCCGTAATGAAACTTTATTTCCTTCTAAAACTGCATGTCCTAAACGTGCAGAAATATAGCTTTGCTCAGAACCAACCGTCAATGTGTAATCTAACGTTTGTGAAGTGCCGTTTTCTAAGGTGAATGAAACATTAAAACTATATTGACCTGACATAGGAGGAGTAAAAGCTATCACTTTACTGGTTTGGGCTAAAAAGGTTACAAGCTCACCTGATGTTTGTTGCCAAAGAATATTAGTGATATTCATTCCAGGAGAATGTAACAATAGTTCGATGGCCTGAGAAACTTTGGCATCTTCATCTAAAGCGATGATAGTAGGCGCATCACCATCTACATTTTTATTGTTATCACTACTACCGTTACAGCCATATAACAAAGGTAATAAAATCAATATGGTTAATATATTTTTCATTTGCTCTTCCCTAAATAAAGTATAAAGATAAAACTATTTTTTGTCTTTTGCCTTCCTAATACTCAAGCCTAATTC
>Ga0209291_1001526_pt1 | contig 20395 bp, 25 predicted proteins | sample GOMGulsemesocosm_FD_184633 | JGI IMG/M metagenome (GOLD analysis project Ga0209291, IMG submission 184633) | Methane-oxidizing microbial communities from mesocosms in the Gulf of Mexico - GOM9B Gulf of Mexico (SPAdes) (version 2) | ecosystem: Environmental > Aquatic > Marine > Cold seeps...
TAAAACGGTTTGTCCTTACCATTGATTATAAGTCTCGTTATGTTCATATTGAAATGCCAAAGCAAATAATTACTATGTAGATGCTGTTTAACATTCCCCATAACACAAGAATATATAAATATTAAGGTTCTTGGTTAAGTTGATTCAAAAAATGAAATGTCGATTCATTTGACCAGTCAGCAGCGCCAAATAGACGGCCGTATAAGGTGGTATCTGGTTTGATAATGACGGTTAAATAGGAGTGATTCAATTAAGAAAATATCTGATTGGTAAATGTCATTATTTACATAAAATCGAGTCAGGTCTTTTATGGCTAAACGATGCTTTAGTGTATCCAGTTGAGGTAACTCAATGAGGCATATATGGCAATAGGACGGCCAAAAGTTGATAACTAACCATTGTCCCTTATAGTCTTTTATTTTTCGCTGAACGCCCTTTGAGGTAGTAAAGCTGAAATCTGTTATATTTCTTGAGGGTCTAAAAGTATATAGCTTCTCTTGCAGCAATTTCAGATTATGTTGAGTCTCATTTTCGGCGGCGTTGATTGTACTAAAACAGTGCGCTGCCAGCAAAATAATTAACCAACGCACCATTATTTTTTAATGTCTTGTGAGATCGGCACAACCACATCGATATCATAACTAGTGTCCCAGTATTCTTTGATGAACGGCTTATCAAATTTGTAGTTTCTTCGATAGGATTGGTTTTTTACCTTGCTACGTTTTGACATGACAACAAACTATTCACCATTACCGTAGGTTACATGGCTAATATGGTAATCTTCAGTTCGTTTTTTTGTTATAAATTCTTTATTGTTTCTTTCAACTGCTTGATAGAAGCTTTTCTGGCTTCTATGGTGTCATGAAAAAAGTTATTTAAATAATTGTGTGAGGTAGAAAGTATTAGAATTTATGTGCCAATGCATCTTTAAAAGGTATGTGAATAATTTTTCGTTTACTTAAAAATCTATTCATTCTTGCATCATAAGCTGAACGACACATTTCTGATGTATTGAGTTCTCTTGATTTGATATCGTTGGTGATTGCCCAATGCCATTGAGCATGGTATTTAAATGTTTTGTTGGCGAGTTCAGTACATAACTCCCAATCACTCAGTTTGCCTACTCGCTCGCTCGGCTCACCTAAGAATACCGTACAACTGGAAACGCATAAGACACTTAGCATTATTACAATTTTTTTATATATCATATTTTACAACACTTTGAATAAATGAATACCACATTACTGTGCTCTTCCTTGAAAAGGCGTCAGTATAGTGGACTATAGGTATTTGAGCTAGCCTACAGTTGTACGATCCCAAGTAAAAGAATCAATAATCTTTAAAAATTGAATTTATCAAAATTATAGCTATAATTCGACGTTCATTTATTTTAAGTTTTTTACAGCGTCCAACGTTAGTAAATTTAGTAGGGACGCTACATAGTCAATGTTGTTTTCAGTTAAAAATATTACCTTTCTTCGAGCTGAACCTGAGGGTTCGAATATCGATGGTCTCAGTGTCTTTGATAAAGGTGAATTACCAGTGTTGCATTGGGTGCCGCCTATGCAGCGACGAAGGTTGAGTATATTTAATAGAATAGCGCTATATGCTGCCTATGAAACAGGGCACAATGAAGGCGAACTAGCCGTTGTTTTTTCTTCTAGGCATGGCGATCTGCACAAGACTTCAGCCCTGCTAGATACACTTGCTAATAATGAATCTCTCTCCCCAACTGCTTTTAGCATGTCTGTACACAATGCCTCCGCTGGATTACTCAGTATTTTCACTGGCAATCATGCTGCTTCAAATACAATCTCAGCGGGTCGCGATAGCTTTTTTATGGCGCTAGTTGATGCGTATGCGAGAATTAGTAGTGGTGTATGTGACAAAGTGCTTGTTATACATTGCGACCAAGCATTACCTAAAGAATACTTATGTTTTCAAGATGAACAACAGATTGACCACGCAGTCTCTTTTGTGATGAGTAAAAATGGAGATGGTGCAGTTGTTTCATTGGATATGGCGCGAAAGAAAAATTACAGTGATGAATTTTTTGACTTGCCACAAGCTTTAGCGTTTGTTGATGTCTTGCTAAATAAAAGCTCGGCAGCGACTATTCAAGGCGTGCATAGCGACTGGAAAGTAGAGGTGCAGTGATGAATTATTATTGGCGATTAGTTGCTACTGGTTTTTGTTTTTTTATGTTTGGATTAGGAGGTTTAATTGTTCCTCTAATAGCATCCCCTTTGTTATGGATTGTATACCGTGATATTGAAGTTAGAAAACAAAAATCGCGTAAAATGGTTCATTGTCTTTTTAAACTTTTTGTCTTTTTATTGCAAGAAAGTGGTGTTTCACGCTTTTATATAAAAGATGAAGAGAAATTAAAGAATTTGCAGGGACATATTATTATGGCCAATCATCCATCATTAATTGATGTGGTCGTTTTGATATCAATAATTCCAAACGCGGATTGTGTGGTTAAAGCAGATTTATTTAGTAATCCATTTATGAAAGGAATATTAAATACAACTGGATACATTAGTAATGAAAATACCGATGGTTTAATTGGCGATTGTGATAAATCGTTAGCAAAGGGCAATAATCTGATTATTTTTCCCGAAGGTACGCGGACTACTCCAGGGAAAGCAATGAAGTTTCAACGTGGTGCGGCAAATATTGCATTACGGTGTCAAGCCCCAGTGACTACGGTGCTTATTAAAGTGACTCCAACGACGTTAACTAAGTCTGAAAAGTGGTATCAAATTCCAGAAAAACGATTTGAATTTAGTCTTCAAATCCCAAATAAAATACTTAAATTTGACTATGTAGATAACGTTGTGTTGAGTCTGAAAAGTCGTCAGTATACAGCTGCATTAGAGCAGCATTTTAACGAGGAAATAGAGAGAATATGAGCAATTTAGCACTTGAAATAAAAACATTAATAATTGAGTCGCTTGATCTCGAAGATATAAGTGTTGAGGATATCAACGATGACGACGCACTTTTTGTCGATGGCCTTGGCCTGGACAGTATTGATGCATTGGAATTAGGCCTTGCTATTAAGAAGCGTTTCAACATTAAATTGGACGCAAATTCACAAGAGACAAAACAACACTTCGCATCAGTTAGTAGCTTATGTGCATTTATTAAAAGTGTTGAAGATAAGTAGGTTAAAATGAAATCAAGAGAAGAAATGTTAAACACGTTAACCGAGATTTTAGTTGAAGATTTTGAAGTCGACGCTAGTGATGTGAAATTAGAAACGCACTTATATGAGGAATTAGAATTAGATAGTATTGATGCTGTTGATCTGGTTGTGAAATTAAGTGAAATTACAGGAAAAAAGATCAATCCAGATGCTTTTAAGCGAGTCAGAACAGTTGGCGATGTCGTTGATGAATTAGAAGCTTTACTAATAAGCTAATGAAGATAATCGTTAATTTACTTATGGGTATGCTACTTATAGCATACCCATTTGTTGTTTTTATGGGACTAAAATATGTTGAGCCAAGATGGCTAGCTATTTTCTTGCTATTTGTTATTTCAGTTCGCTTATTTTTATCAAAATCCTTAGTCGAAAAAATGCCGTGGTTGCCTATTGCTGCAATACTGGGTGCTCTCGTTTTGGGGTTCTCGACATTATTTAATAATGATTTGGGCATTTTGTTATACCCCGTGGCGGTCAATCTTGCCATGTTTGGGGCGTTTGGATATTCCTTAATTAAAAAACCAAGCATTATCGAGACGTTGGCTCGTATGAGCGAACCTGATTTAGATGCCCACGGTGTTCAGTATACCGAAAAAGTGACTGTGGTTTGGTGTGTTTTTTTTATAGGTAATGGCATAGCGGCTTTTTATACAGCGCTTTATATGTCAAAAGATATTTGGATGTTATATAACGGCCTTTTATCTTATATTGCCATGGGCGTTCTGTTTGGTAGTGAATATTTAGTTCGGTGTTATGTTAAAAAAAATAAATAAAGTGTCGTCGGTGATACCAGAAAATTTAGCGTTGTTTAGTGGGATGATTAACCGTTCTGCTGAAGACTTTATAACGCAAGTTGCTCTATTTAGAGCGAAAATTAGACATCAAATACCTCAAGGGAAAATCGCTAAAGTCCTATTATTTGATGACGATGTATTCGCTTTTTTAGCGCGATTTATTGCTTTAGGGCTGGAAGAACATACGGTTGTGTTGCCACCAAATGATCAGTTGGGCGCGATCGAGGAATTAGTCAGTAGTGTTGATTTTGTGGCGGGTTCTATTGCCATTTCAAACGTGGAGTCATTAGAACAGCATATCGATGTTGCACCGTGCAGCGACGCGTTTGCATGGCCAACTCATGGCAATATTATATTTTATACGTCAGGCTCGTCGGGCCGTGCAAAAGCAATTGTTAAAGATTGGCAGTTACTCAATAACGAATTAGATGTATTAATAACGTTGTTCAAATGTCCTCCACAATCCGTTTTTGTTGCAACTGTTTCACATCAGCATATTTATGGATTGTTGTTTCGCGCACTACTTCCTCTAAGACTAGGAAAGACAATTTTTAATACGTTCGAATATCCTGAGCATATTATCGACGCTATTGAAGAATGCAGTGATGTAGTATTGATCTCTAGCCCTGCTTTTTTGAGCAGATTATCTAAAGATAACGTGTTATCGGAACGAAAAGGGCAACTTTCCTACATATTTAGTTCAGGAGGGCCACTGCAAGATCACGACGCGCTGACCCTTTGTACTCAATTTGAACGAGGAATTATACAGGTATACGGTAGTACTGAAACTGGCGGGATTGCCTATCGCCAATTGGAAAATTCAGAACAATTTTTATGGAAGTTCTTTCCGGGAATTACGTGTATATCAACTAATGAGAGCAATCGATTACAACTTTTTTCCCCTTTTATCCACCAATCACCAACGTTATTGGATGACAAAGGAGAAATTATAGAAGGTAAATTAAAGCTATTAGGACGAATTGATCGAACGATTAAGCTAGAAGAAAAACGTGTTAATTTAACGCAAGTAGAGATTAAATGCCGTGAGCACCATTGGGTAGAAGATGTCAGAGTTATAGTGCTAACAGGAGAGCGACAAGTACTTGCCGCAATTGTTAAGCTGACTACTGATGGCGAAGAAGTGTTAAGAAATACAAGTAAACGAAGCGTTAATGAATGGCTAAAAGAGCATTTATTAGTTCACTTTGAGTTAGTCACCCTGCCGAGAAAATGGCGGTATGTGAAAGAATTACCTTATAATTCACAAGGCAAATTGCCTTTAGCAGAACTGGAGAAATTGTTTGTCTGAGTTACATTGTCTTTTACCCAATGAAATTAGTGTGTCTCCCAAAGAGCAAGATACTATTGAAGTAACATTATATGTTGGTTCCAATATAGATTATTTTAAGGGACATTTTCCACAAGCTCCTATTTTGGCTGGCGTCGTGCAATTGGATTGGGCTATTCATTTTGGATTCAAACATTTAGATGTCTTAAACACTGCAGTGAAAAATGTTGAAGTTTTGAAGTTTCAAGTAGTCATTCAACCTGATCAAGAAATTAAATTGTTACTTGTGAAAAAATCTGACTGTAAATTTACATTTAAATATGTCTCTGAGAAAGGCGTCCATTCGTCTGGGCGTATTGTGCTTGAGGAATCATAATTGAAATATTGTTTTGTAATTCCTAATTATAATCATGCTGATTATATCGCGAAATTAATGGATGCTTTAGAAGGCTTTGGATTTCCTATTATCATGGTCAATGACGCTAGTGATGCGCATATTAAAGCACAGTTAATGGCTCTAACAAAGCAACACCCATTGTTGACGTTATTACATCATGAGGTCAATCAAGGAAAGGGCGGAGCCGTACAAACAGGCTTATTGTTTGCCCATGAAAAGGGCTTTGAACATGCGATTCAAATTGATGCTGATGGGCAGCACTGCCTTGATGATATCCATACATTATTGACGTTGTCTCAAACACACCCAGCGGATGTGATTAGCGGTAAGCCTGTTTATGATGATTCAGTCCCTAAACACAGATATTGGGCAAGATACATTACACATTTTTGGGTAGTACTTGAAACGCTATCGTTTAAACTTAAAGACACGATGTGTGGATATCGCGTTTATCCTCTTGCACCGACTGTGGCTTTGATTAATCAAGTGAAGTTAGGTAAGCGCATGGATTTTGATATCGAGGTGCTTGTTAGGCTTTTTTGGCGAGGCACCACTACTCAGTTTTTTGACACTAAGGTCATTTATCCTGAACTGGGAATTTCGCATTTTAAAGCGTTTGAAGATAATGTTCGAATATCGTGGATGCATACAAGATTATGCATTGGAATGTTGATTCGACTCCCCACATTACTGGTTAGAAAATTTAAATAATATGAGTAATGATAATCAACACTGGTCCAACACCCAAGAACGTGGAACCGTTATTGGGATCAAAATTTTGTTATGGGTTTATCGACTGTTTGGTCGAAAAATTCTGTGGATTGTAATGTTTCCTGTTGTTGCTTTCATGTACATCACAGGCTCAAAAGCGAGAAAGGCGTCTAGCGAATTTTTTAATAACGCGCATCGCACAGATAGTCGAGTGGCGCCGCATAGTTTTTATATTGGCCTAAAACACTTTTGTTGTTTTGCCGATGCAGCCTTTGATAAGTTGGATGCTTGGCTGGGTGAAATAACGCGAGATGATATCCATTACAATGACAAAAACGTGTTTCCTAATATTGTGAAAAATGGGCGAGGCGCTATTTTTATTGGTTCTCATTTAGGTAATCTTGATGTCTGTCGTGCGCTAGGACAAACTCATCGAAATGTTGCTATTAATGTCATGGTTTTCACTGCTCATGCCGTAAAATTTAATGAAGCATTGCAAGGTGTTAATCAAGATTTTTCAGTGAATCTTATCCAAGTTGATCAGATGTCTCCTGCAGTAGCAATGATGTTGAAAGATAAAGTTGATAATGGTGAAATTATTGTTATCGTTGGTGATAGAACAAGCGTAACAACAAATGGCCGAGTAGAGTATGTTCCGTTTTTAGGCGAAACGGCGGCATTTGCTCAGGGCCCCTTTATATTGGCGTCATTGTTGTCTTGTCCTGTTTATTGGCTATTTTGTTTCAAAGAGAAGAATGGGTTTAAAGTTATATTTGAACACGTCTCTGAGGCAATAAGCTTACCCAGAAAAGATCGTAAAATAGTGTTAAATAAGTTAATCACTAGCTATGTAAAACGTTTAGAGTATTATGCTATTCGTTATCCATTTCAGTGGTTTAATTTTTATAATTTTTGGCAAAATGATGATGCCGTTCGTCGTAATAATAAAAGTGAAGATTAGGTAATAATGAATTCAGTAGTATTTGGTCAAGGTAGATTATCCGTAGCTGATATAGTGTCTATCGCAAAAACAAACCAACCAGTAGAAATTAGCAATAGTGACGGATTTTCTCAGCGTATTGATAGCGCCATTAATTTCTTAGACACGTTATTAAAAGAAGATGGAGTGATTTACGGCGTTACAACCGGATATGGAGATTCTGTCACCACCGAGATCCCGTTAAATTTGGTTGAAGAATTACCATTACATTTAACGCGTTTTCATGGCTGTGGTTTAGGTGATTATTTTAATGACGTTGAAGGTAAGGCCGTTTTAGCAACACGATTAGCATCGTTGTCTCAAGGATACTCAGGTGTTAGCTGGGATCTGCTTCATTTACTAGTCGCGTTTATTAATTACGATGTTATTCCTGCTATCCCTCAAGAAGGTTCAGTTGGCGCAAGCGGTGATTTAACACCGCTTTCTTATGTTGCAGGCGCTTTAGTTGGTGAGCGAGATGTTTACTTTAAAGGGGAGCGTGTTAACAGCCTAGTGGCGATGAAGCAGTTAAACCTTAAACCAATCAAGTTGCGACCTAAAGAAGGCCTTGCAATCATGAATGGTACGGCTGTGATGACCGCGCTTTCTTGTTTAGCCTTTGATCGTGCACAATATTTATCAAAGCTTGCAACGCGCATAACGTCATTAGCGAGTTTAGCTTTAAAAGGTAATAGCCATCATTTCGATGAAATTTTATTTTCTGTCAAACCTCACGCTGGCCAACAGCAAGTTGCTTCAAGAATTAGAGATGATCTTAATCATCATGAACACCCAAGAAATGCTGATAGGTTACAAGATAGATATTCCATTCGCTGTGCGCCGCATGTTATTGGCGTGTTGGAAGATAGTCTACCATTTTTCAAAATGACGATAGAAAACGAGTTAAATTCGGCTAACGATAACCCCATCATTGATGGTATTGGCGAACATGTTTTACACGGAGGGCATTTCTATGGCGGCCATATTGCCATGGTGATGGATAGTATGAAAACTGCCGTTGCAAATCTTGCTGACTTGGCTGATAGACAAATTGCATCACTTGTCGATACCCGATACAACAATGGATTACCTTCAAATTTATCGTCAAGTTGTGATAAGAGAAGATTCATAAATCATGGCTTAAAAGCGGTTCAAATAGGCGCTTCTGCGTATACTGCTGAAGCACTAAAATTAACGATGCCTGCGAGTGTTTTCTCTCGTTCTACCGAATGTCATAACCAAGACAAAGTTAGCATGGGCACTATTGCTGCCAGAGATGGAATGCGTGTCCTACAGTTAACTGAGCAAGTACTTGCCAGTACTTTATTAGCTTGTGTGCAAGCACTTCGAATTCGAGTGGGTAATGATGAACTATCACTTGCGTCATTATCTCCTGAGTTAACCGCTATGTATGAAGATATTGCTGATTATTTTGAAGACTTGTCTGAAGATAGACCATTAGAATCAGTACTTCGTTTAACTGTTGATCACATTCAAAAGCAACGATGGCCACTCTATGAATAGCAAAAACGCTTTGCTTAGCGCATCTGCAATAGTTGAGGTTCCATTTCAAGATTGTGACCCAATGCAAGTCGTTTGGCATGGCAATTATGCTCGTTATCTAGAAGAAGGACGACGAGCATTGTTAAAACAGATTGATTACGATTATTTGCAAATGCAAGAGTCTGGATATGTATGGCCTATCGTAGATATGCGGCTTAAATATGTAAACTCGGCAATGTTTTCTCAAGTAATACGCATAGATGCCTATTTGAAGGAATATGAATCGCGTTTGAAAATTGATTATTTAATTACTGATGCTGAGTCAGGCTCCTTAATAACCAAGGCTTATACCGTGCAAGTGGCGATTGATTTAACGACCAAAGAAATGCAATTTGAAACACCTAATGTTTTTAGAGATAGGTTGAGATTATGCTTAGACAAATAATTATATTTTCATGGTTGGCCCTTACCTGTTTTTATGGGGTTGCTGGTGAGATATCACCAAAGCAAGCACATGAATATTTAAAGATGCCAAAAACGCTGGGTACCTCTGGTGAATTTATTCAGCATAAGTATTTTAAAGTGTTAAAAAAACCGTTCGTATCGACAGGCCATTTTAAAAACATAGATGGAACGTTTGAATGGACAACATTAACACCAGTGCAAAGTGCATTAATTTTTGATGGTAAAACCCTTTGGCAGCAAGAAAGTGACGGGCAATTAAAAGCGCTGTTACTTGCTGGCCATTATATTGTGGTGGTTGAAGCATTAGTAACTGGAGACATTTATCAATTAGGGGAGTTTTTTCAGTTTAAAAAACTCGATGACGCCTCTTGTTTGAGATTGACACCTAAAGATAAGCAGATGGCTCTAATCGCGGTGTCTATTAACTTTTGTTTTGAAGATAGTCAGTTGAAAGTTCAACTAAACGAGAGTGAAGGCAACTATACAATCATTGATATTAAGCCGAACTCTACTCATGGCAAATGATGAGAATAGCAACTAGTGAATAATGGACGCTTAATTTTATTGGCAACGCAGTTATTGTTGATGATTTCACTGTTAGTTATCATGGCTATAAATGGTGTGAAGTTTAAAGCTGATCTACTAAGCGTATTGCCCAACATAGATTATCCCGTTGCAGTTGCTGACGCAGAAAAGCAATTATTTTCACAAGCAAGTAACCAGATAATGCTGTCATTTAGCGGAAATAGTAAAGAGCAAGCATATGACGACATGCTCATAGCAGTAAGACAAAATAGTTGGCAAGCACAGTCCCCATCATCAGATTCAATGGAACGCTTAGCACGTTTTTATAGCACGTTTTCTGGCGCGTTATTAACACGTCAATATCTAGATAAAATTGAATCCGCAACGTCGTTTAAGCAATATTTTTTGCAGCAACTGTCTCAAGTGTCATCTCCGTGGGTCACTCACACAATCAATGGAGATCCAAGTTTAGCAACAGCCAATTATCTAGAACAATTATTAACGAAGCAATCTGCACTGCTCGTTGAAAATGGGCGATTTGTTGCCGTTAATGTACCTGAAAAACCATTAGTATTATTCGTGCAATTAAGTTCTAACCCGTTGGAAGCTCAAGGTATTGATTTCTCTATAAAGGTAGCGGCAGCTGTGACTAAAATGACAGAAATGCTAGGTGATAAATATTCATCGGTCAGCATTAAATCGTCTGGCATGATCATGCATACGGCCGAAAATGCCGTTAACGCTAAGTGGGAAATGACTCTTTTTGGCGGGCTAAGTTTAGTGCTTACTCTATGTATTGTTGTTTGGGCATTTCGCTCATTGGCGCCTGTATTATGGATTTCGCTCACAATAGCCAATGCATTTTTATTTGGCTTTAGTGTATTAGCGTTAATATTTGATGCCATTCATTTTATTACCTTAGTATTTGGCGTGACATTAATTGGTCTGGGTGTTGATTACTGTCTGCATGTATTGGCGAATCGATTTTCTGACGAAAAAATTCCAGTTGGAAAAACAATTTTCTTTGCGTTTATTACTACATTTTTATGCTATAGCCTGCTGTTTTTTACGCCTTTATTAATACTCAAGCAAGTTGCAGTTTTTGTGAGCGCTGGACTGTTTGCTGCCTTTGTCATGAGTTTTTGGATTGAAGGCACAGGTTCGTTTACCTGGATTAATAAAGGTATACGTCCAAGAAACTGTCAATATTTATTAACGTGGTTAACACAAATCCCACGATTAACGGTTGTACTTGGCAGTTTTATATTGATATTTTTCGTGTTTAACACGCCAATTTTCGATGACAGTATTACCAAGCTAAATGCGAGCTCTAAATCGTTAACTAAAACACAGGCTTTTCATCACCAGTTATTGGATCAACAGGGGAAAGTACGTGTTTTTCTTTATGACGAGTCACTACAATCGCTATTACAAAATGAAGAAGCGTTAGCGGATACACTCAAGCGTAAATTTCCACAGGTTGCATTGGTTAAATTGTCCGACTGGATCCCTTCAAAGCGTATTCAACGTGCGAATAAGGCCTTAGAAAAGCAGGCTTATGATAATGGCGTTTATAACGAATTATTACAATTTTCACCGTCTTTCAAGCCAAATGACACAAGTAATATACTCACTTTGAGTCACTTTATTGAGGTAAATGGCTCCGACTATCTTTCACATCTCTATGTTGATGTTAATCCATATCATGTCAGCGTGATGGAAATTAGTCATGTCTCAATGCTGGCGTTGAAACCTATTATAGAAAGCACAGATAACGCTATTATTTTTGATAAGCAATCCGCGTTGACTCAAGTATTAACAAGTTTTAGAAAACAGATGAGCTTTTGGTTATTAGGTGCCATATCGCTTATTTCGATTCTATTATGGTTCCGCTTTGATTGGACGACCATGATTAAATCGTTGTTTGTTATCACGGTGACTATTAGTGGGGCACTAATAGTGTCATCGTTATATCAGCAATCGTTAAATATCTTCAATTTGCTAAGTGCGATTTTACTGATGGGTTTAGCGGTAGATTACCTTATTTTTTATCGAGAACATCCCAAAACAAATGCCAATATATTGGCGATAAGTCTGTCTGCATTATCATCGTTGTTTGTTTTTGGAATGCTTACATTTAGCCAGACGCCTGCTATCTATAGTTTTGGAATAACGGTGACTGCCGGATTGATTTTAATTTATTTATTAGCCCCATTGGTGATTAAGGAAGAAAATGAACAAAGAAGTGTTTGATGTAGTAATTATCGGTGCTGGACCGTCAGGTGCAGTTGCAGGGGCAATGCTTGCAAATTTAGGGCGTAAAGTTTTAATTGTCGAAAAAGAGCATTTTCCACGTTTTTCGATTGGCGAGAGCTTGTTGCCTCAATGCATGAGCTTTTTGTCTGAAGCTGGATTGGCTGATGTTGTCGACAAATCAGCGCTAGAGAATGGGTTTCAATTTAAAAATGGAGCGGCTTTCACCAGAGGGGAGCAACATTCTTATTTTGACTTTACACAGAAATTTAGCCCTGGTCGCGGTACAACTTATCAGGTTAAACGTGCGAGTTTTGATAAATTATTAGCGGATGGTGCAGAGGAGAAAGGGGTCGATATTCGTTATGGACATTCTGTGTTGGATGTTGATGTCGATACCCAATTCCCCATTTTAGATATTCAACATGAAAACGGTGAAAAGTATCAGGCTCAGGGTAAGTTTTTACTCGACGCAAGTGGTTTTGGCAGAGTATTACCACGCCTATTAAATTTGGAAATGCCTTCAGATTTCCCTGTGCGCCAATCATTCTTTACGCATTTTCAAGACAATATTAGCGATGATTCATTTGATAGAGATAAAATACTGATCACTGTGCATCCAACAAAAAGTGATATCTGGTATTGGTTAATCCCATTTTCGGATGGCAGTGCAAGTGTTGGTGTTGTTGGTGAGCCCCAGCAATTTGGCGAAGATATGTTGCCTGAAGAAGTATTATTGTCATTTATAGCACAAGCCCCCAATTTAAAAAGTTTATTGAAACAGGCTAAACCAATCAATGAAGTGCGCACCATAAAGGGCTATTCAGCTAATGTGTCAAAACTTCATGGTAAAAACTTTGCGTTGCTAGGAAATGCAGGTGAGTTTTTAGACCCTGTCTTTTCGTCTGGGGTGACTATTGCGTTAAAATCAGCCTCACTGATCTCTCCCCTTGTAGAGCGATACTTAAATGATGAACCTATTGATTTAGATAATGATTATTCTCAGCCGCTAAAGCGTGGTGTCGATTGTTTTAGAACCTTTGTTACTTCTTGGTACGATGGTCGCTTTCAAGATGTTGTGTTTTATCATACACAAGATGGGCAAGTACGAAATATGATAAGTTCTATTTTAGCGGGATACGCATGGGACGATGAAAACCCCTATGTTGCTCAGAGTGAACGTCGATTAAATGTGTTGGCTGAGTTATGCAAAAGCTAGTTATTGTTTTCTTACTCCTTGTGCTTGTTGGCTGCTCAACAATGATAGATAACAAATCTGTACAGGTTGCGCCCAAAGTAAGTTGGATAATACAACCGGCCAGTTTAATGAATCATATCGCGGATCAAACGGTTGTTCTCACCGCAATACATAATGGCGAAACGCACAAAATGTTAGTGAGTACGGAGTCGCAAAAAAATGTATTTGTCATGGTTGCAATGTCAACTCAAGGCGTACCTCTGTTTGAATTGGTTCTCGATGAAAGTGGCCATATAACGAATAAAACTTATTTGCCATTACCGGTTAACCCACAATTTATCTTGTCGGATATGCAACTAATTAGCTTACCTGTAGATCAGGTTAAGAAATATTTGAAGGGTATGGACGTTACTGTTGAGATATCTAATGATAATAAAAAAAGAACTATCAGTGTTGAACAGTCAACAATAATTGATATCAATTATCAGCACAATAAAACGCAATTTATTCATTACCAACGAGGTTATGAACTGTTGATTGAAGTACTAAGGTAACAATATGAGCTATTTGAATGAGTTAGGAATAGTATGTTCTTTGGGGGTTAATAAAGCTCAGATATTTGAATCACTTATTCTTCGCCCAAATGAAGAGTATTTAAGTGCTTGGCAACAATCCGTGGATGGTGAGAAAACATTCTTTTGTGGTCAAGTTGATTTAGATGAGAATGAATTGCCCAATATAGAAAATGTTACAGACACGTTACGTAGTAAAAACAATCAATTGGCCATGCTAGCATATCAGCAAATTGAGCATAACTTTAAAATGTTGGCGCAAGATGTTGAACAGACTCGTATCGCAGTAATTATCGGTACTAGTACGTCAGGTATTAAAGAAAGCGAACTTGCTAAAAGTGAGTTTTTAACAAATAAAATATGGTCTGATAATCACCACTATGGTGTGCAAGAAATGTGTTCTCCAGCTACTTTTGTTGCCCAATTATGTGGTGCTAAAGGCCCCGTTTATAGTATATCTACCGCATGTAGCTCAAGCGCAAAGGCCTTAGCCAGTGCAAGAGCGCTACTTGATGCTGACATGGCTGATATTGTTATTTGTGGGGGGGTTGATACATTAAGCCACCTTCCTAATAATGGCTTTTATGCATTAGAGTCGACTGCAAAACACTTATGTAACCCACTATCGGCTGAACGCGACGGTATCAATATAGGGGAAGGCGCAGCTCTGTTTGTTATGTCTAGACAAAAGAGCAGTATTAAACTGTGTGGCGTTGGAGAAACATCTGATGCACATCATATTTCTGCTCCTCATCCTGAAGGCGACGGTGCTTTTTCAGCAATGAATTTAGCATTAAAAAATGCTCAATTGACGGCGACCGATATTGACTATATTAATTTACATGGCACTGGAACGCCAAAAAATGATGAGATGGAATCTCACGCAGTTGCTCGAGTTTTTGGACATAATACTCCTTGTAGCTCAACCAAGCGTTTTACCGGACACACTTTAGGTGCCGCTGGAGCCATAGAGGCGGGGCTTCTTTGGATATTACTTTCAGATGAAAATAGCGAAAATGCAATTGCGCTAAATAAAAGTGATTTTGGTATTGATCCTAGTATTGCTAGAATCGCTATTTCTCAAGGGCAGAATATGACTAAACTAACGCATTGTTTATCTAATTCTTTTGCATTTGGTGGTAACAACATAAGTGTTATTTTAGGTAAGGTTCAATGAAAAAGTATGCAATTGAAGAGCTTATTGCTCATCGAAAACCCATGATTTTGATTTCTAGATTGATAACCCATGATGAATCAAGTGCTGTTTGTGAAGTTGATATTAGTGATGCTTCACCATTTTATCAGTCAGTTAGTAATGGTGTTGCGAGCTATGTCGGTATTGAATATATGGCGCAATCAATAGCCGCATTTGCGGGGGCAAAATCGTTAGCCGAAGGAAAGTCTGTCGATATTGGTTTTTTATTAGGAAGTCGTAAATATCAAACATTTAGTCCAGTGTTTAAAAATAATACGACTTATCAAATAACTGTGGAACAGTTATACCAAGAAGATAGTGGTTTAAGTGTATTTGGCTGTAAAATACAACTTGATGATAACTTGATTGCACAAGCAAAGATCAATGCTTTTCAACCTGAAAACCCACAAGAGTTTTTAAAGGAACAATAAATGAATAAAAGAGTACTAGTGACAGGTTCAAGCCGTGGAATTGGCCGAGCTATCGCATTAAGATTAGCAAAGCAAGGATTCGATATTGTTGTGCACTGTCGTAGCCAGCGAGAGCTTGCTCAAGAAGTTGTTTCTCAAATACAAGATTATGGTCGCCAAGCTAATATTTTACAGTTTGATGTTTGCGATCGCGAGACTGCAAGAACAGCGATTACGCAAGATATCAGTGAAAATGGCCATTATTATGGGGTAATTTGTAATGCTGGCATTACTAGAGATATGGCTTTTCCTGCGATGTCTGGTGAGGATTGGGACGACGTTATTAAAACGGGATTAGAAGGCTTTTATAATGTAGTTCATCCGACTGTTATGCCTATGGTGCAGTCTCGCAAGGGAGGACGCATAGTGACGATGGCATCTGTATCTGGTATCGCTGGTAATCGAGGGCAAGTTAATTACAGTGCTGCAAAAGCTGGCGTAATAGGGGCGACTAAAGCGCTAGCGCTTGAGTTAGCAAAGCGCAAGATTACTGTGAACTGTGTAGCGCCTGGTTTAGTTGAAACGGAGATGACTGACGATCTTCCAGTGGCTGAAATTTTGAAAATGGTGCCGTTAAAAAGAATGGGCACAGTTGAAGAAGTTGCGGGAACCGTGGCTTTTTTGATGTCAGATGATGCCGCATATATTACAAGGCAAGTTATTTCAGTCAATGGTGGATTAGTATAATGAAACGCGTTGTTGTTACTGGTATGTCTGCAATCACAGCACTCGGTCAAGACTGGGATACTTTTCGTCGTGCGTTAGAAGCTGGTGAAAATGCCGTTGTGAATATGCCGCAGTGGGATCATGTTGAAGGGCTTAATACACGATTAGCTGCGCCCGTGCTAGATTTTGAAAAGCCTAAGCACTATAAGAGACAAAAGGTCCGTTCAATGGGACGTGTTTCTCTTATGTCGACACTTGCTACTGAGCGAGCATTGGAGCAAGCAAAGCTGTTGAATGATTCGATATTGACTGATGGTTCAACAGGTGTCGCTTATGGCTCTTCAACAGGATCTACTGCACCTATTGTCCCATTTGGGAATTTGATGCAAACCGGGAAAATGAAAGGTGTTACAGCAACGAGTTATCTTCAGATGATGGCGCATACAACAGCTGTTAATATTGGTGTTTTCTTTGAGACAAAAGGACGAACGATTACGACAAGTTCGGCGTGCACGTCTGGAGCGCAAGGCATTGGTTATGCATATGAAGCGATAAAGTTTGGAAAGCAAAAAGTGATGATTGCTGGTGGCGCTGAAGAGCTTTGCATCACTGGCGCTGCCGTGTTTGATACATTATTTGCAACAAGTATAAAAAACGAAACCCCGAAAAAAACTCCTCGTCCTTTCGATAAAGATCGTGATGGGTTAGTTATAGGTGAGGGAGCTTGCACGTTGATTCTCGAAGAGTTAGAACATGCCCAAGCACGTGGTGCAAATATTCTCGCAGAATTGGTGGGTTTTGGGACTAATTCCGACGGTCTTCACGTGACGCAGCCAACAAAAGAAACAATGGCGAAAGCAATGGAGCTTGCGTTGGAAGATGCGAATATATCCCCTCAAAATATTGGTTATGTGAGTGCACACGGTACATCGACAGATCGTGGTGATATCGCTGAAACAAACGCGACACATCATGTGTTAGGAAATGTTCCAATTAGTTCTCTAAAAAGCTATCTAGGACACACGTTAGGCGCGTGTGGTGCTATAGAAGCATGGGCTTGTATAAATATGATGAATGAAAACTGGTTTGCGCCAACAGTAAACTTAGACACTGTCGATGACGAATGTGCCGAGTTGGATTACATTACCGACGCTGGGCGAAAAATTGAAACTGACTATGTCATGACTAATAATTTTGCTTTTGGTGGGATTAATGCTTCCCTTATTTTTAAGCGCTGGCGCTAGTTTGATCAAGTCGTCAGCATAACGATATAAATAAAAATATTATTGATAACAAAATGGAATTTATAGAATGAATAAGAAAATGTTGAAAATACTGAGTGTTTTAGCTGTAGTAGTATTAAGTGGTTGTAGTGCAACAGGAAAATATACGACGCCATTAACTCAAACTAATCATGTGATTAAAGAAGATAAAGCGGCAATTGTGTTCTTTCGTACTTCTATGTTTGGTGGCGCAATAAGCTCACCTTTGGTCGAAATTAGCGATAATGAAGGTAATAATACATTGGTTGGGATCTTAGGACCCAAAGAGAAAATGATTAAGTACGTTGAACCAGGTGAGCATACTTTTATGATTGTCGGCGAGAGCGGCGATTTTATGAAAGCGAATGTTGAAGCGGGTAAGATCTATTATAGTATTATCCGACCACGTCTTGGTTTTTGGAAATCACGCTTTTCATTGACTCCGTTCAAAGTAAATCCGGAACATGCTGACTTTTATATAGATGGAACAAGTTTAAAATCACTGTTGAAAGAGTGCTCTTTCACACAACCAAGTGATAAGGCTTTTACTTGGCATAAAAGCAAAGCGTTAGAGTTACAAGCCGTTTATAAAGAATACTACCCGACTTGGCAGAAAAAAGCAGCTGCGAAAAGGGAAGCAGCGACTTTATCGATAGTTGATGGTTTAACTCAAGAGTTATAACTTTCATCATAAAATGGCCCATCACAAATGGGCCATTTTTTTAAATGCTGGTGGCTATTTCGGCACTACGGCTAATCTCTGCTTCTAGCATCTTTATCCAACGATTATAATTACGATGTATTCCTTGTTTAGCAGCGTTATAATCTAGATTTGAACTTTCGAGATGTTTAATTTCGTAATTCCCACCGTCGAAAGTGATTTTTATTTTAGCGTAATGAGAACGGACATTGATTGAACTTATTATTTCGTTATTTGTTTTAGATACTACTTTCCAACCTTTATAATGCAGCGCACTAATAATAGATTTACTCATAACAGAGCTTGAAATGTTTGTCGCAGTAAGCTGTGAGTTTGCATTATAAATAGGGTGAGTTGTTTTACAGGCTGAAAGGCCTATAACTAACAACAAGCTGAGTATTAATTTATTCATGATTGTCCTTAAGTATGTAATCTGTATTAAGCAATGTAATGACTAAGTGCCATTAACAGAATTATAAACTAGTTATTTTTAAAGCGCTGTACTAACAACTTAAATTATAATTATTATGATATTTAAAAAGATAATTAACCGTTTTTACGACCTTCATCCAAACGCTATTGTTTTCTGGGTGTTATTTTTAGCACTTTACTTTCCAGTTATTTTATTTCTATTAGTGTCATTTTTTCTAATCATTTTTATATTCTGGCCATTTCAATCATATGAACTAAGCATCAATGAATTTGAATCGAAAGAAGTAGTTGTGATATCCCATGGCCTAAAAGACGATGATACATCGTGGGCAAAGACATTGAAAAAACAGATTTTAGTACAAAGCCCTACTGCCCAAGTAATAGCTCTTGATTGGAGCTATTACGCAGATAATGCATTGACTTGTTCGGTAAACGGTCGACGTATTGGGAATCGTATTGCGAAATCACTTCTCATTAATTCTCGATTAAACAAGATAAAGCTTATTGGGCATAGTTGCGGTGCGTTCGTGAATTACGGAATCTGTGAAGTAATAAAACAGGATCAAAGAAATATCAAAGTTAGCAGTATTTATTTAGATCCTGTGTCTATTTACGGAGGCGTATTTTGGCGTTTCGGTCAGAACAATTTTGGTGACTGTGCCAATGACAGTGTGACATATTTTGATACTGAAGATGGTGTTCCTGGGAGCAATAGCTCTCCCAGTAATAGCGAAGGTGTTGATATCACTAACTTGAAAAGCCAGTTTAATTACCGCGGCTCTCCACATCAATGGCCCATTTACTATTATATTGCTATTAATAAATAGCTGTTTGGAAGAAATTCACGATATTTAGAATATCTAATCTTTACTAGTGCTTATGCCCAACTTTTATTTCAAAACTTGCTGATTCTGCTACATCACTGACGATGCCATCTTTACTCACTCTAAAATAAAGTGTTTGATTGTTTTGAGCATTGGTCACTTTCGCGATAAAGTTTTCTTTGTTTTCTGCCACTAAAATAAATTGCGACTTTTCAACACGGGTCCATGATTGATCTAATTTTCCGACAGTCATTTCATTAGCGTTAAATGTTAACATTTTGGCTGATGTTTGGGCTAAGGCAACAACTTTTTCGCTGCCCATAGGTTCATGACCACCGATATGTGCAACCGCAGAGTTTGATACGGCGACAAGAGCCATGATAGTGGTTAATATCAAGACTTTAAAAGTGTTCATTGTGGTTCCTTTATACATATAAGTAGTTCAATAAATAGTTTAGTAAGTGGTTCATTAGATAAACTATTTCAACCCTTCAATGACAAACTCGCCGCTGAAGGTTAGTTTTATTTGCATATCTCGCTTCGTTTTATTTTTCCAGTACCATCCATGTGAACCCGTAAACGGTGCGGTGAAGCTACCTTTCATAGAATCTACAGTCGCTATGGTATATGACTCAAAGTAACCTGTGGTATCGCCTTTAGGTTCGCCGTGTAAGTCGACATATACTTCGCCATGGCTGGTGGACCATTGATAACTTACTTTTTGATATTGGGTCATGGCTAGTTTGTATTCGATGCCTTTACCCGCCGGCACGGTAACGATAACTGATTGCGGTTCGGCGTTCGTTTTCGATTTTGTTATTGCTTTTGGCACTACTGGGTTAAAGACGGTTAGTCCCATTTTTTCACCTAGACCAGTAGGGTCGATGTTGTATTCGGCTGGCAAGATAAAAAGTACTAACGCCGCGGCGGCAACAAGGCTTGCTAGAACA